>Ga0118677_10008774_pt1 | contig 16062 bp, 6 predicted proteins | sample AliMusrvi5mmetaG_FD_86154 | JGI IMG/M metagenome (GOLD analysis project Ga0118677, IMG submission 86154) | reverse complement strand
GCTCCTATCACTGAATTTATAACGCTAAAAAGGGTTTTCGGTCCGGAAAACATTACCCGTTTTAACCTTTACACCTCGATTGCTGTAAACGGAGCACCAAATTTCGGGTACAGCAGCGGGGATGCAATTAAAGCCGTTAAAGAGGTAGCTGCTCAGACCTTGCCTATCGGCTATGGTTATGAATTTTCAGGATTAACCCGTGAAGAGACCTACTCTGGTGCCCAATCGATCATGATCTTTATTTTAAGTGTCATCTTTGTCTTCTTCCTGCTGGCTGCCCAGTATGAAAGTTTTGTCTTGCCATTTTCAATCATCTTCTCACTTCCGATCGGAATTTCAGGGGCCTATATCTTCGCTAAAATAATGGGGGTTGAAAACAACATCTATCTGCAGATCTCGCTGATTATGCTAATCGGATTGCTCGCCAAGAATGCAATCCTGATTGTAGAATTTGCCTTGCAGCGCCGTCACCGCGGGATGACCATTGTTCAGGCTGCCATCGAAGGGGCAACTGCCCGTCTGAGACCTATTCTGATGACTTCGTTCGCTTTTATTTTCGGACTGATCCCGCTGGTTATTGGAGGAGGAGTTGGGGCCAAGGGAAATCGTTCTATTGGAGTCGGCTCTGTAGGCGGGATGTTCATCGGAACGATGATCGGAATCCTGGTTATCCCAACTATGTTCGTGATCTTCCAGACCATCCAGGAAAAAATAAAGAAACCGGAAAGTCCGGAAGTTTCAGGATTAGAGGATATGGAAGAATAATTTACCCGCTTTATTAGAAAAGTTTAAAATGAAAAAAACAATAAAGAATATTATCCTGCTTTCAGGATTCTCCATAGCGTTCTGGTCGTGCACCACACCACAACATTTTCATCGTGAAAATGTGGATACTTCGGGACTTTACGGAAATTATGCGACAGCCGACTCGGTTACCCTTGCAAACAAACCCTGGCGTGAAATCTTCTCAGAGACTCATCTCCAGCAACTTATTGACGAAGGGTTAAAAAACAATTCAGACCTCAGGATAGCCATACAAAAAGTGGTGGAGGCGGAGTCGGGATTCATGTTGAGCAAGGCAGCTCTTTTGCCAAATGTGTCAATCGGGGTAAATGCGACGCAAACCCAAAACCCGGGCTCGCTCTATCCCCCCTCCTTCCTGGAGATGGGGAGTTATCAAATCACAGGCCAGGCAAGTTGGGAGATTGATCTTTGGGGAAAGTTGAGCAGTTCAAAACGGGCCGCCTACGCCCGTCTGCTTGCCAGCGATGCGGGCAAAAAAGAGGTTCAGACGCGATTAATTGCCAATATAGCAATCACGTATTATACATTGTTGGGACTCGATACAAAACTGGACATCACGCGGCAAACCGTAAAAAACGACATAGAGCAGGTCGAGACTATGAAAATACTTAAGGAGAGCGGTAAAGTAACGGGAGCAGCCATCGTGCAAACCGAAGCAACCCGATATGCGGCCGAAGTTACAATCCCGGACCTTGAACAGCAAATCCGCGAAACTGAAAATGCACTCTGTTTATTACTTGGTCGGACTCCGGGATCGATTGAACGGGGGAAAATCGACGAGCAAACTCAGTCAGCAGTTTTAAAAGCTGGAATTCCGGCCCGTCTGCTGGATAATCGTCCCGATGTGATGCAGGCTGAATTTGGGGTCATGAATGCCTACGAAACAACCAACAATGCACGAACTTTCTTTTATCCGGATTTTACACTCACTGCATCAAGAGGCTTTGTAGCTACTGATTTAAACCAGTTTTTCAAACCTATAACTTTTGCAACCAATCTATTTGCAGGATTAACCCAGCCAATTTTCAACAATAAAATTAATAAAGCCCGTCTCCGGGTGGCCAAAGCCCAACAGGAGGAAGCCTTGATCAATTTCCGAAATACCTTATTAATTGCCGGACAGGAAGTTCACAATGCTCTTGGGTCATTCGAGTCATCTGAAAAGAAAATTGCCCTGCGTAAACTTCAAATCGAATCACTCGTAAAATCAGTAGATTACACCAAACAATTATTAACTTATGGTTCAGCAAATTATACAGAGGTCCTTACGGCCCAGACCAGTCTGTTAGCCGCGCAACTGAGCGGTGTCAATGACCGGTTACAGCAGCTTAATGCTATTGTTATCTTTTACCGGGCAGTTGGTGGCGGATTGAAATAAATTAAGTTATATTTATGATTAAGAGGAGATTAACTAAGCAGTTGGTCTCCTCTTATTATTTAATTCAGGTGTATTACACTTAAATGAGGCCCTGCTTCTCACGAAAAATTAATTGCAAAGTCTTTTTATCCCTCTTTATTTTATTTTATTGATGAATTATTAATAGCTTTGATCTTATTCAATTAGTATAGAACTTATATTCCGCTTTATTTTAAATATTTCAGGAATAAACCGGACAGCTAAAACGAGCAGCCAATCGTTGATCCACCGAATTCAATTCTAAAATTTGTTTCCTTGAGTGAATCGGTTGATCCGAATTTAATCGAATGAAACCCTCATGAACTGGTAATCACAATATAGATTGTATAAAATCGATGAGGATTCATCAAGGATCAGGAATTTGATTATTAGTAAGTTAGTTTAATATTTTACATGTAAAAAACCCATTGGTTTATGGAGGATGAACATTTGAAATATGCTGCTGATATGATAACTGATGGCCTTTGGGATTGGAATTTTAACACTAATCAGGTTTTTTACTCAAAGCAGTGGAAAGAGATGCTTGGGTTTACCGATTCGGAAATCGGGGAGTCTGCTGAAGAATGGAGTAGCAGAATCCACCAGGAGGACCGGCCGGAAGTTTTAAATTTTGTGGATAACCCTTTACCTGGTGTACCGGAATTTTTCACCTCTGAATACCGCATGCTTTGTAAGGATGGGAGTTACAAATGGGTATTGTCGGAGGGGAGAATAGTATCCTACGATCCTGACGGGAATCCAATCCGGATGGCGGGAATCCAAAGAGATATAACAAAACTAAAAAATACCGAGTTTATCCTTGAGAAAAGGGTGAAAGAATTGAATTGCCACAACAGGATTTCCGAAATCCTAAGCGATGCAAATCTTAGCCTTGAAGAAGTGTTCGAAAGTGTTGTTCAGATTATTCCCGGTAGCTGGCAGTTTCCCGATATTGCCCGGGCTGCGGTTACAATCTATGACAAAATCTATAAAACGACCGATTTTCAATCAAGTCCCTTTGCATTAAGTCAAGAAATAAAAGTCAACGAAAAGTATATCGGCAAGGTTGAGGTTATTTATCCGGAAAGCAGCCATTTCCCGGCGACCCCAATTTTCCTGCCTGAAGAATCGGTATTGCTTTTTTCAATTGCTGTAAGGGTTGGTCATTTTATTGAAAAAAGCGAAAAGAATTTTGCGCTGCAGAAAAGCGAAGAGAGGTACCGAAATATCATTGAAAACATCAATGAGGTCATCTTTGAAATTGATGATCTGGGCATTATTACTTTCATAAGTTCCCCGGTTATGAAAATATTTGGTTACTCTGCAGAGGAGATCAGGGGCAGGAATTTCATCCGGTTTGTTGGCGAGAATGGGCAGCTTCTTTTGAAAAGATTAAATGAACTCTGTGAAAAGATTGAATTAAAGAATGAATATCAGATCCGGACAAAAACAGGAGAATCCCGGTGGATACAGATGTCTACCAGAGCAGTACACTCTTCGGGAAACTTTAAAGGGGGTACTGGAACGATTATCGATATCACCCAACGAAAACTGGCAGAGCTTGAGTTGCAAAAAAGTGAATCTCTGTACCGGTCCGTCCTCAATGCATCACCAGACGCAATAACCATCGCCAATCTCGATGGAATTATCCTTTATTCCTCGCCCCGGATGTTGGAAATGTTTAGGTATACCGATACAAATGAAATAATTAACAGGCCGATATTTGATTTTATAAACAAATCTGACCATGAAAAGGCAAGATCTAATATTGAAAAGCTTTTTCAAAGAACTCTTTTGAATGCGGAAGAATATATTGGGATCCGGTCGGATGGCAGCCTGTTTTATATTGAAGTAAATTCTGAGATTATCAGGGATCCGGAGGGAAACCCGACAAGCATGCTTTTTGTAACCAGGGACATTTCTGAACGGAAACGGGTAGAAATAAAACTGAAGAAAAGTGAAGAGAAATACAAATATATCTTTGATAATGCGATAGAAGGAATCTACAGGACATCAATAGAAGGAAAGGGTACATTGGCTAATCCCGCGCTGGCAAAAATGCTTGGATATGATTCGGCCGAAGAGTACCTGAGAGATATAAATGATTCTGCCCGTCAGGTTTGGTACAATGCGGAACAACGTTCAGAGTATATTGCCCTGCTTGAAAAATGCAGTATAATACAAGGATACGAATGCCAATTAAAACGGAAAGATGGGACTCCGATTTGGGTATCGCTTAATTCAAAAATTGGGCAGGATGAAAATGGCAAAAGTATTTTTTTAGAAGGATTTGTAGAGGAAATCAATGAACGAAAACTGGCGCTGGAGAAAATAGAGAAATTAAACCGGCTATATTCTCTAATCAGTCATGTAAGTCAGGCCATTGTTCATGTCCGGGATAAGTCGCAGCTCATGGATGAAGTTTGTCGCATTGCCATAGAATATGGAAATTTCAGAATGGCCTGGATCGGCTTAATTGATGAAGAGACTAAAATTGTTAGGCCAGTTGCTAAAGCTGGCTTTGAGGACGGGTATCTCTCTGTTATCAGTCAAATTTCAGTGAGCGATGATATTCCGGAAGGAAGAGGGCCAACCGGAGCAGCCATCCGGAATTGCGATCATTTTATTTGTGACAATATTGAAACAAATCCTATTGTAGCACCCTGGAGAAGCGAGGCATTAAAACGGGGTTACCGCTCTTCCATAGCACTTCCTCTTACTCAAATGGGGAAAAATTTGGGAGCCTTTACCATATATTCATCCCAACCCAATTTCTTTGATCAGGAAGAAGTCCGGTTACTCGATGAATTTGTCAATGAAATTAGCTTCGCGCTCGAAAGCATTGAGACTGAAAACGAAAGGCAGAACGCTGAAAAACAGCTAGGGAAACTTTACCGTGCGGTCGAACAAAGCCCCGTAAGTATCGTAATTGCCGATCTGGATGGTAATATTGAATATGCAAATCCAAAAGCTAATTTAACAACCGGCTATACCTTCGATGAACTGATCGGAAAAAATCTACGAGTTCTTAAATCTGGCGAAACTCCTGATATTGAATACCAAAAACTTTGGGAAGATATCACCTCCGGAAAGGAGTGGCACGGGATATTTCATAACAAGCGAAAAAACGGAGAACTGTATTGGGAGTCCTCATTAATTTCGCCAATTACGGACCATTTCGGTAAAACAACCCATTTCCTGGCGATAAAAGAGGACATTACAGAACAACAACTGGCTGAACAGGAGATTTTAAAATTCCGGACTATTGCAGATCAGGCAAATTATGGATCAGCAATTACTTCGCTGGAAGGAAATATCCTTTACGTAAATGATACATTCGCCCGGATGCACAGTTATGAGATTAACGAACTGCTGGGAAAAAACCTGTTTATCTTCCATAATAATCAACAATTACCTTTGGTCAGTGAACTTATTAATCAGCTGAAAATTAACGGAAGTTTTTCCACGCAGGAGGTTTGGCATACCCGAAAAGATGGAACGGTATTTCCTACGCTGATGAACGCTTTAATAATATGTGATGCGAAAAAAGTTCCTCAATTCTTATCAGCTACTGCCATTGATATCAGTGAACTTAAACAAAAAGAATTGGAATTGCAGCGAAGCGAGAATGAATTAAATAAAGCCCAGGAAATTGCGAGTATGGGGAGTTGGGAACACAATTTAATAACCGGTGAACTTGTGGGTTCAAAAAACTATTACCGGATGTTGGGATTGGACCGGATCAATGCCGGTATAAACCAGTATGATTATTTTCTCAGTATTGTTTATCCCGGTGATCTTCCGGTAATCAATTTTTTGCACAGTCATTCATATGCTGAAAATGAAATGCAAGTTGTTGACATTCGTATTCAGCTTCCCGGTGAGGATATAAGGTGTCTTCAAAACAATGTTTTACCAGTTTTCAAAGATGGTCATTTAGTGGCGCTCAGGGGAGTCAATGTTGATATTACTGAAAAAAAGAAAATTATAGAAGACCTGATAAAGGCTAAAATGAGTGCCGAAGAGAGTGACAAACTGAAAACCGCGTTTTTGAATAATATGTCACACGAAATACGAACTCCTTTTAACGCAATTCTTGGGTTTCTCTCCATGTTTCAATACGACGATCTCACTAAGGAAGAACAACTTGAATACATCGAAATGATCAATCAAAGCGCTGAAAGACTGATGAATACAATTAATGATATTGTCGAAATATCACAAATTCAGAGCGGACAAACAAAGATTGCCTTATGCCCGGTGGATATCAAAAGTGTTATTCAGAATCTTGAATCCCGTTTCAGAAGGGAAAGTGAATTTAAAGGCCTGGAATTCAATGTTATAATAGATGTTGACCAATCGTTAGCAATCATAAATAGTGATCTTCACAAACTGACGACCATTCTTGCCCATCTGTTGGGAAATGCTGTAAAATTCACAAAATCAGGGCAAATTGACTTTACAATACAGACAAAAGGAACTAGTATGGAGTTTTGTATAAAAGACTCCGGTATTGGTGTTGCTAAAAATAAGCAACAATTTATTTTTGACCATTTCAGGCAGGCAGACAGTTCTAACACCAGGCAATTTGAAGGCTCAGGGTTAGGTCTGGCAATCGCGAAAGCTTACACAGTAATGCTGAACGGAAAGATTTGGGTTGAAAGTCAGGAGGGTGAAGGTTCTTCATTTTATTTATTAATTCCACCCTATGAAACACCGGAAACCAATGCTCCGGTTCAAATTATTCAAACTGAAAATATACCGGAACTACAGACGAAGAAACTCAAAATATTAATCGCAGAAGACGATGAAGGTTCTGCAATTTATATTTCAATTGTGATCAAATCGTTTGGCAAAGAGATTATCATGGTTAGAACTGGAACAGAAGCAGTAGAAGCCTGTCTTAATAATCCTGACATTGATCTGATTCTTATGGATATACAAATGCCGGAAATGGACGGATATGAAGCCACACGACAAATCAGAACGTTCAATTCTGAAGTAGTAATTTTTGCTCAAACTGCTTATGCCCTTTCCGGGGATGATGAAAAGACAATCGCTGCAGGTTGCAATGATTACCTGACTAAACCCATTAGGAAAGAAGAGTTGGTAGCGCTTATTCAGAAATACTTTCAGGAAGAATAGAATAATTATTTAATAAAACTCAATTACCCAACCAAATCATTTCAACGATTTTATTCAAAGTCTTGGAGGAAATTTAATAGTGGAAAGCGAGGAAGGGAAAGGGTCTGCTTTCCGGTTTAATCTGCCATTAAAACCGAAGGATTTATCAACAGGCTAATTATCTGATACATATCCGAATTGTACTTTATGATGCATTCTTTTTTTGAAATTATTTTGGCACAGAATTTGATACAAATTCGTCATAAAATATAGCTGAGACAATTAATTCCTTAATGCAGTAGAACCATGAAAACAAAAATTATTTATTTGACCATGTTCCTGGCAGGACTTCTTTTTTGGAGCTGTAACAAATCAGCAACCAGTACATCACCATCAGTGCCGGCAGTATCGCTTAAATCAGCGCTCACACAGGGGGTACAGAATCTAACCACTGCAGTAAATTCAATTTCCACTTCAACAGGCTATCAGGTTGTGACAGGACCAGCTGATCTGGTTACCAAAAGTGTTGAATTAACTCCGCTGGATACAGTTTCTCATAGTATTTTATTGGCAAATATTGCCGGGGTTTATGATTATAAGGCGACCTTCGTTAAAATTGGAAGGTTTTCTTTTATATCCCGCTTCTTTAATAAAACTGGGGATAGTACCCTGATGGTGGTCCGTTTGCCACAATCCAAGGTGGCCAATTCCCGGACCCTCCTGAAATATTCTCCAAGTGATACATTACTGGCTAATGATTATGTCATTACACTCTCCGATTATGATTTCACCTACAGATTACGGGGTGGTTATGATTACCGGATGGCTTCATCAACTGCAATCCAGGGTGTAGCAGCAGGAACTTATAAGATCCAATCCTCACACAATCATACCACAAATTCTCACTTCTCAGCAGAATATGATTTCCCTAATGGATACATTACCAAGATCACCTATGCACCAGGCGATACGGCTGTTTCTGATTATTCAATTTCTGATGGGAAAAACGTACTTTATGAGGAAAAATATACATCGATTCGTAGTGATTCACTGCAACAAAGGAGAGAAACAAATTACTCCCTGACTATCGGGAATGTTGAGATAGTAAGACAATTGGGTCAGGGAAAGAGTAGTTTGGACAGCGCAAAGGTTTACGTGGGTGGTGTTCTTGAATCTAAGGCAAAAGTCGCTGTTGTTACTAATACCGCCGGGACAGTTGATAATACAGTTACCAGTAAGAAACGTGATTTATTAATAACTTTTGATGATGGTACCACTGCAACAATCTCCTCACTTGCGAGTGCAGCTATACCTACTATAAGTGCTATGTTTACATCCTTACATCAGGCAAATTTTGCAACTGCTATTGTAGATTGGATTGCCTGGGAGGTTTATTACACCAAGCCATAGAATACACATTATTAGGCAATCGCGCGATGTAATTGTTGATAGCCAGGATCACAAAAGAATAAATAGTATATCGCTTAAGCAAAATGAAAGAGGCTTTCTCAATAATAGGTGAAAGCCTCTTTCATTTCTGTTTTACAGTTAAGATTCTTCAATATTTAGTTTCATTTATTTAATAATCAACTGCTTAAATTTTTGAGTGCTCCATTTATCAATCAATTCCCTGAATTCAGAATAATCCTTTTTTGCTATGACCGGACTAAATATCCTAATCTTCCGGATCGCCTCAATAACGCTTCCCGATTGCTTCAGACTAATAATAACATGGCCAATTCCCGGTTTTAAAAACTCAATATTTACGGGATTAACAAGTTGCCAGTTTGCCGGTAAATTAATGGTATAATGATAAGATTCGTCAATCGGAGTGCCTAAGTAAAGTGCTGAAGTTCTTGTAAATGGCATTGAGACAAGGTGAAAAGAAGAGATCCCTGATTTACTTTCTTTCAAATCTAAAAATCTAAAATCTCCCCGGCTAAGCAGTTGATCCATTTTTTCAACCTTAAAGGAAACATTTGCCTGATCAGCTGTCAGTTTCCCAGTTGAACCTGTAAAATCAGATAATAACGGAGGACATTTCCCCTGATTCCTGATTATCTCAAAATATGGGTTGAATCTACCCGAAAATTGTCCTGTTAGTTCTCCCTGTAATTTACCATCCCTGCTAATGATAAGCTTGCCTTCGACATTGATAATGCCTGTCGGTTTGTTGACAGAAAATACCTTATGAGCCGCATTCAGCGTGAGAATTCTGAATGGGGGAATTCCCAAATCTAAATTCCCGGCATTAAGTCTGTCCGCAGTCAGTAGCATGATTTCACCGTTTACATTATCTATTTTCACAATTGGTTCTGCAGCCAGCAATAAAGGGCGCTGCTCTTCTAGCAGATCTTCCGGAATATTTAGACAGACATCAGCATTTAAACCTTCCAAACGGAGTAGATAAGATAGTAAAAACGCTTTTTCAAGAACTGTTCCGGAATTGGATTTCCAAACCTCTTCTTCAGGCCTTGCCTGAAATGCCACAAGCGAAGCAGGAATGTGAAGTGTTTTAAGCTCATTCACAACTATTTTCTGAATGGCTAAGGCTTTCTCCTGTAAACTTTTCTTGTCTTTAATAGCAGTATCGACATACTTTTTGATCTCCTTATTGATTGAATTCGGAGAAGATTTCGATTTTAGAACCCAATTTATTGCAGCAGATATATCCTTCTGAGTGGTAAAAAGCAAAGTTGGAATATCTTCACATACTGAAGCACTCCGGATCTCTTTGCGCCGTTGAGGCAGATCCTGGAAATTCCAGGTGTAGGTATCAAAATCCTTTCCTTGATCAATTATTGGTTCAGAAGTTAGGTTAAGCAGTTTGTAATGAAGCTTCATCTTTGGTGGAACTTTGACAACAATCGTCAGATTATCGATAGGGCAATCGGCCTGAAGCTCCTCCATTCCCATCAGAAACGGAGTCTTACCTGAGGCAGTAGTAATGTTGTAGGTACATTTAATAACAGCATTTCGTTCCAGCCCCGTATGAGAAACGACCATCTCCCGAAGATTGCTGTATGCTTTTGAATCCTGGCAAAAGGTCGGCAATACCTCATTGTACCCATTTTCAGGTGTATTAATAGTTTGATTCTCTGCGTTTGTAGTATATGCTTCGCTGACAACAAGTTTCTGAATTTCCGGATTGTAAGGAATTCTTGTTTCACCATATAAACTTTGAAAAGCCCTGTAAGTGAATAACTTCTGCCTTTTCTCTACTGAATTAAGAACACTTCCATCTTTATTCAGAACAAATGTTTTTGTGAGACTCAGATAAACGGCATCAGCTTCAGGATAGCTCTTTTCTTTCGGAGCTTTGCACGAAAACAACATGAAAAACGATATTCCCCAGACAATCTGTATGATTTTCATAAGTTTAAGATTAGAGAGTTAAAATAACCGGGTTTTCTGAAATTGCTTTCTGCATTTTCGCAGCATTTCTAAAAGACGGCCAATCCTCAGGAGTGTAAATTCGTTTATAGTATTCAGCCTTTTCATTAAAAAAAAGCTGAGTCCCTTCCAATGAATAGGAGGCTTCAAAGCTTGCTCCGGTCCCCGTAGATTTCTCAATTTTAGGAGTCCACGATAATTTATATCCTGAAGGGAAAGTGGTTTTGTCAGTAATCTCAATACTTCTGGAACATGCGTCATGAAAAGGGAAATGCCTGGTCTGAACCTTTAGGTCAATGGACAGGTTTCGCATTGCTCCTGAAAAAATACCGGAAGCAGCCAATGGAGTAAAGAGGATTGCACGGTCTATGACAGTAGCATAATCAGGTATCTCATAAGATATTCGCAGATCGATTGGCCCGGACATATAATTATAAGGGTCATCTCCATAGTTGATTTTAAGGATTTTAGCCTGAGGTGCGATCTTTAGCAATTCATTTTCCAGGTTCATCTTCCAGTTCGCCTTGAATGATCCGGTAAACATACGGCGGAGGCTCGCATCCGATTGCCCTTCAGCAGTTACGGAGATTTCTCCGGTCAGGGTTCCCTCCTTGCTTAGCTGTGAACTGGCATTAATTTTAACAAAGTGATTTTTTGGTAAAGAAACAGGTGTTTCCAACAGATCGGAACCTTCAGGAATTCCGGGAAGATAGTTCTGCTGCTGTTCTGCACTTGACCATAACTCGCGCACAAAAGGGACCCAGGTTGGATCGAGCAGATGAAGTTTCCCGTCTGAAAGTTTTACCACAACCACAGAATGGTTGAACTGGTCTGCCGGAATCCGGTCAATCCGTGAACCAGCCATCGTCATTGAAGGATATGCCTTAAATCCGGCTGAACGGAGCATAGTAACCAACATTCCTGCCTTGTCTTTGCAAACGCCGCAACGGTCAAGAAAATCCATACTCCCCCTATGTAAGGTAAACCCTTCACCTTTACCCATTGACAGTCCGAGATATCTTAATTCATCAGCAACCCAATGAGTAAGTCTGCCAACTGAATCCAGTTCAGAAACTGAACCCCTTAGGATCTCTTTAACTTTCTGATCGATTTTCGGTGTCGATTTGAAGCTTCCATACTCTTCATTTACATTAAAAAACCATTTCGATTTGGCCTGCCAGTTTGGTGCAGTTGAAATCAGTAGTTTTGGCGCCACATCGGATTGTGCAACCATGTTAGGTTCGGAAGCAAAAGGGTTGATATTCGAAAGAGAAAATGTAAAAAGCGAATTTTCTGAACCTTTTTCTTTTCGGATATTTAGGTTTCCATTATACACATGATAATTCACAACCTTTGAATTTGGGATTGCCAGCTGGTACACTTTTATCAATAGTGGGGCATCAGACCAAAACGGAACAATATCATAAAAATGACCTCTCATCGGAGGAATATATTTATCATCCTCACTTTGAGCGTCCAGCAATGCATAGGCAAACCCTTTTTTATCTTCAAATACTTCGAATGCATCTCCGGGTTCAAGCCTTCCAAGCTCAGTCATTTTTTGTCGCGAACCCCAAAGGATAGTTCCAGCAGGAGCCGGATAATCTATTTCATCCTTTTGATTCAATTCCTTTTTTCCCCCACTTTTATAATAAACAACAATCTTCCGGATCTCAACAGAGGCCGTCAGGGGATCATACTCCGATTTAAAAACATTAAAACTCTTTCCCCCCTCGGGAGTCAGAATTATAACCCGCTGGTGCTCCTGATAATAACTAAGTCCGCTCTCCATCATTTTCACTTTCGTACTGTCAAATAGCGTAACATACTCCGCAGTAGGAAATCTTTTAATCAACCCTTCAATTGAACTCAGATTGCGTATTGGATTGGCAAAAGTCAACGGAATAATTCCAATCCAAATCCAAAACATAAATAGGGACCTTTTCATAGCACAAAGTTTAAAAGTAAATTTTAAGCTGGTTTACTGTTCTGTATTTTTAGAGAAGATTTTATAAATTATTAATAGCTAAAAAGGTCGGTGTAAATTACGACCGACCTTTTAGTGTGATTAACGGACTACCCCGTCTGAATTTCAAAATCTACTTTCTTAATCTCTTACCTGCCAATTCAGGTTGATAAACAGAGAGTAAATTATTTAACCTTTTGGAGATATCTTCGCTCAATTCCTTCTCTCCGTAGTGTTCTGAAAGATTGCTCAACTCCTGCATAATATAGAATGAACGTTGCAGCTCTTCCTGAACGGATGCCCGGAAGCGTGGCTCAAGGGTGAAATAATATTTCAACTCCTCCTCGCAATTTCGGGCCATTACTTTCGCCACCTCATTCGCCTTCTTAGTGGCTGCAGGAAAGGTATTTACTTCGAGAGATAAACTGTCCAGGGTTGCGTTTTTTACCAGATTGTGGGCTGCCCTGTAATATGATTCAACCATCAGCAGGTTAAAGTAATTATAGGTCACCTTTGAATTTGGAACCAATTCGTTGCAACGATCGAGTACGGCAATGGCAGAATCTCGTTTCCCCTGATCGAGCAATCCATCGGCCAATCTGACAAAACTGTTCCGAACATTCATCGACATGCGAATATTGTTCTCATCCAGGTAAACCTTTGGATCGTTCATATTGCCCCATTTGAACTTATTGATGATGTTATTGTACATCACATCGGTACGGATACCTCCAATTTGGCCGCTGCCGGTGGATGGTGTTTTAATTGGAACCAGGCGGTAGGCAAATCCTTCTACCTGAAAATAATCCTGCAAATTCAGGTATTTCTCCCGTCCGACGGTTATGGCAAAGTAGATTGGTCGTTTCCAGTTGTTGTTGGCAATTATATCCAGAATCATCAACTCATCCTTGGTCACATAATTCCCGGTCAGCTTGATCTCCATCTGGGGAACAATCTTGCCGGCGTCTTTCGGGTCGATCACATTGTTGGCAAGAACAGCAGCCCTGTCAACCGGATAAAATAACTGTTTGGAGGGGATAAAAGAGGCATTTTCAGCCTGCTCCAGTTTGGTCCCCTGGTCATCGGACCGGACAAAATCCATTGCTTCCTTCAGATTCACCGGACGTTTGATCTGATCCAGTACATAAATGACATCGCGGGTTCCCTGTACATACTGGTTGTGCTCAAATTTGATGGGGAGAGGATCAGATTCAAAAGCCTTTCGCTTCATCTGATCAACATACCAGTCCGTCTGAAAGTAACTTAAATTACATACCCGCACATCCGTCCTGACCCCTTCAACCATCTGGGCATACCATAAAGGGAAGGTATCGTTGTCACCATTGGTAAAGATAATGGCATTGGGGGCACACGACTCGAGATAGTCTCGCCCGAAATCGCGAGCAGTAAAACGACCGGAACGGTCATGATCATCCCAGTTCTGATTGGCCATAAGACATGGAACAGCAATAAGTGAAAGGGCTGTGGCTACAATAGCGCTTGTTTTGGCAGGAGAGACCTTCATTAAAAGCTGGTATAACGAGAGGACTCCCAGGCCAATCCAGATGGCAAAGGCATAGAAGGACCCGACATAGGCATAATCCCGCTCACGGGGCTGAAGCGGTTCCTGATTCAGGTATATAATGATAGCCATACCTGTCATTACGAATAGGGACACCAACACCCAGAAATCCTGTTTCCCCTTAGGTCCGGAATTAAATTGAAAAAACAAACCAAGTAACCCAAGAATTAAAGGGAGCATGTAATACTTATTCTTTCCTTTATTTTCGGCCAGTGCCTTTGGAAGGTGGCTCTGATCACCCAGCCGGATAGAGTCAAGGAAATTAAATCCGGTGATCCAGTTCCCGTTTAAAATATCGCCATAACCCTGGTTATCATTCTGACGTCCGGAAAAATTCCACATAAAATATCGCCAATACATCCAGTTGATCTGGTAAGAGAAGAAAAAGCTGAGATTCTCCATGAAAGTAGGCTTCATAATCCGTTGGGGCTCCCCTTCCCTGTTGGTAACCTGAATAGGGGTCCCTTTAATATTTGCCCAGTTCTGATACTCTTTGACATGATCCGGCGTAGAACTGAACATCCGGGGGAAGAAAGTCATAAACCGGCTATCATAATTTGCGGCCTGCTTATAATCTGATATTTCGTATCTGCCATTGCGTTCTACATAGTTTGCACTTCCCTTGGAGTATGGATTCTCTGTATTTAGAGGCGCATTGTAGTATTGACCATAAACGATTGGTTTAGCACCGTATTGTTCCCGATTCAGATAGGTTAGTAAAGAGAACGGGTTGTCAGGACTATTCTGGTTCATGGGAGGGTTAGCCATTGATCGGATAACGATTACAGCATACGAGGAGTAACCGATCAGCATGACGGTAAAGCCAAGTATTATGGTATTGGCAAGTGCTTTTTTCTTTTGAATGGTATATCGCACACTCCAAACAATTAAGCCAATTAGCAGAAGAATATAGATAATTGTACCGGTATTGTAAGGGGCACCAATACCATTCACAAATAACAGTTCAAACCATTGGGCAAGGATAACCACCCCAGGAATAAAGCCGAAAAACACAAATCCCACAAGAGCCATTGACAGTACTAATGCAATTACAATACCAACCGGAGTGGCGGGATACTTTTTAAAGTAATACACCAGAACAACTGCAGGAATTGCCAATAAGTTTAACAGATGTACACCTATTGATAGCCCGATCACATAACATATCAGGATGATCCAACGATTTGCAAATTTCTCATCCGCTTCGTTTTCCCATTTGAGAATGCACCAGAAAACAAACGCAGTAAATACTGATGAAGTTCCGAAAACAACACCTTCCACGGCTGAAAACCAGGCCGTATCAGAGAAAGTATAGGTCAAAGCGCCAACAGCCCCGGCACCTAAAATAGCAATCATTTGCGGTAGTGAGGGGTCAGAATCCATCTCTCCCATAATTTTACGAGCCAAATGGGTGATGGTCCAAAAGAGAAACAGGACAGTAAAAGCACTTGCAAGGGCCGACATAATATTCGCCATTACCGCCACATGTAAAGTGTCGCTTGCAAACAACGTAAATATATGTCCCATAAGCATGAAGAAAGGGGCGCCCGGGGGATGCCCCACCTGAAGACTATAAGCATTGGTAATAAATTCCGGACAATCCCAGAAACTGGCAGTTGGCTCGATTGTACTCAGATAAACGATTGCTGCGACAAGAAATATAACCCATCCCACAACGGCATTATAAAACTTATACCCTTTTGTCTTCATATCAATTATAGTGTATATTATATTTTATGGCACTCCATTATCTTCTGTAATGAACAGAATCACAAAATTCAAGCGAAGATATTAATA
>Ga0118677_10008773_pt1 | contig 16062 bp, 13 predicted proteins | sample AliMusrvi5mmetaG_FD_86154 | JGI IMG/M metagenome (GOLD analysis project Ga0118677, IMG submission 86154) | reverse complement strand
GAGGTAGGACGCCAGATCGCTCGCCACCGCCGCCCGCTTCAGCTTGTCGTTCAGTGTCTGAATCGCGGGCAGCAGGAACTGAAAGACTTCGATTCGGCCCTGCGGCTCCCGCATGTTGTAGCGCGCCCGCGCGCGGTCGGCAAGCCAGTAGAAGTAGTCTTTCGCGCCGGCCACGCGGGCCCGGTACACGTCGGCGCCGTGCTCTTTACAGAACTCGTCGGGGTCGAGGCCGCCCTCCAGTTCCACCATCCGGACGTGCATGTTCTCATCGAGCAGCAGCGAAATCGAGCGCTCCGAAGCCTTCGCGCCCGCCGCGTCCGGATCGAAATTCAGGTGTAGATTCTGCGAATGCCGCTTCATCGCCCGGATCTGTTCCGTCGTCAGCGCCGTGCCGCAGGACGCGACCACTTCGGTCACCCCCGCCTGCGCCGCCCCGATCACGTCCATGTAGCCTTCCACCAGAACGATCCGGTCCTGCTTGCTCGCCGCCAGTTTCGCGCGGTTCAGATTATAAAGAACACTGCCTTTTTTGTAGATCTCCGTCTCGATAGAGTTGATGTACTTGGCTTTGTCCTCCGGATCGAGAGCGCGCCCGCCGAACGCAATGATCTTGCCCGATTCGCTGTGAATCGGAAACATCACGCGGTTGCGAAAACGATCATACAGAGACCCGTCTTCTCCCCGCCCGATCAGACCGGAGGGCACCATCTGATCCGGCTTGAAGCCCCGCTGTTCCAGCAATCGCAGCAGCGTCCGGCCGGTCTTATCGGAAAGACCCAGCTGAAACTGCTCCGCGGAATCCTGGGTCACGCCTCGCTGTTTCAGGTACGCGCGGACCGGCGCCGCGTTGTTGGCTCCCAGATTCGCCTGAAAATGCGCGGCGGCAATCTCATGGATCTCGTACAGCGCCGCGCGCAGCCGCGTCTTGTCGTCGCTCGCCTGGGACTGCTTCGGCAGCGGAATCCCGTGCTGCTCGGCGAGTTTTTTGAGCGCTTCCCAGAACGTCAGACCTTCGATGGTCATGACGAAGTTGAACACGTCGCCCTTCGCATCGCACCCGTAGCACTTGTAAAACTGGTGCTCGGCGTAGATGGAGAACGAAGGCGTCTTCTCGTTGTGGAACGGGCACAGTCCGGAGTAGCGGTTGCCGAAACGGCGCAGCCGGGGCACGTAGTCCGAGATCACCCGAACAATGTCGATCTGCGATTTCAGGTCCTGAGCGAAATCCATGGCGCCGCGCGGGCTCAGCTTCATTATCGCCGGAGTACCATAACGCTGTGCTCCCCGATGACCAGGATGTTTACTCGCTGATCGGCGAAGACGGCTTTCACCGTCTGATCGCCGCCTTTTACCGGCAAGTGCCGGGGGACGACATTCTCGGCCCCATGTACCCGCCGGCCGATATGCAGGGCGCCGAAGACCGCCTCCGGGAATTTCTGATCTTCCGCTTTGGCGGCCCGCCCCGCTATCTGGAACAACGGGGACATCCCCGGCTTCGCATGCGCCATGCGCCCTTTCCGGTCACTGCCGCCGCGCGCGACCGCTGGATGCAGATCATGAACAAAGCTCTCGAAGAGACCGCTCTGCCGGCCGGCGTCGATACCGTGCTGCGGACGTTCTTCGAATCCACCGCGACCTTCATGATCAATCGCGGGCCGCTGCCTTCTGCATAAAACGCCCGGCCATGCAGGAATACGATGTCACGCTGAAACTGATTCTGCAGGAACCCGCGGCGAAGGCGACGCAAGCTCTCACAGGAGTGAAGATCGAGCGCTGGCTCAACGTGGAACTGCCGGAGGTGCAGCAGACGCGCGTGGATTTGCTGGGTGAAACCGCGGAAGGCGGCCTTGTTCACATCGAACTACAGAGCAGCAACGACGCGAACATGGCGCTGCGAATGCTGGAGTACAGCGTTCGCGTCTGCCGGCGTTTCGGCCGTTTTCCGCGCCAGATTCTGGTGTACGTCGGTGAGCCCGCCATGCGGATGAGTTCCGCGCTGGAGGGAGAGCGTCTGCGGTTCAGCTATGATGCCATCGACATCCGGGACCTCGATGGCGAACCGCTGCTGGCCAGTCCGCATCTGAGCGATAATGTGATTGCGATCCTGACGCGGCTGCGGAACCGAAAGGCCGCGGTACAGCAGATTCTGACGAGAATCGCGGATTCCGAGCCCGAGCAGCGCGAGATCGCTCTGAAAGGGTTCCTCATCCTGGCGGGACTGCGGGGGATGGAAGAATATGCGGGGGAGAAGGCGAGTCAAGTGCCCGTTTTGAACGACATCATGAATCACCGGCTGTTCGGGCCTGCCATCCGGCAGGGTCTCGAGAGAGGCCGTGAAGAAGGCCGTGAAGAAGGCCGCGAACAGGAAGCACTGGCGATGCTGCGCCGGATGATGATCAAGAAGTTCGGTTCGGCGCCCGAGTGGGCGACCGCGCTCCTCGCAAACCGGTCCACCACCGAGTTGGAAGAGCTTAGTGAACGGCTGTTCGATGTGAAGAGTGTGGAAGAACTGTTCGGACAGTATTCGCCGGGAGCCTGAAAGGCCATCGGCATAGAATGGATCTCAATCCTATGAAATCCACTCTGCTGCTCCTGGTGCTGGAAACTCTTGCCGCCGCTCAGTCTCCGAACTGGACCGCCGAATTCGCGAACCACTACGCGACCCAGCCCAACATCACCTACCTGGTGGCGAACAATTACGAAAATAAGCTCGACCTGTACGAGCGTCGGGACGTGCCCGACGCGCAGCCGACCCTGATCTACATCCACGGCGGCGGCTGGACCGGCGGCACCAAAGAGGCCGGCTTCAATAAAGTCCTGCCTTATCTCGAAATGGGCTGGAATGTCGTGAATGTGGAATACCGGCTGGCGAGAGTATCCGAAGCGCCCGCCGCCGTGGAAGATTGTCTTTGCGCGCTGCGCTGGGTCGCGGCCAACGCCAAGGCTCACCACATCGATGTGAATCGTCTGGTGCTCACGGGCGACTCCGCCGGCGGCCACCTGGCGCTGACAACCGGCATGATTCCGGAAAGCGCCGGGCTGGACCGGGAGTGTCCCGGTGTGCCGCTCCCGAAAGTAGCCGCGATTGTCGACTGGTACGGGATCACCGACGTAAACGATCTGCTGGACGGCCCGAATCTCCGTAACTACGCCGTGCAGTGGCTGGGCTCTTCTCCCGCGCGCGCGGAAACCGCGAAACGCCTCTCGCCGCTCGAATACGTGCGTCCCGGCGTGCCGCCCGTCCTGATGATTCACGGCGATGCGGATCCCACCGTGCCCTACCAGCACAGCATCCGCCTGAAAGCGGCTCTGGACAAAGCCGGTGTGCCCAACGACTTCTTCACCGTGCCCGGCGGCAAACACGGCGGTTTCTCCGCCGAAGAAAACGTCAAAGTTTACGCCGCCATCAAGCAGTTCCTGAAGAAGCAAAATCTGCCCGTCCGGTAAACGTCCGCTAGAACGCAAAAAAGGCGGCCCGTGTCGAAGACACCGGCCGCCTTTTCCACTTACTTCGCCAATCTTAACCGACGATCTCGATCTCGATTTTCTTCTTTTCCGCGTCCAGCTTCGTGATTTTGAAGCTGCGTACCTGGCCGGTCTTCGGAACTTCCCGCCGCGGCCCGGGGTCTGCCCCCGCCTGCGCTCCGCCGCCGCCCGCGCCTTTCCACTTGCTGGCCAGCATGGAAGAAAGCGCCGAAACATCCACCGAAGCCACCCGCTGCTCCTGTTTCTGCTCCGCCTGCGCCATGTTGAAGTGCGCCGAAACGCCTTCGCCCAGTTCCACCGTCACGCGATTACCCTTCACGTCGGCCACGCGCCCGGTCACCACTTCGCCTTCCTTGTGCTCGGCGATGTACTCATCGAGCGAAGTCGGCTGCAGTTGCTTCAGACCCAGACGCAGACGGCGCTTCTCGCGATCGTTTTCGAGCACGACCGCGCGCACCACCTGGCCCACTTTCAGCTCATCCTGCGGATGGTTGATACGCTTCTCATGCACAATGTCGCCGACATGAATCATGCCTTCGACCTCTTCGGTCACCTGAACAAAAGCGCCGAACTGCTTGAGTTGCGTCACCGGACCTTCCACAATGGCCCCGACCGCGTACTTCTTCTCGACCTCTTCCCACGGATCGCCCAGCGCCTGCTTCAGGCCCAGCGAAATGCGCTTATCGGCCGGATTCACCGCCAGCACCACCACATCCACCGTATCGCCCGGTTTCAGCATGTCGCCCGGCTTGCGAACCTTCTTCGACCAGGACATCTCCGAAAGATGAATCAGCCCGTCGAGACCCGGCTCCAGTTCCACGAAGGCGCCGAAATCGGTCACCCGCGCCACTGTCCCTTTGACCCGGTCGCCCGTATTGTACTTCTCCGATGCCGTGGTCCAGGGATCCGGCGCCAGTTGCTTCAGACCCAGCGAAACGCGCTTCTTGCCCGCGTCCACCTTGAGGATCTTGACATCCAGTTCCTGACCGACCGTGAGTACGTCGCCCGGCTTGTTGACACGCCCGTGCGAAATATCCGCCACGTGCAGCATGCCATCCACGCCTCCGATATCGATAAAAGCGCCGTAATCCAGCAAACTCCGAACCGTGCCGTGCACCACCGTGCCCGCCTGCAGTTCGGAAAATCTGGATTCCTTGGCTTTCGCGCGTTCTTCTTCCAGAACCACGCGCCGATCGACGACAATATCTTCTTTTTCGGTATCGAGTTTGATAATCCGGCAGGAAATTTCCTGCCCGACCAGCGTCTGCATCTCCGGCACATCGCGCGCACCGCTGCGCGACGCCGGCATGAACGCTCTCATCCCGATATCGACGGAAAGGCCACCTTTGATTACCTGTGTAACGACACCGGCAATCGTCAGTTTCTCGTCAAACGCTTTCTGCAGGCCCGACCAGTCCTTCGGCCGTTCCACGCGGATCAGCGAAAGCTCGAAGTAGCCCTCTTCATTTCGCCCGTTGACAGCAACCTGCACGACATCTCCCGGCCTGACTTCGATGAGACCTTTCTCATCGCGCAGGACCGTAGCCGGCAAGACCCCTTCGGTCTTCTGGCCAATGTCGAAAAACACCTTATCGGCGCTTACTGTGACAACTGTGGCTTCGACACCCTTTTCGCCGGGTGCCTCGTGCGTGTGACTCTGTTCGAACTGGTTGAGGATGTCGCCGAAAGAACTCTCCGCTTCAGGCGGAGTCTGCCCTTCCTGTTCGCGTACGTCTTCCTCGCGAAGCGACGTAATGGAATTGGACATGGGGATTACGTTTCACTATTGTGGCACATGGCATGCGGCCCCACCGCGCTGCGTGCTCGCGCACACCGACCGGACGCCGGGAAGTTACAATTGAGGAAGTGATGCTCACTATTCAACCGTCAGCGCCGCAGCGTCCCTCCTGGCTCCGCGCGCCCGCTCCGGTGGGGCAAAATTACCGGGATCTCAAGACGTTAATCTCCGATCTCCGCCTCCACACGGTCTGTGAGAGTGCCGCCTGTCCGAACGTCGGCGAATGCTGGAACCGCCGCACCGCCACGTTCATGATTCTCGGGAACGTCTGCACCCGGCGCTGCGGCTTTTGCGCCGTGCAGAAAGGCGGCCCGCTGCCGGTCGATTACGATGAGCCTCGCCGCGTCGCCGAGGCCGTGTCGCTGATGGGCCTCGATTATGCCGTGGTCACCAGCGTCAATCGCGATGACCGCAAGGACGGTGGCGCCGAACTCTTCGCCAAAACCATTCGCGCGATCCGCGATCGCATCCCTGGCTGCAAAATCGAAGTTCTGGTGCCGGATTTCCAGGGCAATCGCGACGCCATGAAAATTGTGATGGATGCCGGCCCCGACGTCCTGAACCACAACACCGAAACCGTTCCGCGCCTTTATCGGCAGGTCCGGCTCGGCGCGCGTTACGAACGTTCGCTGGACATGCTGTCATGGGCGAAGGAACTCCGCCCCGAAACGCCGGTAAAGTCCGGACTCATGCTCGGCCTGGGAGAATTACAAGAAGAAGTGCTCCAGGTCATGCAGGATTTGCGCGACCACAAAGTGGATATCCTGACTCTCGGCCAGTACCTCCGCCCCTCTCCGAAGCACCTGCCGATTGTGCGTTATGTACCGCCCGCCGAGTTCGACGACCTGAAACGCGCCGGCATGCGGATGGGCTTCGCTCACGTGGAAGCCGGCCCGCTGGTGCGCAGTTCGTACCACGCCGACGACTCCCACGCCGCCGCCCGCTGCTGACCGCTTAACGACTTTTCCGTCGGCCCCGTGTTTGCTGGGTCAGAGGCGCCAATGCTCCGTCGCACACTTTTCCTTATCGGTATCATTTCGCTCGGCTCCGCCGCTCAACAGCCCGAAGTTGTCCTGAAATCCACCACGCGCCTTATCCAGATGAATGTCGTTGTCCACGACAAACATGGCCAGCCCGTCAGGGATCTGAAGAAAGAAGATTTCACCATCCTCGATAACGGCAAGCCGCGCCCCGTCTCGGTCTTTTCGATGGACTCCAACGCCGTCCTGCCGCAGGCCCCCAAACTTGCGCCCAACGTTTTCACCAACCGCCTTCAGCAGAAAAGCGAAGTGCCCGCGGGCGTGACCGTAATTCTGATTGACGAACTGAACACCAAATATCAGGACCAGGCATGGGCGAAACAGCAGGTAGTGAAATACCTGAAAACCATCCACGCGGAAGATCGTGTGGCCATTTACGTTTTGGGCCGCGGTCTGCGCGTCCTGCACGACTTCACCACGGATTCCTCCGATCTTCTCCGCAAACTCGCGAAATACACGGGCTCCGCGCTGCCCGAAACCACCGTGGCTGAAAACTCCTTCGACTCCGGCGACAACGGGCAACTCGATTCCTGGATGCGCGGCGCCGGTGGCGCCAGTGGCCAGGAGGCGGATTTCTACACGATCAACCGCGTGCAGGGCACGCTCCACGCCATCGAATTCATCGCCAATCACCTCACCAGCCTGCCCGGCCGCAAGAATCTGATCTGGGTGTCGGGCGGCTTTCCTCTCCAGATCGGTTTCGAAAGTATCGAGGCCATGCACGATCCCTCGCGCCAGCAGCGCACCTTCGGCCCCGAAGTGGAACGAACGGTGAATGCGCTGAACGACGGCAATGTCGCCATCTATCCGGTGGACGCGCGCGGCCTGGTCGCTCCCGCGCAGTTCAGCGCGGCAAACCGCAAGATCGATCTGGCGCCCAAACTCTCCATGGGCCCCATCGTCGAACACCAGCAAACCATGTCTCTGCTGGCGGACCGCACCGGCGGGCGCGCGTACTACAACACCAACGATCTGGCCAGCGCCATCCGTGACGCCGTGGACGACTCTTCTCTCACCTACACGCTCGGCTTTTATCCGTCGGACGGCGATCACGACGGGAAATTCCACAAGCTCCAGGTGAAGACAAGCGTGGCCGGTCTGAGTATTCGTTCCCGCAAAGGCTACTTCGATACCGAAGAGAAGCCGCAGGACGTGAAGGCCCGCCGCGTCGAACTGCGGGATGCCGTCTGGAGTCCGCTCGATTCCTCCGCACTCGGCTTGCTGGTGCAGGTAGCGCCTTCCGATGCCGCACACCCTGGCGATCTCAATGTTTACGTGAAAGTGGATCCCGCCGCAATCGGGCTGACTCTGAACGGAGAACTTCGCGATGGCCTCGTCGATTTTCTCTTCATTCAGCGAAACGAGCACGGCAAGCAGTTCAGTGGCGAAGACGACACCGTCACGCTCACGCTGAAGCCGGAATCCGCGCAGAAACTGCAGAAGGACGGCCTGACTTTCCACAAGTTCGTGAAAAAAGCGGCGCAGGCTACTCAGCTTCGCATCGTCGTGCGCGATGCGTCCTCCGGAACGCTGGGCTCGGTGACGGTGCCCTTTGACCAGTTGAAGCTGTAATATGTTCGGGTATGCAGCTGATCGCCGCGAAATCGGTAGACGAATATCTTGCGCAGGTTCCCGAACCGGGCCGCACCACATTGCTGAAGATCCGTTCGGTTATCCGTTCCGTGGTGCCGCCCGAAGCCACGGAGGCGATCAGTTACCAGATGCCCGCGTTCAAATACAAAGGCGGCCTGGTCTGCTACGCGGCATTCTCCGACCACTGCAGTTTCTTTCCGATGAATTCGACGCTTATCGCGGAATTCAGCCACGAACTCCGCAACTATTCCACGGATAAAGGAACCATCCGCTTCCCGCTCGACAAGCCTTTACCAGCCACTCTTGTGAAGAAGCTGGTAAAGGCCCGCGTGGCCGAGAACGAAGCGAGGCAGGCTTCCAAAAAAGCCGCGCCTTCCAAAAAGTCGGCGCCGAAAAAAGCCGCCGCCGGAAAAACTACGGGGTCTCGCCGGGGGGCGGCGCATTCGGATTGACCCGCTGCCCGTTGCGCGCCGGCGGCAGCCAGCCATCGTTTGACGGGCCGTTCTGGAAGAACTTCGCGTCGCCGCTCAGCCGGTGGCCCTTCGCATACAGCGCCGCATTGGCCTGGCCGAAAATCTTCCCCGCCTTCAGCACGTCGTCATGAACCTTCTGCATGAGCTGCTCGTACTTATCGTCGCTCTGCTTAAAGCCGGAAAACGAACTCAGATCGTTGTTGCCGATCAGCACCACATCCACGCCCGGCACGGATGCGATATCGAACGCGTTCGCCACGCCCGTGGGCGTTTCGATCATGATCGCCACCAGCATGTTGTCGTTGATGGTCTGGCGATACGGACCGAACCCGCCCCAGATGCTCATGGCCTGGCCGGAACCCGCGCTGCGGCGTCCGAACGGCGGATACTTCGCCCATTTCACGCCTTCCCGCGCGCGATCCACATCGTCCACCGTCGGGATGATCACCCCGAGCGCCCCGATATCCGTGGCGTGCTGAATATGCCATTCCTGCGCGTCCGGCAGCCGGATCATCGGCGTGGCGGCCACCTTCGGACAGGCCGCGATCATCGCCTCCACGTCTTTGAACTCCAGCGTGCTGTGCTGCATTTCGAACCAGGTGTAATCGTAGTGTTTCGCGGCTTCGCAGTACGCGGCGGGGTCGGCCTTCGACTGCGTGAAACTGAACACCTGCTTGCCTTCGAGTAACTTCTGTTTCGTCGTGTTATAAAGCTTAGGCTTTGCGGCGGACGGGCTTTGCGCGCCTGCCGGGCCGGACAAAGCGAGGCCGCACAGCAGCGCTGCGCCGGTTGCAAATCCAATGGTGATTTTGAGGGGGCTCATGCCCGCGAAGTATATACCAAATAACCCGGCCCCGAATCCGGAGCCATTGACTTTGGCGCTTCACCGGGATCTAATCACATCACCCGGCGCCTCAACGCCCGGGTTCCCGGAGGGTGTGATGCGCGTGACGACGTTTGTGCTTCTGTGTGTGCCGGTGGCCGCTTTCGCCGCGTCCGCCGACGGATCTGCCGATGCGCGGGTGGACTTCCAAAAGCAGATCCAGCCCCTCCTGGCTCAACGCTGCCACTCCTGCCACGGCGAGGACGTGCAGCAGTCCGGCCTGCGTCTCGATAAGCGGCAGAACGCCATGCTCGGCGGCGATTACGGCCCCGTCATCATCCCAGGCAAGAGCGCTGAGAGCAAGCTGATTCGCCGCGTCGTGAATGGCGATGGCGGCCTGCAAATGCCCCCAACAGGCCCTCTGTCGAAAGAGGAAATCGCGCTCCTGAAAGCCTGGATCGATCAGGGCGCCGACTTCCGCACCGAGATCAAAGAGGAAGCCCCGCCGCCTCCCGTCGACCCGAAAGTCACGGCCCTCATCTCCGCCGTTCGCTCCGGCGCCGCCGCTGACGTCGAGAAACTTCTGAAAGCCGACCCCGCTCTCGTCAACTCCAAAGACCGCGCGGGTTCCACGCCACTGCACCACGCCGCCGGCTTCGGCTCGCTCGCCACCATGAGACTTCTGCTCGACAAAGGCGCCGACGTGAACGCGAAAAACCGCCGCGCCTCCACGCCCCTGCACTGGGCGATTCGCGATGAGGCCAAGGTCCGGCTCTTACTCGATCGCGGCGCTTCTGTAAACGCCAAACAGGCCGATGGCCGCACGCCGCTCTACCAGGCCGCCTCGCTCGGCAACGGCGACGCCATCCTGCGGCTGCTTCTCGACAAGGGCGCCGATCCCGCCATCGCTACCGCGAACGGCCAGACCGCTCTGATGGCGGCCTCCGGACGCGGCAACGTCGACGCCATGCGCCTGCTGCTCGAAAAGAAAGCGGACGTGAACGCGAAGAGCGGCACCGGCGCGACGGCTCTGATGGGCGCGGCGGGAAGCCGCAATCCCGCGGCGGTCCGTCTTCTGCTCGACAAAGGCGCGGACGGGAACGCGCTCACGAAGAAGAACGAATCCGCCCTCGCCAATGCGGCCACCGCCGGCGTCGAGGAATCCGTGAAACTGCTGCTCGACAAAGGCGCGAACGTCAACGTTGCCGACGACCGCGGCTACACGCCCCTGATGTATGCAGCGGCCTCCGAACTGATGCCGGCCGGCATCGTGAAACTTCTTCTCGCCAAAGGCGCCGATACCAACGCCACCGGTGAAGGCGAAACACCCCGCACGCTCGCGGCGAAACGCGGTGACACCGAAGTCGCGCGCCTGATCGGCGTCTCCGCCGACGAACGCAAGCGCGGCGGCGTGGCTCCTCTTCCGGAAGTCGCGAGTCGCGAAACATCCATTCCGCACGCCGTGGAGAAAGCTCTCGCGCTTCTCGAAAAACAGAGTCACAACTTTATCCGCATCGGCGGCTGCAACTCCTGTCACGCGCAGGATCTGCCCTCTTCCGCCGCCGCCATCGCGCGCGATCGCGGCATTCCGGCGCCCAAAGAAATTCCCCAGCTCACCGAAGCCATGAACGGCGAGACGCCCGAACGCATTATGGATTTCGGCGCCGCCAACCCCACCAGCATGGGCTGGGAAATGTTTGATCGCATCGCGAACCACACCCCGCGAGACCAGTACACCGATGCGACCGTCTGGTATCTGAAAGCCAACCAGTCCGCCGAAGGCAACTGGAAGAGCCCCGAAGGCCGCCGCCCGCCCATGAACACGGGCGATCTGCAGACCACGGCGCTGGCCGTCTACGCCCTGAAGAATCTGGCGCCGCCCGCCGAAAAAGCCGAGACCGCGCGGGATCTGGCCCGCGCCGCCGCGTGGCTCGAAAAAGCGCAGCCCGCGAACACGCAGGAACGGGCTTTCCAGTTGCTCGGACTCGCCTGGGCCAACGCCTCGAAGTCCGCCACCGAACAGGCCGCCCGCGCCCTCGCCGCCTCGCAGCGCGAAGACGGCGGCTGGAATCAGTTGCCCGGCATGCTGTCCGACGCCTACGCGACCGGCCAGGCTCTGTTCGCGCTGAACACCGCCGGCAACATGCGCCCCGCCGACGCCGTTTATCAGAAAGGTATCCGCTACCTGCTCCGCGCCCAGGCGACCGACGGCTCCTGGCACGTGATGTCGCGCTCCATCTGGATCCAGCCCTACTTCGACAGCGGCTTCCCCTACGAGCACGACCAGTGGATCTCCGCCGCCGGCACTGCCTGGGCATCCATGGCCCTCTCGCTCGCAGTCGAGCCCACAGCTGTCCAGGCTCTGGCGAAACGCTGACAAATCGCCCGGCGTTCGTCCGCCCGGATCTATAATGGACCGCGTGAGCGGAATGCGAAAAACTCTGCTGATTGTCGCGGCGGCAGCCATTGTCATGGGAACTGCCCTCGCCCGCCAGATGCCCTGGCGCGAGTATCCCGGCCAGGACAACATCGAAGTCCCGCCCGACTACCAGGAAAAGACCGAGTGGGTTTTCGCGCGCCTCATGTACCCGCCCTACCCCGGCGCCATCAACGGCCGCGGCGGCTTCCGGCGCTTCGGCGGCAACTGGAAACAGGGCCGCTCCAGCTGGACCACCGACTACAGCGCGGCCGACCGCCACGTCGCCCAGGCCGTCCGCCGTCTCACGCGCCTCCACGTCCGTTCCGTCGAACAGCCTGTCGATCTCGACGACGAAGACGACGTCTTCAACTACCCGTGGCTCTACGCCGTCGAAGTCGGCCACTGGCAATTAACCGACTCACAGGTCAAACAGATGCGCGAATTCTTCGATCGCGGTGGCTTCTTCATGTGCGACGACTTTCACGGCACCCAGGAATGGGCCGTCTTCATGCAAACCATGCAGCGCGTTTTTCCCGACCGCCTGGTCGAAGACATCCCGAAGAACGATTCCATCTTCCACGTCCTCTACGATCTCGACGACAAATACCAGGTGCCCGGCGCGCAGTATCTCCGCAGCGGCCGCACTTACGAATTCGACGGCTACGATCCGCACTGGCGCGGCATCTACGATGACAAGCGCCGCTTAATGGTTGCCATCTGCCACGACATGGATCTGGGCGACGCCTGGGAGTACGCGGACTGGCCCACTTACGACGAAAAGTTCTCCGCCCTGGCGCTTAGAATCGCCACGAATTACATCATCTATTCGATGACGCACTGATTCATTTCCCCGCCGGCCGCAGCGTTCCCAGCCCGCCATCCACCCCGAACACCTGCCCGGTGACCCAGTCGTTCTCCGGATCCAGCAGCCAGGCAATCGCCGACGCCACATGCTCCGGCTTTCCCACGCGCCCCAGCGCATGCATTCCCAGGGAGGCTTTCATCGCCAGTTCATGCGACGTGATCTTCGCTGTCAGAGGCGTTTCCACCAGCCCCGGCGCCACGCAGTTGACCCGAATATTTCGCCCCGCATAGGACGCCGCCGCGGACAGCGTCAGCCCGATCACGCCCGCTTTCGCCGCCGCGATCGCTTCGTGATTCGCCAGACCCACCCGCGCCACCGCCCCCGAACACAACACGATGGAGCCGCCCGTCTCCATCATCAGCCGCACTCCGGCGCGAACCACGTGGAATGCCGTGGTGAGGTTCGCCTGGATGGTCGAGGCCCACTCGCTGTCACTGGTCAGATGCGCCGGTTTCAGCAGCACGCTGCCCACGCAATTCACCACGCCCTGCAGCGGACCCGCCCCGCGCAGCACCTGCTGCAGCGCCTCCGGTTGTGTCGCATCCGCCACCGCGAAGGCACAACTCAGCTCACTCGCAAGGGCCTGCAATCGCTCCGCCGACCGCCCCACCAGCAACACCTCATCGCCCCGCGCTCGTAACCTCCGGGCGAGCGCCGACCCGATCCCTCCGGCCCCGCCAACAATCGCAACATGACTCATAGACTCCTCCTGAAACTCTCTGCCTGCACCTGAATCAGCGCCTTCTGCTCCGGACGCAATCTATCCATATTCCGCACCTGCATGATCATGCGCGGATTCGCCCGCAGCCGTTCTTCATGGCGCATCAGAAAATCCCAGTACAACGTCGTGAACGGGCACGCCTTCGGCCCTGTCGAAAGCGCCGGATCATAACGGCATCCCGCGCAGTAGTTACTCATCCGCTGGATATACTTACCGCTCGCCACATACGGCTTGGACCCCATGATGCCGCCGTCCCCGAACTGCGACATGCCGATTGTGTTGGGCAGTTCCACCCACTCCACCGCGTCCACGTACACGGCCAGATACCACTCGTGCACCAGCCTCGGCCGCACGCCCAGCAACAGCGCGAACAACCCCGTTACCATCAGCCTCTGGATGTGGTGCGCGTACCCATACTCCAGCGTCTGCCCCACCACCTCCCGCAGGCACCGCATCTCCGTCTCGCCCGTCCAGTAAAACGCCGGCAGCTTTTCCTGGGCGCCCAGAGCATTCATTTCGAGATAGCCGGGCATGTGCAGCCAGTAAAGCCCGCGGACGAACTCCCGCCATCCCAGGATCTGCCGGATGAAGCCTTCCACCGCCGCGAGCGACGCCTTTCCGGCGCGGTAACGCTCCTCCGCCGCCGTGATCGCGCGGCGCGGATGCAGCAGCTTCAGATTCAGCGCCACAGACAGCCGCGAATGATAAAGCCACGGCTGGTCCGTCCACATGGCATCCTGAAACTCACCGAACATCGGCAGGCGGTGACTGAGAAAATCTTCCAGAACCTGTTCGGCCTCGGCGGGCGTCACCGGCAAGTCGAAGTGACGCAACTGACCCGGATGCCCGGGAAAAATCTCCTCCACCCGCGCGATCACTTGCCGCGTGAGAAGGTCGGGCGGGGGACCGGAAGCCGCCGGTATCAGCCCCGGCCCTTTCTTCCCGAAAGCCCCGCGATTCTCGGCGTCATAATTCCACTCGCCGCCTTCCGGTTTGCCGGTCATCACCGTGTCCATCAGCACGCCGTGCCGCTTCCGCATCTCGCGGTAGAAGAACTCGAGGCGCATCTGCCCGCGCCCTTTGGCGTACTCGCGAAACCCCTGCCGCGTGCAGAGAAAATGCGTGTCGGTCAGAACATCGAGCTCCGGGCACACCGCGCGCAGGCTCTGCTCCAAACGGTATTCGCCCGGTTCCACCACGCGCACCCGCTCCGGCCGCAACCTCCCGATCGCCCCGTGAAGCTCCTCCGCCAGGCTCGCCGGGCGCTCGTCCAGTTCCCGGTACTCCACCTTCCAGCCCTGCGCCCGCAGTTCGTCGCGAAAATGACGCATCGCGCTCAGAAACACCGCGATCCGCGCCTTATGGCTCCAGACATGGGTGGCTTCCTCGCGTACTTCCGCCATCCAGATGCAGTCGCGAGCCGGATCGGCGCCGCTGAACAAAGGCGACTCGCGGTCGAGCTGATCTCCGAGAATCACCAACAGGTCGCGTACAGCCACTGCTGTTACGATGACCGCCCGCCCCGCCCGAATCTAAATATCCGGTACCGTAGTCGGTATGGGTGTACTCGACGGAACCACGGCGCTGATTACCGGAGGCTCTCGCGGCATCGGACGCGCCATCTGCCTTCGTCTGGCGAAGTACGGCGCCGCGATTATCCTGCACTACCACCGGAACCGCGAAGCCGCCGAAGAGACCGCTGCCCTGATCGATGGCCCGGTGACCCTCGTCCAGGCCGATCTCGCCTCCGCCGCCGAAATCGAGGCCCTCTTCCAGTCCCTCGCCGGACGCCGTCTCGATCTCCTGATCAACAACGCCGGCGTCTGGAAAGGCTCGCCTGTCGGCTCGTCGCCCGTGGAACTGATCGACGAGCTTCTCGCCACGAACCTGAAAGGCCCGTTCCTCGTCACGCAGGCCGCCTTGCCGCTGCTGAACGACGGTGCCCGGATCGTCAACATCTCCTCGGTCGCCGGCCGGACGGGCGTGGCCGGCGGACGCAGCCTCTACGGGGCAACGAAAGCCGCCATGGACTCGCTGACCCGCAACTGGGCGCTCGAACTCGCCCCGCGCCGCATCCTCGTCAACGCCGTCGCGCCCGGCTACATCACCACCGACATGACCGCCGCCTACCTGGCCGACCCCGCCAATCTCGAACGCGCCCTCATCCGCCACCCTCTCGGCCGTCTCGGCACGCCGGAAGACATCGCGGACGTTGTCGCGTTCCTCTGCTCGCCCGACGCCCGCTTCATCACCGGCCAAAGCCTCAACGTGAGCGGCGGATTTGTGATTTAATTCAGCTTCTTTACCAGAATATTGCGCACGGAAACCTTCGTGGTCGCCTCGATTTCGATCCCGAACAGCCCGGACTGATTGTTCGACGACGCCGGATCGTCGTCCACCATCACCGCCATCAGCTGTCCGTTAACAATATGCATGCACGTCCCGCCCCGCGCGATCACCGTGTACTCGTTCCAGTCGTTCATGCGCACCACGCTGTTCAGCGCCTGCCGGTCGCCGATATTCCCCATCAGCTGTTTCCGCGCCAGCCCCGCGCCTTCCACCACCTGACCGCGCCACGCCAGGATCCGCATCGGCGTATTCTCCGAATAAAACTGCCCCGTCCAGTCCCGCGAACTCGGCCAGAAATCCGCCTGCGGACCCGTCATCATCCAGTTCAGATTCACCGGTCCCACGTTCGCCGTCACGTTGTCCGCGATATTCGCGAGCCACGGCAGCCCGGTCTTGCTGCGGTACTGAAATCCGCTGCCGCCGCTGCCTTCCACCTTGATCTCGAATTTCAGCGTGAAATCCTTCGCCTCCATATCGCGATACACGATATAGCTG
>Ga0118677_10008772_pt1 | contig 16063 bp, 12 predicted proteins | sample AliMusrvi5mmetaG_FD_86154 | JGI IMG/M metagenome (GOLD analysis project Ga0118677, IMG submission 86154) | reverse complement strand
CCGCCGTATCTTCTTTGATCGCACCGCCTGCTAATGTGCTCGTGTTCGCGACAAAGACGCATCCAATAAACGTGTTCGTCACGACAAGGCCGAAGGAGAGCGCGCCGCCATTGGTAGTTGCTTGATTCGCCTCGAACCGGCAGGACCTGAAAACGTTACTGCTGCTCGTCGTTGGTTGTGCAATAGCTCCACCGTTGCCGTTGGCGCTGTTGCCGTAGAAGACGACATTGGAGAAATCAAGACTTGCCCCACCATTGTACACCGCCCCGCCTCCACTTCCCGACGTGCAGACGACCGCATTGTTCGAGAAACTGCAACTTGACAACGTGAGTCTTCCGCCGCTGCCGAGAAAGATCGCGCTGCCATACGCATTTCCGTTTGAAGTCACGACGTTTGTCACGAACGTGCAGGATTGGAATGTGTTGGTGCATGCGCTGGCGACGTAGATCGCACCGCCATACTTGGCCGACGCACGGTTAGCCTTGAACGTGCAGTTGCTGAAGACGTTGTTGGCTCCGGCAGAACTGAGGCAGATGGCGCCACCGCCGGAGTTGCCGCTGACGCTGGTGGCGTTGTTTGTGTACAGGCAGTTGAGGATCTGCAGGCTGCCGGCGCTGACTGTGATCGCGCCGCCCGCCGCACTATTCGTGCAGTTCTGGACCGTAAAGCCGTCCAGGGTGAAGGTCCCCGCCACCGCCTTGCTGAACGCGCGGTACGTGTTAGCGCCGTCGAGGATGGTGGGGTAGTTCGTCCAGTTCCTTTGGGACAGGCTACTCATACTGGTGGTAAAGCCACCGCAGAGAGTATTGGACCCCGCTTCCACGCCATTGGCGACCGTGGAGGTATACGTGCCCTGAGCCACCCAGAATGTGCCCGTCGCGCTGGCCAGGGCATTGGTCAGCGTCTTGTAGGCGTTGCTCCAGTCCGACCCATCCTCCACGCCCGTGGCGCCGGGATTAACAAAGAAGACGCCGGCTGTGCCACGGGCGACGGTAAGTACGCCCGGCCCTGTGAAAAACGTGTCGTTGGTATTGCTGGCGCCGCTGCCTGTGGCGCCCCATGTGCCGCTCGCCTGCGGGACGCTGTTGATCAGGAGCGTGCCCACAGTCTCATTGACCCCACTATCGAGTTGCACCTTGCCAGAGCCGGTAATCTGCAGTTTTGTTGTGTTCGCAATGGCGTCGCTCGTGTTGGCGATTTCCAGCGTGCCGCCAGCAACCGTCACCATGCCGGTGATCGAGCCGCCAGTGTCGAGTTTGAGCGTGCCGGCGCTCACCGTCGTGCCGCCGCCATAGGTGTTGGCGCCGGCAAGCGTGGCGGTGCCGCTGGTGAGTTTGAAGGTGGTGCTGGCGCCGGCAATGACACCTGCCGCGCTTTCGGTGAACACGGCCGTCGCGTTGTTGATCGTGACACTCGCCGGGCCGTTCAGCGTGCCCGTCAAACTCACCGTGCCGCCACCGCCCGTCTGGCTAAACGCGCCCGTGAAGTTGTTCACACCACTCAGGGTCCATTTGCCGGCCGTGGTGGTGATGGTGAGAGACTGCACCCCGGTGCCGTCATTGATCGCCCCGCTGATCAGATTGCCTGTGCCCGTGCCCGCGCCGCTAATGGTGAGGGTTGAAGCGGCCGCGTTGTTGATGGTTCCCCCAAAGACCAGCGAAGACCCCGCATCCACGCGTGCATTGCTGATCGTGTAATCGCCTTGGAGCGAGAGCGGTGCGTTGATGGTTTCTGTCAAATTCACGCCGGTAGCCCCCACGAGCAGCGAAATCGTGCCGGCGGAGGTCAGTTTGAGCGCATTGCCGCCAGTGGAGCCGATGAAGTAACTACCCACACTTGTCGTGAACGAGATACCCGAGATGTTGCGGTTCGCGTCAACGACGACCGGATTGGTGACCGCGTTCCCCCAACTGTTCGATATTGCCGCGTTGAAGGTGGCGACGTCGGTGTTATTGGTGACGGCAGTTGAACCAGGAACAGCGCCGTTCCAGTTCAAGACCGATGACCAGTTGCCGTCCACGGTGGAACCTCCGGTCCATTTCTGGCTGGCCGCCTTCGCGCTTTCCGCCACCGCCACCGCAAGTACCGCCGCCAGCAGCAGGCGCGGGGGGAGTGAATGAGCAATGTGAAAGGCAAGACGCGGAGTGCGGACTATGGTGCGCCGCATTACAGGGGCCGACATCACACCTTCAATCATATTCTGTTTCATCATGCCCCTCCATCCGGAAGTCCAGATACTCGTCAAGCGGCGGCTCCGATCAACGTTCAGTAGAATCTGTCGACGACGCGTTTGACTGTGGCCGCCCACTGGGTCAGGTTCACGGGGTTGTTTCCGATCGTGCTGATGTCTTTCAAGACGAACTCGCAGGTGGTGCCGTAGCGTCGGCAGGCGTCCAGCACCCGGGCGATTTCCTGTTCGACAGGCGCGGGGTCGAACGTCGGCGAACTCACGAACGCCGGGTTGGGCTTTGCCGCCAGAACGTAGTCCCTGCCGATGTTCCGGGCCGCACGTTCGGGGTCTGCCCAAGGCGTGATGGATATCTTCCGGAGGTTCTTGAACCGCTTGCGCAGGATGTCGATCTTCGTATCCAGGGGCTCGCAACAACCATAGTAGAGGAGCCCACATTCCCCGAACAGTTTCTGGTTGTACGCGAGGTCGAACGCATCGTGCATCTCGGGCGATACGGACCCGAAGATCTGTGCAGCGCACCGTCCCCAGATGTCCTTGGGCCTCACTTTGCCCGTGAAATCCGGGGCCGGCAGATCCCGGGCGCAGGCCGTGGTACAATGCAGAAGTTCCAGGTGGGGATCCAGCACATCGAGATCGATGTACTGCCGGAACACGGCCGCGGCGATCGCCGCAAACCGCCGGACTGTCTCATGCATGAATTCCGGGCGCACGGCCATATCCATCAGTAGATTCTCAACCCCCCGGTATCGGGAGATGTCATCCCACAAATTGCAGCTAAACGCATGGCCGCCCAGTTTCACCGGCAGGAGGCCGGCGAAGACCTCGTTGGCCTGCTGGAGCGCCCGTTCGGTGCCGTCCTTCTCGTACGTAATCTCGGGAATGCGCAGGTTGCGGAGGTCATCTTCCGTCTGGAGTTGATCCTTGTACTCGTGGGACGCAATAGCGGTGCCGGTGTCGGCCTTGAGCTGCACGTCCTGCACGCTGAGCCCGATGCCCGTGGATCGGATCTGCTTGGTCACACGGAAGAAGGGCGTGATCACCAGGTCCACCTGGAAGTGCTCCCACTGGTACAGGGAGCGTCGCAGGTGTTCCTCGATCCACGCGTACTCTTTTGAGCAGGTGTTGGTCAGCGCATCGTCCCGGATCTCCCCCCAGGGAACCTCGGAGATCAGGACCACGGGACGCACGTTCTCCCGGTTGTTCGTCCGGTAATACCGGTCGATCCGTTCCCGCTGAATATCCAGATGCGCGATCTCGCTGTACCTGCCGGCGAGTGCGTGAAGGGTGGCGTGATCCTGCTTGTTCATGCGTGTGCCTTCTCCCGATGGGCACAGTTCGTCTTCTCGATCATCGCCGCCATGATTTCTCCCTTCCAGGCATCAGTCCCTGCGTTGAAGGTCTGGTCGCGTTTCCGTCTTACATCCCAAACTTATTAGCCCATTATTGCAGAATGGCCTCCTGATTACCTTGACTATCAGGTCATTCTACAGCACGATCGGGCCAATGCGCGCAGAATAGGTGACGAATGAACGTGGTGACTCTGAAGACAGCCGACGAATTCGGCGCCGACGGGTCCGTCCAGTATGGCGGCGCCGGGGGAATGCCGGCAAAACTATGGCGTTACCTGGCGCAGCACCGAGACGGGCCGCCATACATCCCGTTGCCTACAATGCACACGCGCTTCGTGCTGACGATCGACGGTTCCGCAAAGGTCAGGCGGATCGCATGGAAGGGCCACTGCCCACTGCCGGCCGATATCATCACGTACGTCAACGAGAATGGATGCCTGCCGCCGCAAACGTAGTCGCGACCGAGTGCCATCTTCGGCCTATGTTTTGGGCTTTGCCCGCCACTTTGCCCTTGAGGCCGACTCTGATCGCCGCAACCGCCTTGCGGCGTGATGGTCATGAAACTTCCGTTCCGACGCCAGGGACAATCGAAATGTGGGCAGACGTGACAGCAGGCGCGGGCGCACTGGTCAGTATCGCCCGTATGCTCGTGCTGTTTCGTACATAGCAACCACGTTCTCCGTCGGTGAGTTATCCTGAAGCTGGTGTGTCGGCGCAAAGCAGTAACCGCCGCCGGGCATCATGACATCCAGAGTTCTCCGGCAATCTTCGACCGTTTGCTTAACCGTACCTTTCGCGACCGGACCCGCCGTGCTGATACAACCGTGGAAGGCAAGCCGCCCCCCAAATCGCCTCTTAAGATACTCCGGGGCCATGTTCACTGCTTCGGGTTGGAGCGTATCAACAACCGTAATGCCCATCTCGAGGAAGTCCTCATAGGCCCAACTGCTTGAACCGCAGGTATGGATCATAACGGGGATGGCGAAGCTCTTCGCCAGGTCAACAAACTGCTGGTGCACCGGGCGAATGGTCTTCCTGTAAAGGTCCAGACTGATGAGCGGCGCAATCTGGGTGCCCAAGTCCTCGCCCATCCAGAGGAAGTCAACGGCGCCGTCAGCGGCGTTCAGCGTGCGACGGAGGATCTCGATCTGGATGCCTGTGCGGCGGCGGGTCAGGAGCATACCGGCACTGTCCTCCGTGATCAGATCGACGAGCGCCTGCTCCACCCCCCGAAGCATCCCACCCTTGTTGATAACGTCGGCTTGGCCAGGGCCTCCGACATAGATCGCGTAGTCCCTGTTACGCTCGCAGTCGTCTGCAACCCGACTATAGTCAAAGTCGTCCGGAGACGGCATCGGCCACTTCGCGATCTCCTCTTCGGTGGCATCCCGGAGCGGGAAATCGCAGAAGTCCCAGTAACCACCGGTTTCGTGCTCGACCCAACGCCGATGCATGCCCCAGTTGTCAACTATGACACCGCGCTCCGGGATGTCCTTGTGCAGTTTGGCACCACGATAAGAGGCACCCACATCCCGAAAATCCACGGCCAGCGCTCGCCGAAGCCCCTCGGCGTCATCGAGTTGCAGACCGAAGTGCTCCTTAAGCCGCCGATCAATCCCCGCATTGGCCATGTAGTTGATCGGAACTCGATCTGGCACCTTCCCGGAAAAAGCCTTCAGCACTCGTTCTCTTGATGTCATCGTCATCCCTCGCTTACGCGTGCCGGCCGAAGTGCGCAGCACTCCAGAGACGTGAAGGCGATCTCAAGCCCGAAAAAGGGTCTTGCCTGCCTTAGAAGAACGCCGCGAAGCTGTCGGCGATGACCATGTCGCCCTGGCTGTTGGGGTGCAGGCCGTCGGACTGAAACAGCGACTCATTATCCCCGAACTCCTTCTCGAGATCGCACAGGGCGGTTCCCGTCTGGTCAGCCAGCGTTCGAATTCGCTCGCTGATGCGCGCGGCACGGCCGGCATAGATCGCGTGTTCGGTATGCATCGGCGTCAACGTCGCGATCACGGGAATCGACTTGTTCGCCTTGCACGCCCCGATGATGGCGCTCAGCGCGGCCACCGTATTGTCCGGATCCTCGCCCGTGATGGCGTCGTTCGCGCCGTAAAGAATGAGGACATAACCCGGTTTATCTTCGGCCAGGACGCCGCCGATGCGACCGGCGCCATCGCCCGCCGTCGCGCCGCCAGCTCCGTGGTTGTGGACAGTCTTGTGGATCATGCCGGCCAATTGCGAAGGATAGGAGCCGGCCGTGATGCTGTCGCCCACCGCCGCCACCACGTTGGGATCGTTGTTGCCGACATCAGTACCCAGGCCGCCCCCACCGCCGTGGTCACACCCGGCCAAAACCAAGGCAACCGCTGTCCCAATTGCACCCAGAGCAAAACGAATGATCTGCATGGACATCCCTCCCTTGAATACCGCACGGTATCACGCCGCCCCAGACGGCGTCAAACGGCCAAGGCAAAACCCATCGGGACGCAACTCACGTGATAGCACGCGCAATCAGGAAGGCCGCGGCAGCGGCCAGCCCGCCGATCAGGGTCGTCTGCAGGGCGCTCCGCCACGGTACGGTGCCTGTGAAATGGCCCTTCACGAAACCGAACGCCGCCAACGCCAGCAACGTCACCGTCACCGAGCCGCGCAGCCCGCCCGCGAGCGTCCCGGCCAGCATGTACGGCGTCAACGGGATCAGTCCGCCCGCCACGTACGCACTGCCGATCGTGAACGCGCTGTTGCGTGCACGCCTGGGGTCCGGCTCCTCCAGCCCCAACTCGAACCGCATCATGAAATCCACCCAGGCCTTCGGATCGCGCCGCAGGGCCGCCACGACCGGGGCGCTCTCGTCGGGACGGATGCCGTAGGTCTCGAACACTTCCGCCACTTCCCGCGCTTCCACCTCGGGCACGAGGCGCGTCTCCTCCGCCTCACGACGGCGCTCGCTGGCGTAGTGCTCGGAATCGCTGCGGGCCGCGAGGAAGCCCCCAAGCCCCATGGCAATGGCGCCGGCCGCAATTTCGGCGAAGCCCGCCGTGACCACGACGCGCGTGCCCACCGCCGCCCCGGACAGGCCGGCCGCCAGTGCGAAAGGCACCGTTAGCCCGTCCGACATCCCGATGACGATATCCCGGACAACGGCGCCGGCCGTGAAATGACGTTCGCTGTGCGGGGTCTGGGGCATGATGACGTTCTCCTGGTGATCCTACGTGAGGCCGCCTATGCTCCCACACCGCGCGCCTCCCGACAATGCCGGCGTTGCGTTGGACGTTGTTGGGTTGTCGTTGGGTTTGACGCCGCCGCGTTGTTGTGGTTCAGTCAGCCCCATCATGAAAGCTTCCCAATGACCCATCGCATTCAACTTCGAAAAGGCCGCGAAATCCCCATCCTCCGGGGGCATCCCTGGATCATGTCCGGCGCCATTGCCAGCCAAAGTGGCGACACCGGCGAGGATGAAGCCGATGTCGTCGCGGCTGACGGCGCCTTCCTGGGCCGCGCCACCGTGCATCCCTCATCCGAAATCCGGGCCCGCCTGTTCACCACGCAAGCCAACGACCGTCTTGACGAAGCCGGACTGCGCGCCCGCCTCACCCTGGCGCGCGACCGGCGGAAGCGCTGGCAGCCCGGCACCGAAGCCGTTCGGCTGGTATTTTCCGAGAGCGACGGATTGCCCGGCCTGATCGTCGACCGTTACGGCGCGGTGCTCGTAATGCAAGTCCTGACCGCGCCCATGGAATGCCGCCGGGAAATCATCCTGCGCCTGCTGCAGGAGCTCTTCACCCCCCAGGCCGTTTGGGATCGGTCGGACGTCGATGCGCGCCGGCACGAAGGGCTGGAGCCCCGCAAGGGACTCCTTGCCGGAACACCGCCGGCCCTCCCCCTGCCGTTTCGCGACGGCGGCCTGATTTTCCTGGCCGACATCGAGAGCGGCCACAAGACGGGCTTCTATCTCGACCAGCGGGAAAGCCGGCGGCGACTGACGAGCTGGGTCACACGCCTTGGCGCGCCGCGCGTGCTGAACGTTTTCGCCTACACCGATTCGTTCGGCGTGGTGGCCCTCAAGGCCGGCGCGGCCTCGGTGCTCGCCCTGGACTCGTCCAATGCCGCCCGCGATCTGGCCTTGAAACAATACGCGCTCAACGGCCTGGCTGATCCGGTCAGGCACGACTACCGCCTCGGCGATGCCTTCGAGGTACTTCGCGATCTGAAAGCCCGCGGCGAAACGTACGATCTGATCGTGCTGGATCCGCCGCGACTGGTGAGCGGCCGCCAGCGTTTGCATACCGGCCTGCGTGCTTACAAAGACATCAACATGCTCGGCCTGCAACTTCTCGTGCCGGGCGGCGTGCTGGTCACCTTTTCCTGCAGCGGCCTGGTCGATCGCGAGTTATTTGGCAAAGTCATCGAAGGCGCGGCCCGCGATGCCCGCCGCCCCGCCTGCATTCTCGAGGCACTCGGCCAACCGCCCGACCACCCGCGCAAGCCGGGTTTCGCGGAATCGGAGTATCTGAAGGGGTTCGTGGTGGGAGTGTAGGGGAAGGTCGTCCCGCAGGGCGGGACGATGGATTTCAGTGTTCCACTCGTCGCCGTCCTCGTCCTTGTAATCGCCCCCAACTACCAGCGCTCAACATCCAAGTCGGGTACTCGCCCTCCTAAAGCGCTGGACGTCGCGATCAAGGGTTGCGACCGTTTAGGGGAAGTCCTATGATACGTAAATGAGCGTGAACGAAGTCATCTTTGAGGTCACTCAGGAAGCCGATGGCGGGTATGTGGCCGAGTGCTTGGGCGAGAGCATCTTCACTCAGGCCGACAACTGGGACGAGCTACGCCGGAATGTCAGAGAGGCGGTGGCGGGTTTCTACTTCGACAGTCCGGAGAAACCAGCCGTGCGCCTGCATCTGGTCCGCGACGAAGTTTTGGCTGCGACATGAGAATCCCTCGCGATCTAAGCGGCCGCGACCTGATTCGACTACTGTGCAAGGACTGGGGCTACCGCGCAATCCACCAAGTCGGCAGCCACGTTATCCTGGAAACGGACGAGCCGTCTCATCATCGCTTGGCTGTGCCTGACCACAGAGTTCTTCGCATCGGGACCCTCAACGGTATCCTGCGCGTGGTGGCAGCCCACAAGGGTGTGAGCCGCGAAGACATCCTCTCTGTGATGTGATCCCTTCGGTAGATTCTGAGGACGTTGGAAACCTTCTCCTGCCGTCCTCAATCCCCGCCCACGATCCGCGGCACGCCGTAGGGGCCATCGGCCAGCACGGCCACGCTCGCGCCCGGGACCGCAGTCAGGGTCTCGTCCAGGGCTCGTTGCACCATGGCCTCGGCCCATTCGCGGCCGACGAGATCGACGAGCCCCCTTCCGCCGTCGCGGCCCGGCAAACCCGTGAACGTCGCGCCCGTCAACTGGGGCGAGCAGTAGACCAAACCCTCGGGACGCCCGAGCTTCCGCAGCGCCCTGCCCCACATCTGCAACTGCCACTGCTCGGGCACAAAGGTCCAGTCCGGGGCCAGCAACCGACGATCGAGTTCATCGACACCCAGTTCGGTCAACAGGGGCAGCAGGCGTCGATAATCGGCGCCGCCGACGGGCTCGCGGTCGGCGTGATTCGCCGCCAGGATGAGCGTTCCGCCCGTCCGTACAGCCCGCGCGCCTTCCACGGCTGCCTTGGCGGCCTGATAGTGGTTGACCCCCACGAAACCCGCATGCGTCACGACCACGTCGTATTCATGCGCGATCGGAATCACCGACTCGACCATCACCCGGGCCGCCGCCGCGCGATGCGCGGGCACCAGGGCCCCGGCAAAGACGCCCGTGAGCCGACGCTCACGGTTGATGGTCGCATTCACGATGAAATCCACGCCGGCCAGGGTCGCGACTTCCAGCGCCTCCTCCTGGCAGGGATTATCGTCCAGCCGCATGGCGGCCGACCGCGGGTCGGCCATCATCCGTGCCCCGTGAAACACATACGTGGCTTTCTCGCCGATAAGACCCGGGCAAACCGACTTGGGGCCCCCGCTAACGCCGGCCATGAAGTGCGGCTCAACCAGGCCGGTCAGGATGCGCAGGTCGGCCTCAACATAACGCCGGTTCAGCCAGATTTCGGTGCCGCGCCGCGTGCGGCCGATGCAGCGTAACGCCGCCGCGTCGCGGCAGTCGTGATTGATGATGTCGATGCCGGCTTGGAAGACGGACGCGGGCAGCATGCGCCGCAATTCGTCGGCCCCCATGGCGCGGTGCGTGCCGGTGGCTACCAAGATCGTGATCCGCCGCACTCCGGCCGACCGCAGGACCGCGACGACCGGCTCCAGAATGCCGTCGGGTCCGACATACGGCACAGGCCGCGTCTGATCACTGACGACGATCACGGCCGAGGCGTCGCCCTTCTCCCGCACCTTCTTCGCGGCGACCGCTGCCAGCGACGGCGACTCCAGCGGCTCGGCCAAGGCGGTTCGGATGGCGCCGGCCGGATCGGCCGATGCAGGGACCGCCGGAAGGCACAAAATGTCGGCGTTTGCAGGAAGCGAAAGATGCAGCCTGCTGCCGCCGAATTCGAGATCGACACACTGGGTCGTAATCACGCTCATCTACAGGTACGCAATCACATTGCCGCGGTTAAGCACAAAGGCCGGATCGACCGCCGCCTTACAACGCCGCACGTCCTCGACGGCTGCCGGCCCGTAGCAGCGCAGGAAATCCTGGCGCTTGCGTTTGCCCGTGCCATGTTCGCCCGAATACACACCACCCAGATCGGCCGACTTCGCCACAATGGCGTCGTACAAGTCGACTCCCCGCATCACTTGATCGGACTGCGGCAGCAACGTGAAGTGCAGGTGACAGTCGCCAAGATGACCGAACGACACGTACTCCATGCCCGCCTCCCGGAGCCGCGCGTGGGTAAACGCCAGGAACTCGGCGAACCGATCGGGCGGAACAACCGTATCGGTCATGATGGTAAACGTCCCGCGTTGTTTGGCGACTTCCAGCGCCCTGGCCGGCAGCGAGTGGCGCGCCTCCATGAAGAGCGTCCGGTTCCGATCCGAGTCGAGCAACATGACGGCGTCATCGGCGACGCCGCAGCCGCTCGCCTCGATCACGCCGAGCCACTCTTCCGCGGCCTTGTCACTGGAACGGCCATGGAGCGGCACCTGCACGTATATGACCACCTGGTCGGTGCCTTTGAAGAGAAGCTCGCGATGGTCCATGTGGTGGATACAGTTCACCCCAAAATATTCCAACGCGCCGAGGCTGCTCAGATCGCCGCCGAGATGCGCGCACACCTGGCGGTAGAAAGCCAGCGCGGCCGCCTCATCGGGCAGCGAAAAGAACAGGTCCAGAACAGCATCAGGACTTTCGCGCAGGCCCAACGTGCACCCGGTCACCACACCGAACAGCCCCTCACTGCCGACCACGAGATCAACGACGTCCATGACGCCGTCAGGCGCCGAGAACGGGCCGCCGGCATTCTTGATGGCGGGCCGCGGATAGCGCGGCACCGGCCACTCGCGCTGCCCCGCCCGGCCGGTCAACACGAACCGGCCGCCGCGGGAAACGTATTGCCCCCGCTTGGCGCGCACGAGCGTGCCATCCGACAGAACGAGATCTACGGCCCGCACCCAGTCGCGCGTGGCGCCGGTCGGGCCGGGAGTGAAGCCGGACGCGTTACAGGCCACTGTGCCGCCCACGGTGGCGTCCGCCCGACTGGTGGGATCCACCGGATAGCACAGGGCGCCTTTCGTCAGGCGCCGCACGTCACGCCGAAAATCCTCCAGAATCATTCCCACCGGGCCGCGCGCCGTACGCGCCGCAGCATCGACGGTGACGGCCGTCCCCGTGCCGGCACCTGCCTCACGCAGCCGCGCCAGCGACAGCACGACGCCGCCCTCGGGCGTGGCGCTGCCGGTGAGATTCGACTTGCCGCCCGAGAGCGTCATCGGGATGCCGGCCTGCGAGCAAGCCCGCAACAGCACGGCACACGCACGCGGGGACTCCGGCCGGGCCACGGCATGGGCGGAGCCGGGCAGATTGGAACTGTCGGTGACAAAACCGGTAACAATGTCGAGGTCGCACTCAAGTGCCACGCCGAACCGTTCGCCCAGAAAAACGGCAAGGGCCGTCAAAGCGTCCAGCCCCTTGTGCGCGGCACAGAAGACATCCAGCGCCGTCTCCTCCGCGAGATCCAGCAAGGGCTCACACGGAATGAGGTCGGTGCTCATGGGATCCCGAATGTGTGGACGTCCAGGACGCAGCCCGGTCGACAAGGGCCTGCATGCGGGCTTCGAGCTTTTCCATTTCAGCCACGAGCCGGAAGTGCACCCGGGCGCGGTCGAGATTGTGTCCGGGCCGGTGCACCTTGAAATAGACGTCACCGGACAGAAAGTCAGTGAGAAACCGGATGCCGATGGTCAGGGTAATCAAGCGGCCCGAGGCCACCAGCAATTCCACCTCCGCCGGATTCAGGAACCCCGCCGCGCCCTCGAGATAGCCCCTGGCCAAGGCTTCGAAGGCATCGAGATTGACCTGCACCTTGCCCAGATCACGCTCGTCTTCCACCGAGGTGCGCGCGCAGGTCCGGACCATGTCGCCAAAATCGTACAGGGCCGAGCCGTTCATCACCGTGTCGAGATCGATGACGCAGACGGCCCGATCGGTCTTATCGTCCATCAGCACATTGTTGAGCTTGGTGTCGTTGTGGGTGATCCGCTCGGGCAGCACGCCGCGTTCGAGACCCGCAGTGACGACCGATGCGAATTCATTGCGAGAAAACACAAAGTCGACGGCTTCCCGGGCCTCGGCGTACCGCCCGTGGCTGTCCTCGTGGACCGCCCGTTCGAGGGCCTTGAGCCGTCTGGGCGTGTGGTGGAAATAGGGAATCGTGTCGTGGAGACGGTCGCCGGGCAAATCGGCCACGAGCCGCTGGAACCGGCCGAACGCCTTGGCGGCCTCATAAGCCTGATGCGGCGCCGTGCAGATATCGTAGGTGCGCGTGCCGTCAACGTAGTTGTACATGCGCCAGTAGTCGCCCTGGTCATCGCAGTGCACCAGCGCGCCATCCACGGTGCGCAAGATGGACAGGCATTCCCGCTCCGGGTTCGCGCCGGGAACGGCCTCCAGCTTCCGCCGGAGATGACGCGTCACCCGGTCGATATTATCCATCAACCGCGCCGGTTCCTTGAACACCTGGTGGTTAACGCGCTGGATAATGTACTGGACGCAAGCGCCGCGACGGTTCCAGCGGGAGAGATAGGTGTCGTTGATGTGGCCGCTGCCGTAGGGCAACGCATCGACAAAACGGGCGGGAACGTCAAAGCGGGCGGCGATTTCAGCAGGCTTATGGTGCATACGGAAAATCTCAAGAAGACACGGGCCATCGGTCCGTGCGGAACGGGCTGGCCGGGAGGCCGGCGTCGTTGAAGAGCGTGCAGTCGGGATTGTCGGCCCAACCGTAGCGGACGGCCACGGGCTTGGGCACACGCCGACTCGACACGATGACCGTGTCGGACAAGTGCCCCTTGCCCCGCGTCGCATCAATCTTGGCGTCGGCCCACACGAAGCGGCGGTCCTCCCCGGCCACGGCAAACCCGCGCAGAACATCGCCGCGCGCCACCAGGCCTTCTCCGGTGTGCGAAAAATCCAAGATGGCCTGCTTGCCGCGGATCGTGAGGCGCCGGAACATGGGCCCTGAATACGGCACGTGTTTGCCGTACGTCTTCGCCAGGGCGTTAAGCGCCAGCCTCAGGCCCACGTCCTGCTTGTTTTTGGGATGCACGTCGGCGGCCTCGCCAATATCGATGGCGACCGCCATGCCGGTGTGCCGCACGACCAGCGCCCTGAGTTGGGCTTCGCGCAACACGGCCCAGGCGCTTTCGCCCGGCTGAGTCTGCCGCGCCATGTAGTTGGCCAACTGCACATAGTAAAACGGCATCTCCGAGCCGCCGGGCGCGCCGGTGCCCCGGCCCCAGACGTCACGCCAGGCATTGATGAGGGCGGGGAAAAGCACGTTGTATTCCAGCGCCTGCGAGCGGTTGGCATTCGACTCGCCTTGATACCAGATGGCCCCACGAAGCCCGAAAGGCACGAGCGGCGCGATCATGCCGTTGTAGAGCGAACCCGGCAGATTCTGATTGTCCGGCCCGACCGGCGCCGCACTGGTCGGCGTCTTCGGCTCGAGCGCCCGTTCCACGCGGTACCGCCACGTACCGGCGATCGGCAGGCGTTCCGGGAGCACGCCCTCGGGCGCCACCAAGGCCAGTTCGTGGGCACCCTCGGCGGTGAACCCGCCGGAACCATAGCGGTCGAAGATCCTGACGGCGATCACGGCCCGGCCCGGCCTCACCAATTCGGACGGTATGGCGTAGCGCCGCGACACGAGATGGGCGTTGGCGGTGTCCTCACCCGTGCTGCCGACCAGATGCCCGTTGAAGAACGTCCTGTCGAAATCGTCGATCGGGCCGAGGTGCAAGACCAGGTTGTGGCCGGTCCAGCCGACCGGGATGTCGAGTTCGTAGCGGAACCAGACGGCGCCGTCGATATTCAACTTGAGGGTCTGTTCCCAGGCGCCCGGCACGGATACGGGATTCCAACCCTTGGCCGGCAAATCGGGCTTCGCCCAGCCGCTCGCCACCGGAGCAATGCCGGTGTCCGTGTGATAGATACTGGCTTCCCAGGCAGCCAGTTCTTCACGATACAGCGCCAGGGCGCCCGGATGCTGCAGGCGCTGGACATAGTCTGCGTAGTGCTTGAGCGCCGGGTTGGCGGCCAGATGCGGCAACGGCGTCCAAGCTTGCGCGACCGTTCCGCCCCATGAACTGTTGACGAGGCCCACGGGCACGTCAAGTTCCTGAAGTAACTTCCGACCGAAAAAAAAGCCCACGGCGGAAAAAGCGAGGGCAGATTCCGGAGTGCTCACCGCCCACTGACCGCGACAGTCCGCCTGAGGCGTCGGGGCCGTAACACGCTCGACGGTGAAGAAACGCAGTCGCGGACAATCGGCGGCCGAGGCCGCCTCCAGCTCGGCGTCACGGGCCTGGCTCAGGGGCCACTCCATATTGGATTGCCCTCCGCAGAGCCACACTTCGCCGATCAGGACATCCCGGAAAGTAACTTCCTGACGCCCGCAGGACGCCCGCAGTTCGAACGGCCCCCCGGCCGGCTGAGCGGGCAAGGCCACGCGCCAGACGCCATCGGTCCCGACCTTGGCCTCGACTGCCGTCTCCCCGAGAACCACTTCCACCGAGGCGCCCGGCGAGGCCCACCCCCATACCGGAATCGGGGCCTCGCGCTGCAGCACCATGTGGTTGCCGAAGACGGCCGGCAGTTTCAATTCGCTTCCTCCGCTCATGCTCCATCCCTTGCACGGGCTCCTGCCCGCCACCCTCGTCGCAAATGTCCCGATGATAGTCCTTTTCAGCCGCAGGTCAATGCTGCGATGGGCTGCGGATGTGAACGAACGTGAATGGAAGCCAATGAACGGGACGCGGCTGCGACAGCGCCTTCACGGCCCGCCCACACCCGGCCGCAACGTCTCCGGCACTTCTCCGCGCGCCGTTTCACGGGCCTGCGCATCAAGGCGTTCCCAGGCGCCGGCCTGCCTGAGCGTCGAGGTCGGGGCGGCGACCGACTCGACGGCCTCCCAATGCAGGCGCGCCAAACGTGCGAAACCGTCCGCGACGGAACGCTCGCCCAGGGCCTGCCACACCCAGTGACGCACCTGCAGGTCACCAATCACACGTTCCTGGCTGGCGATCCCCAAGTCGCCCATGCGCAGCCGCAACTCGTCACGCACGCCGGCTTCCGGCGAAGCGATCGGCGCCACGCCGGGCAACCGTTGCAGCGCCGCCAGCGCCTCCCGGGCCTCGGCCTCGCGGCCGAACGCGTACAGCATGATCATGGACTCCCGCAGCAAATTCTCGACCGGCGCTTCGGAAAGTGGTTGCAACAGTGCTTCGGGATCGGCGGCGGCAATCCGGCTGGCCCGCGCGGCCACGTCGAGCCGAGGGGCCGTGACATAGAGTCGCCGGGCGGGATCGAAACGCAACGTTCCGCCTTTGACGGTCTCCAGAAGCCCTTCGTATACCAGGCGACTACACCAGGCTGAGCGGCCCTTGCGGATCAGGCGTCCCGTGTAGCCCCAATATAACGCGTGCGTCGCCGGCAGCCGCCAGTCGAACGGGCCATAGGCCTGATCGATGGTTCGCAGCATGTCCGGCTGCAGCTTGGCGGCCGCCAGTGCGGCGGCAGCGCGAGGCGCGGCCAGGGCTGCGTAATCCGCCGTTCCCTCGGGAAACAAGGCGCTGTACTCGAGGGCGAACGCAACGCGGTAGTAGGCCTTGGCGTCATCCCACGGTCCTCCGATCTTGTCGATATAGAGCCAGCCGAGTTCCCAGTGCAATTGGTCGTCGCGCGGATTTGCCGGAATGCCCTGGTCGCGCAGCAGCCGGACGCCGTGGCTGACCCAACGCCACCGGTCGCCGGGATCGGGAAAAAAGGCGCTGATGTTGTAGGCCAGACTCC
>Ga0118677_10008771_pt1 | contig 16065 bp, 11 predicted proteins | sample AliMusrvi5mmetaG_FD_86154 | JGI IMG/M metagenome (GOLD analysis project Ga0118677, IMG submission 86154) | reverse complement strand
GCACCCATCTCTCCACCAAATCGTCACATCCAATGTCTTGACCCTGACGACTGCCGCGTGTCAGGATTTTGCTTTCAGTCAAAAATTACAAACGTGGACCTCAAAGAAATTCGCACCTTGGTCGATCTCATGAAGAAAAACGGCATCGCCGTTTTCAAAATGGAGAAAGAGGGATTCAAAATCACGATGAAGACCGGTGAGGCTGGAGGTCCGGTTCACTTTGTCACATCAGCTCCCCCGCCCGCAGCGGCTTCCGCCACCCTTCCAGCCGCCCCTGCCGCAGCGGAGGCTCCCGTTTCGGCTCCGGCCATCGTGGACGGCATTGAAATCAAATCCCCGATGGTCGGGACATTCTACGGCTCCCCATCCCCGGAAAATCCCCCGTTTGTGAGCCCTGGACAAGACGTGACCCCGGAGACTGTGGTTTGCATCATTGAGGCCATGAAGGTGATGAACGAGATCAAGGCGGAGGTTTCTGGAACCGTCGTCGAGGTCTTGGGGGAAAACGGGAAGTCGGTCGAGTTTGGGCAGACACTGTTCCGGTTGAAATAGTCCCATGTTCAAAAAAATCCTGATCGCCAACCGGGGCGAGATCGCGCTGCGCATCATCCGGGCTTGCAAGGAACTCGGCGTCCAGACCGTCGCGGTTTATTCGGAGCCGGACATCGACAGCCTCCACGTGCAGCTTGCCGACGAGGCGATCTGCATCGGCCCCGCCGCCAGTTCGGCCAGCTATCTGAAAATCGACCGGATCATCAGCGCGGCCGAAATCTCGGATGTGGACGGCATCCACCCCGGCTACGGGTTTCTGGCCGAGAACGCCCACTTTGCTGAAGTCTGCGCGAGCTGCAATATCAAGTTCATCGGCCCTTCCGCCCAGGCGATCCGCCTGATGGGCGACAAAAATTCGGCACGCGAATGCGCCCGCAATGCCGGGGTCCCGATCTCGCCCGGCAGCGATGGGACGGTCGATTCCGAGGCAGATGCGGTCAAGATCGCACGCAAGATCGGGTATCCGGTGATGATCAAGGCCGTGGCCGGCGGCGGCGGACGCGGGATGAGGATCGCCAGCAACGAGGGCAGCCTCGTGCAGGGCTACCATGCCGCGCGGATGGAGGCGGAGAAGGCGTTCGGCAACGGCGCGGTCTATATCGAGAAATTCATCGTCAACCCTCACCACATCGAGTTCCAGGTCTTCGGCGACGAGCACGGCCGGGTCGTCCACCTCGGCGAGCGCGACTGCTCGCTCCAGCGCCGGAACCAGAAAATTGTCGAGGAGTGCCCGTCCCCGCTCATGACGCCGGATCTCCGGAAACGGATGGGCGAGGCCTCGATCCGGCTCTGCGAAAAAGTCGGCTACGCGAATGCCGGGACGATCGAGTATCTCGTGGACGACTCCGGGAATTTCTACTTCATGGAGATGAACACGCGCATCCAGGTCGAGCACCCGATCACCGAGGAGGTCTATGGATGCGACCTCGTCAAGCAGCAGCTCCATGTCGCCGCCGGAGAACACCTCAGCGACCACGTCGTCAACGCCCAGCCGCGCCACCATGCCATGGAATGCCGGATCAATGCCGAGGATCCCGAAAAAAACTTCCAGCCGTGCCCGGGCAACATCGAGCTCTACTACGCGCCCGGCGGACGCGGGATCCGGATCGATTCCCACGCCTACGCCGGATACCCCATCCCACCGCACTACGATTCGATGGTCGCCAAGGTTATCGCCATCGCCTCTACCCGCGAGGCCTGCATCCGCCGCATGTCCCGGGCGCTCGGAGAATACATGATCACCGGGATCAAGACGACGATCCCATTCCAGCAGGCCGTTATGCGCAACTCGGATTTCCGAAAGGGAAAATACCACACCGGATTCGTCGAGCAGATGCTTCGCGACGGGGTGCCGGTCGTGCGGCGGCCGGAGGAAAATTCCGTGTTTTAATTGTTGGCTGGACAAAGTATGGTCGTTATGCCATACTTTGGACAGCATGAAAATCACACTGAATGTGGACGGCCCGCTGCTCAAGCGGGTGATGGCGGCCATGGGCACCGCGAACAAGACGCGGGCGATCGAGCACGTCCTGAGGGAGGCGGACCGCAGAACCAAACTCCAGACTCTGGCGGCGGAAGGGATGGGGATGAGCCCTGAGGAACTGGGTGCGATGTTTGATCCGTCCTACGACCTCATGGCCGCGCGAGCCGCGGAAGGAGCTGGCCTGTATCGCTCCAGAAACCGGAAATGAAGCCGCTCCTTGTGGACAGCAGCTACTGGATCGGTCTGGCGCGCCGGAAGCTGGACCCGATGACGTTTTTGACCGCCGCCTCCTACGGGCGGGAACTGGCGATCTGCGGGGTGGTGCGCTGCGAGGTCGCGCGCGGCATCCGGCAGGAACCCGCCCTGGACCGCCTGCGGAAATTCTGGGACGTGATGGTCTATGTGCCGACAGACAACGCGATCTGGAACGAGGTGGAGAAGTTGCTCTGGCAGATGGATCGCGCGGGCCTGCAGATCCCGCTGCCCGACGCAGTCATCGCCTGCTGCGCACAGCGGATCGGGGCGGCGGTGCTGACGTTTGACAGGCATTTCCGCGAAATACCGGGACTCTCCGTCATTTCGGATCCGGGTGTGATTTAACCGGTCAAGTCTCAAACTACGCGAGTCGGGAGTTGGCGTCGGCGTCGAGCGCCTTCCAGAGGCTGGCGATTCCGGCGGTGACGCCGGTTTTGGCATCGGCCAGTTCGGAGGGCGAAAACCGGGATCCCGGCGCGGGCTTCTTTGCGCCGAACATGTAGTATTTGATCTTCGGCTCGGTGCCCGACGGGCGGACCGCAATTTTCCGTTCGTCGGCGAGGGCGATCATGAGCATGGCTTCCGGCGGGATGACGTCGCCCTCGATATCGCGGATGGTGTCCTTCGCGAAATTGACAATCGAGACGACTTTCGAACCGTCGATTTCGGCCGGCGGCTGCGCGGCATACGAGTCCACGAGTTTCTTGATTTTGGCCGCGCCCTCGGCACCGTCCATCGTGAGCGATTCGCCGCGTTCGAGGTAAACCCCGAACTCCGCGAAGATTTCATCGAGGAGTTCCGGGAGCGTGAGCTTGCGGGACTTCGCGTAGGCGGCCGCCTCGGCGATGAGGACGGCGGCGCTGTTGCCGTCCTTGTCACGAACGAAATCCGAGGCGCTGTATCCGTAGCTTTCTTCGCCGCCGAAGATGTAGAGCGTCGAGTATTTGAGCCGGAGTTCGCGGGTCCCGGACTCGGGGAGTTTCGCGTAGTTCGCCCGGAGGTGCTCCGGGATCGCCGCTTCGTATTTGCCGAGCTTTTCGCCGATATATTTGAACCCGGTGAGGGTCTCGACGCAGCGGATACCGAAACGTTCCGCGATCGCTTTCTGGAGGTCGGTGGTGACGAACGTCTTGATGATCGCGGCATTTTTGCGGTTCGTTTCGTTGAGGATTCCGAATTCGAAATGCTTGCTCGCGCGATACCATGCGAGGATCGACCCGATCTGGTTGCCGGTGAGGAGGCACATTTTTCCTGAGGCATCGCGGGCGGCGATGCCCATCCGGTCGTCGTCCGGATCGGTCGCGATGACGAGGTCGGCCCCGGTCGCATTTGCTTGGGCGATCGCCATCGTGAGAGCCTCGGCATTTTCCGGGTTGGGGGATTTGACCGTGGGGAACCTGCCATCCGGGATCTCCTGTTCGGCGACTCCATCGCACTGGAATCCCAGCCGCTTCAACATCGGTTTGATGATGACCGCGCCGACGCCATGGAGTGGTGTATAGACAATTTTCAGCGAGTTCTCGCGCTTGATAAGTTCCGGGTCGAGAGGCAGGGTGGCGAGGCGGTCCATATAGGCCTCGTCAATTTCTGCGCCCATCGGAATCACTCGCCCCCGGTTGGCGGTTGGTGTGTAGGCTTCGGATTCGACGGCATTCACCCGGTCGATGATCGCGGTCGCGTGAGGCTCGACGACCTGGCATCCGTCTTCAAAATAGACTTTGTAGCCGTTGTATTGGGGGGGGTTGTGGCTGGCGGTGAGGTTAATCCCGGCCTGCGCACCGACGTGGCGGACGGCGAACGAGAGCTCCGGTGTCGAGCGCGGGCCTTCAAAAAGCCATGCGTCGCAGCCGTGATCGGTGATCACCCGCGCGGCCAGTTCCGCGAATTCGCGCGAGTAAAACCGGGTGTCGTGGCAGATGCAGATGCCCGGCCGGCCGGGTCGCCCGGATTTTTCAAAGTGTTCCCGCACGTAGGCCACCAGCCCTTGCGTTGCCCGGCTGATGTTGTAGGTGTTCATCGCGTTCGTCCCCACGCAGGGGAATTCCGGACGGCCGAGCGGCTGCGGCGAGCCCTGCTCGGCTTTTGTGACAATCGCTCCGATCGTTTTTCCCCTCAGGCCGCCGGTGCCGAATGCCAAGGTGCGGAAAAACCGGTTGTCGAGTTCCTTCCATTGTTCTGCCGAGACGAGTTCGCCAATGGCCGCCTCGTAAACCGGCGACGTGCTGCCCGAAAGGAGCGAGAGAATATTTGTGGCGGATGAGGCGAGAAGCCGGCCGTCTTCGGCCGCCTTTCGGATGGATGGGATGATCTCGTTCATGCACCAGCAGACTTATCAAATCCCCCCGCCGCTGCCAACTGCCTTCCGCTCCCCTGTCGCCGGACCCGGTCAACGCGCAGATCGGAGAAACGGCGCGATAATGCAGGAGAGGCCGAGCAGGGACAGGAACGCGAGTGTGATGATTGGGAGGATCATGGCGGAAGATTCCTCCAGAGAATCCGCCATTTCAACACCAGACTCAGTTTTAGTTGACCGGCGTCAATGACAGTGGCACCTTTTCCTGTGATCAACGCCCCCGATATGAATGACTTTCTCCGTCCCTGCAACTGTGTTCATCCGGCCGAGCAGGACTGCGAGAAATGCATCGAGGAAGTCGCTGTGAAGAATCCCCCTGGGGCACGCGAAGAAAAGGCTCCGCAGAAGAAGGAGCCGGAGCCTGCGGAGAGCGAAAAAAAGGTCTGAGGGTCCGAAGTCGGGCGATCTTGCCGACCTTCTATCTTTTCTCCGGAAAGAGAGAGAGGATCGCCTGTTCTGTGGCGTGGCAAATCCCGCGTTCGGTGATGAGGCCGGAGACAAGGCGTGAAGGAGTCACATCAAAGCCGTAGTTGGCGGCGCGGCTGCCAGCGGGAGCCACGAGCACTTCGCGGTGGCGTCCGTCCGCGAGGCCGTCCGCGTATTTGACCTCTTCGGAGCCGCGCTCTTCGATGGGGATTTCTTTCAGCCCGTCGCGCATCGTCCAGTCGAACGAGGACGAGGGCAGGGCGACGTAGAACGGGACCCCGTTGTCGCGTGCGGCCAAGGCTTTCAGGTAGGTTCCGATTTTGTTCGCGACATCTCCCGTGCGGGTCGTGCGGTCGGTGCCTACGATCACGAGGTCCACCATGCCGTGCTGCATCAAATGGCCTCCGGTGTTGTCCGCGATGATGGTATGGGGGACCCCGTGTTGCCCCAGCTCCCATGCGGTCAGCTTGGAGCCCTGGCTCCGCGGCCTCGTCTCGTCCACCCACACATGCACGGGGATGCCGCGATCGTGGGCTGCATAAATCGGTGACGTGGCCGAGCCGTAATCAACAAACGCGAGCCAGCCGGCGTTGCAGTGGGTCAGGATCTGAACCGGTGCGCCGCCTTTTGAACGGCTGATTTCCTCGATCAGCGACACGCCGTGCTCGCCGATGCGGCGGCAGGCAACGGCATCTTCTTCGGCGATGGTCCGGGCTGTGCTCAGAGCGATGTCGGCCATTTCAGCCGGGTTTGATGCGGCCGCCACGGCGTTCATCTGCCGGTCAACCGCCCAGGCGAGGTTGACAGCGGTCGGACGGGTTGCCTTCAGCCGGTTTCCGGCCTGATGAAAATAGTCCGCAGCATTTGCGGTCGCTGCTGCTTCCCTGGCGGCGAGATACATGCCGAAGCCGGCCGTGGCTCCGATGAGCCCGGCCCCGCGCACATGCATGTCCCGGATGGCCGTGGCGACTTGGTCCACGGTGGACAGATCTTCGACGACCCATGCATGGGGGAGGGCGCGCTGGTCGATGATCTGCACCACGGCGGGATTCTGCGGGTGAAGCCAAATCGTTCGGGTTGGTTTGCCGTGCACGTTCATGATGTCATTGCGAGGAGACCTGATGCTATGCGCTTGCGCGCTCCGCATCACTCAGAAAAATGCCGACATTCCGCATGATGGACCGTTTTTAGTTTGAATATGGCAGGTGGAAGAGGAAAAACTGTCTTGTGAGACGCAAAGAAAGCTTCGGGTTGGGCTGGTTGCTGCTCCTGCTTGTCGTTGGATTACCCGTTGCGGTTTTCCTCGCATGGAAGGAACAGAATCCCTTGCCTGCCCCAAGCGAAACCAGAAACTCCGCAGCCCCCTCGGGTGTTGGGACGATGCCGGGAGAAAATGTCCGCGAGGAACCAGCACCCGCTCAAACGCCTGAACCGAATACCGTCACTCCGGGTGACAAGCCGAACAAATCGACCGCGGAAACCGCTGTCGTTGTTCCCAAGCCCGCATCCAAAAATCCGGCGGCGAAAGCGGCTTCCACACCGGTCCCGCCCGAGGCTCCCCATCCGCAAAAGTTCGATTGGGCGGATATCGCGGCGAGCCCGGAACGGTGGCCGTCTCAAACGCGGTTGAAGGCCCCGGTGGATTTCCCGATTTCTGTTGGCGGAAAGCTGTCCGGATCAATCCGTGTCCCGCCAGGAACCGGCGTGAAAGTGGTCAAAATTGCAAAAGATGGAGCCGAGATCGTTTTTGCCGAATACTCCGCCAAGGTTGCGTTCGACCAGACCACCCTCGACGAGCAGATAATGGATGGCGAGCCCCGGCTGGAGCCAAAAACGGCGGACAAATCATCGCCACCGACCCAGGGCCAGAAGCCGGACGCCACCCCGCCAAAAAATGACGGTGCCTCGCTCGTCCCGAAGCAGAACTGGTGCAAGCCTCCCGGCGACGAACGCGCGAACCTGATCGAACTCCTCAAAGTCCTCGAGCATGATTCGCGGGCTGACAAGTCACTGGAGGTCGCCGAGCACCCCGAAATCTATCGTGGAGTCACGTTGATGATGCCAATTCGCGAGGCTCTGAACAAACTGGGTGTCGGGCGCAATCTCATCCCCTCGAAGTCCGCGATTCTGCATCCCGGAATACCGCTGTATTTCCGGACGTTCCCTTGCAAATACTCGCTCGTTGGTGAAACCGATGACTATTTCAACCTCATCACCATCGTCACCGATGGCGACGATCGCGTGGTCGGAATCCAGTTCGCCTGCGAGAATCCCAGCAGCAAAATGTACGACCCCAAAGACGATTTTCTGACCTACGACTTTATCCACAACCGCAGGAAATCGGCGACGACGCTGAAGGTCGGTTGCAAAGTGACCTCCGCCAGCGATGACGTGCTCCTCATCGAGTCGTGGCTCTATGACAAGCGGCGCGACAAGTGCCTGGAAATTGTCCGGTGGTATCTGCCGAAACGGATCGGCAATTTCCTCCGGCACGTGATCGAGGCCCGGCTGGATCTGGAGGGATGATCCCACCAGACCAGTCCGGCACCATTTTATTCTATCCTTCGATCTTCGGGACCCGCGGGGCGCGGAGACGGTGGGACTCGGGGAAATTCGAGCCGACCAGCGGGCGGCAGTAGCTCAGGAATTCCGGAGTCACGTGGTTGCCCTCGGCGATCAGGAATTCATCGGGCATGTGGCGGGTCTTGGCCGCGACCTCGCGGATGGGAACCAGATCGTAGGACGCGCTGTAGTTCAGGACCGGGCGGCGGATGACCACCGATCCGTCCACGTTGTCCCACATCGCATACTGGACGGCGATCTCGCCAACCTCGCGGGCCTCGTGCGCGTCGCGGTTGCTGACGACTCCGAGGAACGACCTTTGCAGGTAGCCGAACGTGTCCGAGCGCACGCGCTTGATCTTGAGCTTCGCCTTCACCTCGTCCCCGAGCAGATCGCCCAATGCCCCGGTGCCGGAGAGCTGCACGTTGCCGTGGGCATCGCGCTCGACCTCTTTCGAGAGTTTCGCGGCGATGCTTTCGCCCTTTTCGTCCTGGATCCCCTCGGAGACCGCGACGATGCAGCGCCCGTGTTCCTTGTAAACGCGGTCCACGTCGGCGAGAAAACGCTCGATGGAAAATGCGCGCTCGGGCACATAGACCAAATGCGGGCCGTCATCGACATATTTGCGGGCGAGCGCTGCGGCGGCTGTGAGGAAACCCGCGTGCCGCCCCATCACCACGCCGATCAAAACTCCGGGCAGCGCGCGGTTGTCGAGGTTCAGTCCCATGAACGCCTGGGCAACAAAACGCGCGGCGGACCCGAAGCCGGGGCAGTGGTCGTTCACCGCAAGATCGTTGTCGATCGTTTTCGGAATGTGGATTGCGCGGAAGTCGTAGCCGGCGGATTCCGCCTGCTCATTGACGATGCGGACGGTGTCCGAAGAGTCGTTGCCGCCGACGTAGAAGAAGTAGCGGATGTCGTGCTTTCGCATGGCCTTGAACATGCGCGAGCAGTATTCCTCGTCCGGCTTGTCGCGCGTGGACATCAGCCCGGAGGAGGGCGTGTCCGCGACTTGCTCCAAGTTGTGCGTTGTCTCGCGGGTGAGGTCGATGAAATCCTCATCGATGATCCCGCGCACGCCGTGGATCGCGCCGTAAACGGCCTTCACCTGGCTGAATTTCCGCGCCTCGAGGGTAACCCCGACAACACTTTGATTGATGACCGCTGTTGGCCCGCCGCCCTGCGCCACCAGCACTTTGCCTTCTAGTCTGCTCATAAGGCCAGAAAATCTGCCAGCGCCTCAGCGGTTCGGCAAGCCAACTTCTCAGTCGAGGCGCATTTTTTTCACCGGCCCTCCGTTTGTGAGTTTTCGGGGAGCATCGATCACAACACTCGCTGCGCAAAGACCGAGAGTTCCTCGATCAGTTCGCGCTCGTCGCCCACGGCGAACTCCTCGCCCGCGGCGACCTCGAACGTGCTGCCGTCGGGGCGGACGAATTCCAGGAACAACGGGCGGGGGCCGGGGTGCCGCTTGACCGATTCCAGAACCAGCGAGAGGTCGGCTTCCCGCATTTTTTCGCGCGCGAGCCTGATGCGGACCGGTTTGGCCGAGGCCTTGGGTTTCAAGGCGGCGACGGACGTCGCGGTGGCGCGCACGGAATCGTCGCGGCGCGCGGCCCGTGTGTTGACGGCGATGACCGAGCCCGGGACCAAAAGCGCGGCATTTTTTGTGAACACATCATCCCACGCGGTGATTTCCATCGACCCGGTGAAATCTTCGAGCACCAACACACCGAAGGGCTTGCCGTCCTTCTTCGTGAACTTTTTTTCCACCGTGGAGAGGAGCCCGGCCAATTTGAACGTGCCGGATTCCTCGGCTTGCAGAACCTGGGCGATGGTCGAGAATTTTCCGGAGTCGAAGTGCCCGGCAAACTGGTCGAGCGGATGCCCGCTGATGTAGTAGCCGAGAAGCTCCTTTTCATAGGCGAGCATTTCCTGCTGCGGCCAGGGTTCGACTTTGGAGGAGCCGGAAGCGGTCCCGTTTTCGGCGGGCATTTCCAGATCTCCGAACAAAGAAACCTGCCCGCTCGCCCGGTCCCGCTGGACCGCAGCCGCCGCCCCCATGGCGGATTCGATCTCGGCAAACAACTGCGAGCGGAATTTTCCGAACGGGTCGAACGCCCCGCATTTCACGAGGCTCTCGAGGATCTTGCGGTTGACCGTGCGCGAGTCGAGGCGGGAGCAAAAATCCTCGAGCGACTTGAACGGGCCGTTTTTTTCGCGCTCGGCGATGGCCGACTCCATGGCTCCCGCGCCGACGTTTTTGACTGATCCGAGCCCGAACCGGATTGCTTTGGCGTCCTCCTGCGGCGTGAACTTCAGATCGCTCGAGTTGATATCCGGCGGGCGGATCGCGATCTCCATGTGGCGACATTCGCCGATCACCTCGGCGAGCCGCTCGGTGGTGCCGGCATCGAAGCTGAGCAGTGCGGACATGAACTCAAGCGGGTAGTGGGTTTTCAGAAACGCCGTCTGGTAGGAGATCCAGCCGTAGGCGGCGCTGTGGCTCTTGTTAAAACCGTATTCGGCAAATTTAAGAATGAACTCAAAGATGGCATTGGCGATCTTCGGGGAGATGGCATTCTTTTTTTCGCAACCCTCGACGAAGCGCACCCGCTCCTTCTCCATTTTTTCCCTGTCCTTTTTTCCCATCGCGCGGCGGAGCAGATCGGCGTCGCCCAGGGAATAGCCTGCCAGGACGCTCGCCGCGAGCTGGACCTGTTCCTGATAGACGATGATCCCGTATGTTTCGGAGCAGACTTTTTCGAGGAGAGGGTGGATGTATTCGATCTTTTTCCTGCCCTTCTTCCGCTCGATATAGTCGGGGATGAACTGCATCGGGCCAGGGCGGTAGAGCGCGCCGAGCGCGATGATGTCGTCGATCGCCTGGATGTCGAAATTTTTACAAAACCCGGTGATCCCGCCGCTTTCCATCTGGAAGATCCCCAGCGTTTCCCCCCGGTTGTAGATCCCGAATGTTTCCGCGTCGTCGGTCGGGATGGCGGCGATATCGAATGCGGGATCCTTCTTGTGGATGAGCCGCACCGCCTCGTTCATCACGGTGAGCGTCTTGAGCCCGAGGAAATCCATCTTGAGCATCCCGAGATCGGTGAGGGGACCCATGGCATACTGGGTGACGACTTCATTTTCTTTCCCGCGGCAGAGGGGAATGTATTCGTCCAACGGACGGTCGCCGATCACCACGCCCGCCGCGTGGATCCCGGTGTTCCGGCTCAGCCCTTCGAGCACGGTCGCGTAGTCCCAGAGTTGCTTGACGGCGGGTTCGACCTCGATGGCGGTGGCGAGTTCGGGGTTTTTCTTCGCGGCGGTCTCCAGGTCGATGTTGAGCTCGTTCGGGATCATCTTGGCGATCCGGTCGCCGTCGCCGTAGCTCCACCCGAGGACGCGCCCGACATCGCGCACCACGCTCTTCGCGCCCAGCGTTCCAAAGGTGACGATCTGCGAGACCGCCCGTTCGCCGTATTTCTTGCGGACGTAATCGATCACCTCGCCGCGGCGGTCCATGCAAAAATCCACGTCGATGTCCGGCGGGCTGACGCGTTCGGGATTCAGGAACCGCTCGAAAATCAGCCCGTAGCGGAGTGGGTCGATGTCCGTGATCGCCAGCACGTAGGCGACGAGCGAACCCGCGGCCGATCCGCGCCCGGGCCCGACGGGAATCCCCATTTTCTTCGCGTAGTCGATAAAGTCCCAGACGATCAGGAAATAGCTCAGAAACCCGCTGTCCTCGATGACCTTGAGCTCGTAGTTCAAGCGTTTTAGCAGTTCCTGATCTGACTCCGCACGGTCTCCATATCTTGCCCGCAGTCCCGCAAAGCACAGGTCGCGGAGGTAGGCCTCGCGGGTCGTTCCGGCGGGAGGCTCGAAGGCCGGATACTTCGGTTTCCCGAACTCCATCTCGAAATGGCATCGCTCGGCGATGGCGAGCGTGTTGTCGCACGCCTCCGGGAGCTCGGAAAAAAGCGCGCGCATCTCCTCCGCGGACTTGAAGTAAAGCTCGCGAACGTAGCGCAGGCGCTTTTCGTCCAGCACCATCGAGCCCGTGCCGATGCAGATCATCACGTCGTGCGCGTCGTGGTGCGAGCGCTCGAGAAAGTGGACGTCGTTCGCGGCGACGAGCCCAAGATCCAGTGCGCCGGCGATACGGACGAGGTCGGGGTTGCACCGCCGTTGCGCCTCGATTCCGTGGTCGTGGATCTCCACAAAGAAATTCTCTTTTCCGAAGAGTTCCCGGTATCCGGCGGCGGTCTCTTGCGCCGCCTTGAAATTTCCGGCCTGGAGCAGGGAGTTCACCTCGCCTTTGAGGCAGCCGCTGAGCGCGATCAGGCCTTTCGAGTGTTTGGCGAGGAGTTCCTTATCCACGCGCGGCTTGTAATAAAATCCCTCGAGATGCGCGGCGCTCACCAGCTTGACCAGGTTTTTGTAGCCGTCCTCGTCCGTGGCCAGAACCGTGAGATGAAATGCCGCCTCTTTTCCCGACGACGCGTTTTTGTCAGTCATCGAACCCGGCGCCACATACAGCTCGCACCCGATGATCGGTTTCACCCCGGAACCTTTTTTTGCCTGATAAAACGGGACCGCCCCATACAGGTTGCCATGGTCGGTCAGCGCCACGGCCGGCATCCCGAACTCCTTGGCTTTTCTGATCAAATCCTCCACCCGGATCGCCCCGTCGAGCAACGAGTATTCCGAGTGGCAATGGAGGTGCACGAATGACATGGGAAAACTTTACGACGGATTCCCCGCGAGTGTCGAATTAACCTTGCGAATCCTGCCTGGGTTTCTGGATGCACGTCGGCTCGCTAGAATAGGCATGGAAATGCGGCTTTGAAAGTCATTGAGGGTCCTTCGCTCGAAACTTTCCGTGTCCCGTGGGGTTGAACGTCCGGAAGCGACCAGCAGCACTTTTTCCGGGTTGATCGTCAAAAGGAACAGGCAAACTTGCCAGCATGGCGCTGTCGTTCACCATCACACATTTTTTATCTCACGCACCATGAACCTGAAAACATCCGCTCCAGTCTTTCTACGGGTCTTGCTCCTCGTTCTCGTGCTTCTGTCCCAAGCGGGGTGTGTCAGCACGCCGCAGGGCACAAAATTCGATCCCATCGAGGGGAGCAGGCGATTGAATAACAATCTCGACGAATCAATTGATCGGTTGCAGGACCGCTCTTACCAAGACGTCAATTGACCCGGGGCTTTCCGGTGCCGGACTTGCCCGGATGCTGCGTCAGTTGGGAGGCATCCCATCCGCCGCCAAGGGCCTTGATCAATAGCACTGTGGCGTTCATCTGGTTGAGGCGAAGGGTTGCGGCGGTCCGGCGGTTGTTCAACAAGATGGCCTGCGCGGTGATCACGCTGAGATAGTTGTCTATGCCGAGCTTGTAGCGCTTGGTGGCGATGTCGAGGTAGCGTTGTGATGAGTCCACCGCCGCGTCCTGCTGCTTCAATTCCCGCGCGAGAATCCGCAGCGTTGAGAGGTTGTCCTCGACCTCCTGAAAGGATGTCAGCACGGTCTGGCGGTAGCCCGCTACGGTGCCCTTGTAGGACGCCCATGCTTGGTCGGTGACGCCCTGGCGCTTTCCGGCGTCAAACAGCGTTTCCGCCGCAGTGATGCCGACGGACCACAGCAGGCTCGGGCCGCTGATCAGCTTCGAAATGTCGATGCCTGCGTAGCCAGCCTGCGCGTTCAGCGTCACTGTGGGAAAAAATGCGGCGCGCGCCACGCCGATTTGCGCGTTGGCCTCCGCGACCCGGCGCTCGGCCGCGGCAATATCCGGACGGCGTTCCAGCAAAGCAGATGGGATGCCGGGGGGGACGGGCACCGGTTTTGTTTTCAGAGGGGAATACGGAACCGCAAAAACGGGAGCCGGCTGGCCGGCAAGAACGGCGAGCGCGTGCTCGAACTGCGCGCGCTGGATGCCGATATCTATGGCCTGCGCAGCCGCGGTATTGAGCTGGGTCTCGGCTTGCGCAACATCTTCATCCGAGACGATTCCCGTGTCGAAACGCACTTTTGTCAGTTTGAGCGACTCGCGATAGGCTTCCACCGTGGTGTTCAGAATGTTCGCCTGCTCGTCCAGCGAGCGGATCTCGAAATAATCGACCGCCGCCTCGGCGTGAACGCTGAGGCGTGCGTTTTCCAAGTCGGCCATCGTCGCCTGGGCCTCGAGCTTGCTTGCCTTGACGGTATTGCGGATGCTTCCCCAGAAATCGAGTTCCCACGACGCATCGACCGGCAGCGAGAACTGCGTCACCGGAATGCTGACCGCGTTGGCGGTCGCAAGCTTCGTGCGGGTGACCGACGGGTTGGTCCCGATGGTCGGGAAGAGCTGCGACAGCGCCTGTTTGACTACGGCGCGGGCCGAAAGATAATTGGCCGCCGCCACGGCCACGGTCTGGTTCGAAGCGCTCACCTGCTCCTGGATCCTGTCCAGTTCCGGATCTTTGAATGCGGTCCACCACTTCCCGCGGAGGACGCTGTCGCTCGGCTGCGCCGCTTTCCATCCGTCCATTTTTTTGTAGTTCGCCGGCACATCCATCGCCGGGCGCCTGTATTTCGGGCTGAAACTGCATCCGGCCAAGAGCAGCGCCAAAAAGATGAACAGGGAATTGCGAAGTGGGTTTTTCATCGGAAGCATTGATTCATCCTGGCGTGGGCAGTGCCCCACCGGTCGCCCGGGTCCGGCGGCGTTTTTCGAACCACATCCTGAGCCGGTCCATATAGAGGTAAACCACCGGGGTCGTGTAGAGGGTAAGCATCTGGCTCAGGATCAGCCCGCCAACAATCGTGATGCCGAGCGGGCGCCTCAGTTCCGAGCCGGGGCCGACCCCGAATACCAGAGGCAACGCCCCCATCATCGCCGCCATGGTGGTCATCAAAATAGGGCGGAACCTCAGCAGGCAAGCCTGAAAAATCGCATCCTTCGAGTCCAGGCCTTCGTTGCGCTCCGCCGCCAGCGCGAAGTCGATCATCAGGATGGCGTTCTTTTTCACGATACCGATCAGCAGGAGCATGCCGATGATCGCGATGACGCTCAGATCCGTGTGGAACAGCATCAGCGCGAGCACCGCCCCGACGCCGGCCGACGGGATCGTGGAAATAATCGTGATCGGGTGGATATAGCTTTCGTAAAGAATACCCAGCACGATGTAAACCGCCGCCAGCGCGGCGAGGATCAGCAGCCACATGTTAGCAAACGAGGATTGGAAGGCCTGCATCGTTCCGGAAAAACTCCCGTGGATCCGGCCCGGCATTCCGATCGTCTGCTCCAGTTTTCCGATGATCCCCACCGCATCGCTCATCGACACGCCCGGCGCCAGGTTGAAGGAGAGAGTGACCGAGGGGAACTGCCCCTGGTGGCTGACCGCGATCGGCGCGGTTGTCGGCGCGAAGTGCGCGACCGCGTCCAAGGGGACCATCGCGCCGGTGGAACTGCGCAGGTAAATGCTTTTCAACCCTTCGGGGTTTTGCCAGAGGCGGGGGGAGACTTCCATCACCACATGGTATTGGTTGAGCTGGGCGAACATCGTCGAGACCTGGCGCTGGCCGAACGCATCGTAGAGCGTGTTGTCGATCAGCAGCGGGGAAATCCCCAGCCGGGCCGCCGTCGCGCGGTCATAAACGAGCGAGCTTTGCAGCCCGTTGTTCTGCTGGTCGCTGTTCACGTCGGTCAGTTGGGGAACCTTGCGCATTTGCTCGAGAAGGATCGGGCCCCATTTTACTAGGTCGTCCAGGTTGTCGCTCTGGATCGTATACTGATACATCGCGCTGCTCTGACGTGCCCCGATGCGCAAGTCCTGCCCGGGCTGCGCGAACACGGACGCTCCCGGAACCCCGAACAGCATCGGGCGCAGGCGGTTCACCACTTCGCTCGCGCTGATCTTGCGCTCCTCGAGCGGCTTCAGCCCGATGAACAAAAACCCGCTGTTCGCCGGGCCTCCACCGCCGGTGAATGCCATGACGTTGGCCACGGCCGGATCCTCCTTGATCAGATTCACGAACTTCTGCGCCGAGCGTTGCATCGCGGGAAACGAGGCGTCCTGGGAACCCTGAATCCCGCCTGTGATCGTCCCGTTATCCTGAACCGGAAACAACCCCTTCGGCACGAGGGCCAGAAGGTAAACATTGAGCGCAATAGTAAATGCCAGCACGCACAATACGATGAAAGAATGGCGCAGCACCCATCGCAGGCTGCGTTCGTAGATCCGCAGGATCCAGGCGAAAAATCCTTCGCTTGCCCGGTAAAGCCAGTTGTGTTTTGCCAGCGACTTGTGCCGCAGCAGGAAGGCGCACATCATCGGCGTCGTCGTGAGCGACACGACCAGCGAGACCAGAATCGCCGCCGACAGCGTGACGGCGAACTCGTGGAACAAACGCCCCACGATCCCGCCCATCAGCAAGATGGGAATGAAC
>Ga0118677_10003942_pt1 | contig 16067 bp, 12 predicted proteins | sample AliMusrvi5mmetaG_FD_86154 | JGI IMG/M metagenome (GOLD analysis project Ga0118677, IMG submission 86154) | reverse complement strand
CGGTTTATTTTTTCAAGGCTGATCTCTGCTGTCGGATGATAGAGTGCCGAGGTGATTGTGCTCCATGGCAGACTGCTGGTATAGGTATCCTCTCCAACAGTTGCAGTATCAATCATGGAAGGCATGGTAATGTCGGGCACAACACCCTTATGCTGTGTGCTGCCCCCTGATATCCGGTAAAATTTAGCAATGGTCAGCTTTATCTCTCCAAGTTCAGGCGGCTTTTCGTAGAAGGTGATTGGACGTACAATTTTGATGATGCTTTGAACGGTCCCCTTTCCAAACGTTCTCTCTCCGATGATAACACCACGACCGTAATCCTGAATTGCTGCAGCAAATATTTCAGAAGCCGACGCGCTGTAACGGTTGACAAGCACCGCGAGAGGACCGCTATACTGCTGGCGGGTGTCCTGATCATTGAGTACCGAATTGGCTCCAACTGCATTGCTGATCTGTACCACTGGGCCGGCTGGTATGAACAGGCCGGTAACATTGACTGCCTCTTCGAGAGAACCTCCGCCGTTGTTGCGAACATCGATAACAATACCGTCAACATGCTCAGCTTTCAATTCATTCAGAATACGGCTTACATCACGACTGGTGCTGGCGTAATTGCTGGTGTTTTTTTGCTGACCTTCGAAGTCAAGGTAAAATGAAGGAATGGTAATAATGCCGATTTTCCTGCCACCCTCTTGAATGATGGTTTTCTTTGCTGCCTGCTCCTCCAGATCAACCTTATCTCGCAAGAGTTGAATAATTTTTACAGGGCCAAGACCTGCATGACTTGAGGGAATAATTTTCAACCGGACTATAGTGCCTTTTTTCCCGCGGATACGCTTGACAACATCATTGATTCTCCACCCAATGACATCTACAATCTCTCCTGTTTTGCCCTGTCCGACACCAACAATTTTATCACCTTTTTTCAACATATTGCTCTTGAATGCCGGGCCTCCTGGAATAACCTCATTAACGACGGTATATTCAGCTTCAGTCTGCAGTTTGGCTCCGATTCCTTCAAGAGAACGACTCATGTCAATCTGGAAGTTTTCGTACTCTTCAGGAGAGAAATAGCTGGTATGGGGATCGAACGATGTTGTCAACGCATTGATATAGGCCTGAAAGGCATCATCAGGCTTCTGATGGTTCAGAACGTTGAGCCTGCTCTTAAAGCTTTTGGCAAGCGAACTGCGAATGGCTTTATTATTTTCTCCAGAGTATTTAAGGTTAAGCCACTGATATTTCAGTTCTTTTTTCCAGCGATCTGTCAAGTGGGTTGCGTCTGAAGGCCACTTTTGCCCCTTGAGTTCCAGTTCAAGAGTCTCTGGTGCTGAAAAATTAAAATGAACCGTATCAATTGCTGCTTTCATAAACAGCATTTTTTCTTTTGCCCGACCGAGAAACCGGTTATAGATGGCAAATCCGGCATCTGCCTGACCGGCAAGAAATTCATCATCAATCCTGGTTCCATATTCCTTTCTAAGACTTTCGATATCGCTGGCGAGAAAATAGCTTCTGCTGGCATCAAGATTATCGATATATCGATTGAATATCTCAGTTGAAAGAGAGTCATTAACCGATACTTTCCGGTAATGGTTGTGCTGCAAATATTGTGTAATATATTTGCAAGCCTCATCCTCAGCAGCGGTAGGCTTGAGGGCTGTTGTGGCTTTGATTGATGATGAGGTGGCAACTGTTCTGGCAGGTACGGGAAAAGAACACCCTACTAAAATGGCAAGAACAAGCAGACTTTTTTTTAACATGTTTTGACTTGATAGACTATAGTTTTACGGGGAACATCAAAACTGTTCTTTCTGTTTGGAATATCAGGGGTGTGTCAGATGCAACGAGTAAATAAATATAAGCCGTAAAACTGATTATGAGTATACCCAGACATGAGCAGGTGGAATGTTTTGAAGAACAAAGCGCTTCCGTTTTTTGTTTTCAAAATTTACCTCCCCCAAAGGATCAGTCAACCCATAAGTAAATATAACGCACCATGATAATAATCCCTTGCTGTAGAGATCATTTAAAAGCGGAATAAATGATAATTTGAACGGATTGTTAATAAGCGGAATTGAAACAACCAGGCCTACCCGCTCGTTAATCTGTTTCAACTGCTCCAATGCGCAGGAATTGACAACGTTTAAATGAGGATATTTTTTTTTCAGCAAGGCACAGAACTCCTTGTCAATTTCAACTAATACGGGATTTAAGCTGGATATATGCTGTGTTAAAGCGCCTGTTCCGGCACCGATTTCAATGACAGTCGCCTGACCTAACTCTTTGACTGATTTATAAATAGCTTTTCCCAAAAACTCTGAAGAAGGTATGACTGACCCGACGGTTTGCGGGTTTTTCAGATATTTTTTCAAAAACAGTATCTTTTTACGCATGTATATGTTCAATTTTTATTCATCAGGAAATGAAGTCTGAAGCAGCAGCCCTCTTCAGTAAACAGCTTCTCAACAAGTATTCATCCGGTCTTTTGTCGCTAACACTTCATACAGCACCTCTTCAAGCATCAAAAAAGAAGATAACCCGATTCAGCCGGCTGAAGATCTGCTGAAAGGTATCAATCGTCAATATGACAGTGTATATAATAAAAAAGCTCCTCTTTTAAGAAGGGTCTTTCATTGTCATCAAACTGAGTGCAGCAAAACGGGCATGCACCCGACAAAAATAAAGAGAAAAAAAGGAAACCTATTAATATGCGCAGTTATGGGTTTCAGACATTGAAGCCCTGATAGATTCAGATGTTCCAAGAGAGTGACCAGGTAACAATCCGTTTCAAGATGAAGAAAAATGGACAGTGACAATACCTGGCAATGGGGCTCAAGCAGTGAGAGATGAACGCGCTTTTGCCCTACCGGTTTCGAGTAATAGCCAAAAATAATTCACGATTGGGGCATATAAAAAAAGCCGCAGAAACTGCAGCATGGTATTCTGCTGAAAAACATTCTGAACTCGTACCCGTAATGTATACCCTGAAAAAACATGTGAGGCGCTGGAAAAATCTGCCTACAGATCAGGTAGTTGGTGACCGCAAAGAGGTAGTGATTGTAAGACCGTCAAAAACTGAACACCGGACGCATAAACAATGACAGTTATCAGCGTGAGGAAGAGGTTTCTAAAGTATTCTTTGTGCTTTTGCATAAGGCATCACCAAAAACCTCGCTTAATTTTTTAGTATCAGGAAGAACATAAACCATGCCTCCCTTACCGACAAAATACGGACTGATGGTATTGGTGTAAAATGGAGCGGGAACATTAACGCATCCGAATGAAATTCGATGGTCTTTGGGGTTTGGAGATTGCAAGCGCTCAAGCCGACGATCTCTGACAGTACCCTTAACGACGATATGAATAGCAATTGCCATATCAAAATCTACCCATAAGACCTCTTCTCCGTGCGAATTATAACCCAACAGTCCATGAAAGCGCCCGGCCGGAGTTGTTCGTTCTTCGACTTTAATATCTGACATTAATTTTTGTCCAGTGCCGGGGTAGTAGTAATCGCCAATTGCTATACCAAGAAGCGCAGGAGCCTCACCAAGAAGCTGGCCGTCCTTTTGAAAAGAATAAATTTTTGCCTGCTTCTTATCAAGAATGATAAATGGCATATTTTTATTATCTCCAGTACTCACAATATCCTGAAATATCAGCTGCACTTCTTGTGAGGCCTGAGGCGGGGGTAGAGGAAGATTATCGCTGGCAAGCGCATGACGGGAAAAAAGCACTAAAAGTGCGAGGATGAAGAACCCGTTTAATGTCCATGCCGCACATACACGTCTATTATTGCTCATCTTATTCAAGATTGAAAAAGAATAATCAAGTATGGGGGCTAACAAAAAACATTCAAACAAAAGCTAATATCGAGCGACAGGCAATAACTATTATATAGTTACCGGAAACCCCTGAACACCTTGCTCGAAATTTAAAAAAATTACCCCCCTTTCCCAAAAAATATTGCCGGGGGTACTACGCTTTATTCAGGGTTTACTGAATTAACCGACCTGTTCTATAATTTCAATTTTCTGGCAGCCACTACCGCTGATGTTGACAAAATTACTGTCTGATCAGTCTATGTCTCTTGTCCCATTTATTACATATGACGGCTCATCACTATTATTGTCATCAAACTGACCATCCCCACCGCCAGCCGCGTTGTCCAGCTCGAAGTCTGATAACTCGCTTTGCACCTCTTTCACCTCGGCTTCTGTAAAATCAAATCCTGCGCATCTGGCCGCAGCAACTCTGCCATCAACCTCTTCAATGGCACCAATACGATCCCTGAATTCATCGTCTGATTTGATCTTCTCAATGAACGCTCTTGCATGATCTAATGACATGATATGCTCCCTGGGTTTGAGTTAGCTGAAAGAGATCATTCACCACTCGTCAGTTACGTTTCAGCTAATGAAATTACAAAATACTGACAATGTTTCAACACTTCACGCTGTATAATTAACCCTGAATTCCATGTGGATGTCAAATCACGCAAGAAGTAATGCTGTCTAAGCTCGATGTGCTCCAGCCGTCATACATAGCAGCCCTCAGGGACAGCCTTTAAAGATTGATTTTCATTTTCCTGCTTGCAGGCCATGGCGGCAAAAGCATTGGCACATAAAGCAGTGACAACAACACGGAGCGTATTGCTTAAAGTATCGATGGCGGCAAAGAGTACTATAAGGGATTCAAATGGAAGGCCAAGTAAGGAACATACAATGCCGGTCAGAGAAATCGTAGTTAAGCCTGTCATACCGGATGAAGCAAAAGCTGCGATAACCGAAGCAATAACAATGATCACCCATTCAAAAGGAAGCAGCACCCGTCCGTACAGTTGCGCAATGAAAAGGGTGGCTATCGTATAGAAGAGCGCAGGTCCCACTCGTAATAAGGAGACACCAAGCGGCACCATCAATTCAATTCGGGATTTGTTAAATCCCAGATGCTTAACTAACCCGTCGATCATCAGTGGAATGGCTGCCATAGAATTACGAGTAGCAATCACAAAGAAGATGGTTTCTCTCTGGCTATCCCAGACAGTCTTCCATTTCTGACCACTGGCCCTTTGCAATGCAATGAATGAAACAAAAATTACAATAAGTGATGCAACCCCCAAAGTCACGATAAATCCGAGCATCATCTTCAGAGGCTCAATGCCCATTGTTGCGGTCTGATATGCAACCATTGCAATAAGCACCAGCGGGAGCAGGTAGTTCAACCAGATCGTAAGTTTAAGGCATGCATGGAAAATACCATTCAGAGCATCGATCAACGGCTGCGAAACCTGCGAAGGCAGGTGCCCGACAACCAGACCGATGATCAAAGAAAAAATCAGAACCTTGACGGTATCCCCATTGAACAAAGCTACAAAAATATTATTTGGCACAATACCCATTAAGGTGTCACTGATACGGAGAGAATTGACAACCGGCAATTTGCCGAAAAGAGTCATTTCGATCTGATCGGTATGGTTAAGGTCCTCTCCGACCAATTTTCCCAGCATACTCAAGGTGTGTTCCGACAGCCCACGCCCGGGCCCCATGACAAAGCCAACCACTAGTCCGACTAGGGTGCATGCAAACATGAAGAAAAAAAACAGGCTTACGATCCTGCCGAGTATGCCTGAGATGTCCTCAGACTTCAGCAAAAGAGTTATGCTGTAGATTACCGCTGCCATCATAAAGGGCAGGGTAATCATCTTTAGCAGATTAACATAGAGCTCGCTGACAAAATTTATTGATAACGAAAACCCGGGGGATAAATTACCCAGGCATAGTCCAGCAATCACGCTCGCCAATACAACAGACGGGCTGGTTGATTTTTCCCGCAAGATATCTGTTAACTTCTTCATGTCGTAGGCAGGAGTTTCATGAGTTTAGAAACGGTCATCGGATGAGTTTCTTGAGAAAGATAAATATTGAGCAGGCTCAACAGTTGCAGGCAATCATGTCGCATAGCAAACGAAATCGAAGCGTCAAGATCCGTAAAAATGACAGTTTTCATAATCAGCGAGTTACGTGAATCAGATTTTATCAACCGCTTGATTTCGAACTCATCACGGTACAATGCATCGATCCTGCCCTCTTTGATGGAACTGACGGCACTGATCCAGTTATTAAATTTGATTATTTTTGCATGTGGAAAATTTTGGTACGCCAAATCTGCGTAAGCTGTGTTTTCAAGCACGGCAATCGAGCCCGAGAAGCGTTGAAGCTCAGCCGGAACAGTACTCCCTTTTGCTAACTGATTGATCCGCAATTGATTGAGCGCTAAAGCGTGATGCATCGTCAAATATGGATCGGAAAATCTCACTTTAGATGCCCGCTTGAAAGTTCTGCTCAGTTTACCAATACCGATATCAGCTTCACCTTTGGCTATGACATCAATTACTTCATCCTGGTTTTTCGCATTTCGATAAAATCGCATTTGAACCCCTAACTCTTTGGCAAAACCGCGAACTATATCGACCTCAAGCCCAAGCATCTGGCCATTTCGTTCATAATAAAATGGTGCATTATCGGTCTTTGGCATGGCAACGACGAGAAACCCTCGACTGATAATCCGACGTACATCGGGGGCATACTCACTATAGGAGTTATCTGCTCCATAAGCGACAGCGTGTGATAATGTGCTGACAACTGTCAAAACCGAAAAAAGCAAACACAACCGAAGCTTTTGAAAAAAAAGTAATGAGACTTGTGGCATAAAACAATTATTGAATTGATTCAATATTTTCCAATGCTCCTTAACTGGACTGATCAAATTAAGAGTTTACGGCAAAGCGTTCTCCCGACAAAAAGCCATTGCTCCATGGCGATAATTTTCTCACATCATACCTTGTGACGACCACCCCGCAAATCATTATGAAAACTTATAAATATATCAAGTATCGTCATTTCCTCCTCAGAAAATAAAGGTGTTGCTCTAAAATCTCCTGCAATGTGCAACGCCGCTTGACTTACGCTATCTGCCTGCTTGCCAGTTCCTTGAAAAAACCCTCCTGGGCAATCAGTTCATCATAGGTGCCGGACTGGACGATACGGCCCTTTTCGAGACAGTAGATTCGGTCAGCGTTACGGATAGTACTGAGACGGTGAGCAATCACAATACGGGTAGCTTTAAGCTGCTCCTGACTTTTGCTGACCACCTCCTGAGTGCGGTTGTCAAGGGCGCTTGTGGCTTCATCGAAGAAAATGATACCAGGTTTGCGAACGAGAGCCCCGGCAATCAGCAGGCGCTGTTTCTGCCCTCCGGAAAGCGTACCTCCGCCTTCACTGATGACGGTATGCATACCCATAGGCATCTTGCGGATATCTTCATCCAATCCTGCCATTCTGGCAGCTTCCCAGGCATCGTCAACAGTGAGGGTTGAGGAACCGATAATGTTCTGAAGTATAAATCCTGGTTGAAGCTGTCCATTCTGCATCACCACCCCGATATTGCGACGAACTCCCTGCACATTGAGCGATGCAAGATCCTCTCCATCATAATAGACTGTACCCAAATCAGGTTTTTCAAATCCAAGCAGCAAACGCAGCAATGTCGACTTTCCAGATCCTGAACCTCCTACAAGAGCCACAAACTCCCCCGGAGAAGCAGAGAAATTGATATCAAACAGAATTTGAGGCCCTTCGCTGCTATAGCTGAAATTAAGGTTCTGAACAACGATGCTTCCCCGCAGCTTGCCAGGGTATTTTTTTGATTCATCGGCTTCCGGTGCCGTCTCAAGAACAGGTTTAAGCCTTTCATACAGCGGAACCACTTTGAGGCTTGAAATAGCCATCATGAGCATCTGCATCAGCATGGTCTGAACGGTGGTGTATGCAGTGGTGAACGCAATAAAGGAACCTGTGTCGAGCATTTCACCCTTACGCAAACTGACTACAGAGAAAATGATGATCGCAAGTGCTGCAACCGGAAATACGGTTGTGACCACGGTAAGCATGTTCTGGTAATTCCTGCCCTCGAACATCAAGCCCCTTTCGAGGACAAACAAATCCGCCCATTTTGAAAAAGCCGTCATTTCAGTTCCGGTTACCCTGATTTTTGCAATACCACTAAGCAGGTTGCCGAGTAATCCGGAAATCTTACCCTGAACATTCAGTGCCTCACGGTTCAAGGCAAGCTGACGAAGGCTGATGAATACCAATATCACAAGCATGATAACTGTCAGCGACAATGCAAGAATGGCGAGCTTCCAGCTGTAGTAAAAGAGAAGAGCCACCAAAAAGAGGCTGAAGAGCATACCAAGAATGACGCTTACAGCAGAGCTGCTGAGGATTTCACGAATCTGATTTGCACCGAGAACCCGCATGGCCAGATCGCCTGAAGAGTAGTTGCGGAAAAAATTACTGGGCAGGTTAAGAAGCCGGTCGATAAGACCCTGCTGAATAAGCATGTCCATTCGGGTCTCCATTCGAATAAAGGCAACCTGACGGGCCAGATTAAAACCGGACACCGAAATGACACTGGCAATGAGGATCAAGGTAAGCTGCAAAAGCTGCCCCCGGTCTGAGTGGGGAATCACGCTGCCAAAAAGCTTGCCCGTAAGCACCGGGGTCAGGAGACCGAGCATTGCCCCGGCGCTGCCAAGAAGAACCAGGCGCAAGAGATCACTTCGGGAGCCCTGCAAGCCGAACACCAAAAGTTCCTTTCCCTGAAGCGGTTTCTCGGGAAACGGACGGTAAAACATCCATGCCTTGTCAGCAAGCTCCTCAGCAACAGTCGCCGTTACTTCCTCCGTCTTCGCCGTAGAAGGATCAAAAAGGCGGTACCCTGATGATCCGTCGGGCAACAGGCTCATAGGCCTCCTGTCAAGGGCTGAAAAGCAAAGTATCGGCCCGTTGTCACTGAGCCACCACCTCTCCGACTTCTGCAAGGTAACCATCCGTGTGCGGACGCCGGAAAATCTGCAGATCAATTGCAAAGGCTCTTCATGGGAGTTTTGCAGTTCCGCATACGGCTTGCGGAAACTGATCCCTGCAGCCCTGCCAACCACTGAGCATGCTGCAAACAAGGGGTCAACATCCATATTCCCCTCAACGGCGGTTCGACTACCGCTCATCAGCAAGGTTATTCGTTCAAGCGAGGCCCGGTACTCCTTCTCCTGGGCACGAGCTTTCAGTGCAGCCCTTCCGGGTTTCGAAGTAATTTCACGGTCAAATACCATTCCTGTTCCCTGCTGATTGTTTCCTCTATCCATGATGGAATCTCTATCCTGCTTTGATCAGACCAGCATATACTCCACCAGCCTGCATAAGAGAGTCATGCAAGCCCCGCTCTTTTACCTGGCCATACTCGAGTACAATGATTTCATCACAATCCCTGATGGTGCTCAACCTGTGAGCAGCGATAATGCAGGTACATCCCCGGCTTCGTATGTTACCGTCAATGACTTTTTCCGTCGATGGGTCAAGAGCGCTTGTTGCCTCGTCAAGGATAAGAATCGATGGCTCAATAGCAAGTGCCCGGGCAATTTCCATCCTCTGGCGTTGCCCTCCGCTGAAATTGCTGCCACCTTCAGTCAGCAGACCCTGGTACCCGCCGGTACGGTCAGAAATGACATCGTGAACGGCCGCATCCGAAGCAGCTCTAGCAATCTCCTCCTGAGGCATGGTCGAGTCCCACATCGCAATATTTTCAGCAATGGTGCCCTCAAAAAGGGATATCTCCTGATCAACCATGCCAATGGAGTTGATGAGTATATTTCGCGGAATTATCTTTCTCGGCTTGCCGTCGAACAGCACCTCCCCGCTCCATGGTTCGTAAAGACCTGAAACCAACTTGGCAATTGTAGATTTACCTGAACCTGATCCTCCAACCAGTGCCACACGGGACCCTGGAGAAAGCTTGAGCGAAAAGTCGGTAATAAGCGGCGGTTCAAGAGGATTGTATCCGAAAGTAACATTCTTGAGCTCGACATAGCCATCCAGCTTCTCCCTGCTGCCGCTTCCGGTATCAGGAACAGGAAGTTTATCATTCTCTCCGTCAAGAGATACCTCATTGTTCATAACATCATCAAGGCGCTGCATATATCCCTGGGCCTCCTGCAGTTTCTGGCCAAGCGTCACCATCTGGTTTACTGGTGCAAGAAAAGAGAGCATAAGACTCTGAAATGCGATAAGCATTCCCATGGAAAGCTCGCCCTCCATCACCCGCAAACCACCCACAGCAAGCACGACGATGTTCCCTGCGGTCTGAAGAAATGGCGGGATGGCAAGAAGGAAAACTGTCGACACCTCGAGCGACTGCCTTCCTGTCACCATATTGGCGAAAAGACCGGACCATCGCGAAAAAAAGTCCGGCTCCGCGCCTGACGCCTTGATACTTTCAATAGTCTTGATGCCATAAAAGGTCGTTCCGAGCAATTTGCCGTTATCCTGCTGGAACTTCTGGTTTAACACGATGCGGCGACGGGAGACATAGACAAGGGCCAACCCATTAAACAATGCAATCATGACAGCAAGCAGCGTTAGTACTCTATCGTAACTCAACATGACGAGCGCATAAAAACAGATCATCAGCATATTGAGCGCATTAGCCGAAAGGTCCCCGGCAACAAGTGTTGCGACTTTGTCATTCAGCTGGACTCGATTGGAAATTTCACCTGCCTGGCGCATGCTGAAAAATCTGATCGGAAGGGCAAATACATGGTTAAAAAACCTGGCTGAAGAGGTCATAGCCAGCTTTGTCTCGGCTTTTTGCAGATAGTGCTGCTGAAGCCACGTCAGGCATCCCTGCAGGATAGCTGTCACCACCATGCCAATGAGCAGCGGCTTAAGCCAACTCTGCATCCCCTTCACGAGAATATAGTCGATAAAAATCCGCAGGAATGAAGGAACAACAAGCCCCGGGATGACAAGGAGAAGACTGACAAGCACAATATAAACCATCGCATGCTCAAGACCTGGAATGCGTTTTCTCAACGCATCAATGAGACTGAATGGCTTCCCCCCCTTCTTGAATTCGGGAGTAGGCGAAAAGGTGAGTACAACTCCTGAAAATGATTCATTGAACTCTTCCGGAGTCACTTTTCGTGGGCCTGAAGCGGGATCGTTGATGTAGTAGAATCCCTTGCGGAACCCTTCGAGCACCACAAAGTGATAGAGGTTCCAGAAAAGGATAATCGGAAGCTGTTTGTCGCGAATGCCTTCCGGTTCGATACGAAACCCTTTTGCCTCTAATCCGTAAGTTCGAGCAGCCTTTAAAAGGCTGCTCGCCTTGCTGCCATCGCGTGACACCCCACATGATGCGCGGAGTTTTTCCAGTGGCTCAAACCTGCCGTAATAGGAAAGGATCATGGCCAGTGAAGCTGCACCGCACTCCACTGCCTCCATCTGCAACACTGTCGGGGTTTTTACCCTCGCTTCTTTCCAGGGCAGTTGTCCTTGCAGCGGTTTCATAGTGTGTTTCTGGTGTTATCGAATACCGAAATTGCATGCTAAAGGGTCTGTCCAAGAAAATTTTTCTTGAATAAAGGAATGACAAGATCGATGGGTCGCTGATTATCAATGGCAATAAGTCCATTCCCCAGAATGCCTGAAGTGATAATTGTGCGGGGCCCCTTGCCTGAAGTCCACCGAAACCCGCTGAAGGTTGATTTGTCAGGTTGAATTTTGACCTTGACCCTGTAAGGAGAACCCTGGGCAGTGAACCGCTTAGCTAAATCTTCGTTAAAGTCTGTCACGATTGAATGATATGTTTTCGGGTACTGACTGATAAAGATAACCTTGCCAACCATATTACCGTACTCTTCAGGCTTAACGGTAGAGGATGCCACATATACCAGCATGCCGGGCTGCACTTTTTTCACCATTTCCGCCGTCACATACATAACAAAAACAAGAGAGGTGCTTGAATCCCCTGCCACTTGCTCATTCTTCATTGTTACCACCTTACCACTCTCTTCAACCTCAAACGCACCCTCTCCAGTTCGGATGAAATCACCATTGTTGAATTCACGTTCTGTGACAATTCCAGAAAATGGAGCGATAATATTACACTGCTGCTGATAATTGGAACGGGCCACATCGGTCTTCCGACTAACAGCCAATGCTTTCTCCTCAAGATCATAGAGCTGTTTTTTTGCCACCATAAGTTCCTGTTCGACACCGGTGACAATACCCTTATCTATACGGCCATCCTGAAATAACCGGTTCATGCGGGTAACCCTTTCAGCAAGAGAGGTAATAGTCTTCTGGAGAAATGCAACCTGTTCTTTCTGATGGAGATGAACAGATTGAGATTCGAGCAACGCATTCTCATAGGTATGGCGGAGTTCAGGTTGCTCTATCCTGGCCAGAATCTGCCCTTTCGTGAAGGAGTCGCCACCTTTGACAGCGATATCCTTGATGACTCCGGATGTCAGAGCCGGGATGTTATTTATGTAACCAACCTTAGTGAAAATACCCTCACCCTGAACCACGGTCTGGATATTGCCGAAAAATCCCCAGACTAATGCAGCGGCCAGAAGAACTCCTGACGCGATCATGGCTATCCATCCTCGAGAATCAGTGACAGGCATCAAACGGTCAAGATCATCAGGGGAGCTAAGCTTTTTTAGAGCCTCTTTTCTGAATTCAAGAGCCATAAAAAAACGCCTTGAAAGTTTTAGGGTTGGAGACGCGATTACAAAATTAATACTTTATACACTCTATATTACACTGCAATAAGTAAAATGAAAAAAAGAATCCCCTTTTGGAAGAAGTAAATATTTAATAAGGGTGAATATCGTTCCTTGCTTTACTCGCTTTTTCTTAATCTTTCATGCACTGTAAAATATTATAAGGGGGATGTAAAACCCTGCTTTTAAAGGGACTTGTAATTTTTTGGTAAAGTTATGCAAATAACTAAAGCTCTCAATCCCTCTTAACTTATTTCAGAGGTGTATGTTAAGTTTTATTTTGTCATAATTATATAAATAAAAAACTATTACTATGAAACAGCGGAAATTGGGCTCTCAGGGATTAACTGTATCTGCCCAGGGATTAGGATGCATGGGAATGTCTGACTTTTATGGTCAGCGAAACGAGGCGGAATCAATTGCTACTATCCATCGTGCCATTGAGTTGGGGGTAAACTTTCTGGATACCTCTGACATGTACGGGCCGTTTACCAATGAAGAGCTGATAAGCAAAGCTATCAAGGGGCGGCGTGACCAGGTAATTGTTGCAACCAAGTTCGGGATCATGCGAAACACTCCGTCAGCCAATGGCGGATGGGCACCAATCACAGGCATCAGTGGAAAACCGGAATATGTAAGGTCAGCCTGTGATGGTTCGTTGAAGCGCCTGGGCATTAACCACATCGACCTTTACTACCAGCACAGGGTAGATCCGGAGGTCCCGATTGAAGAAACCGTTGGAGCTATGGCCGATCTGGTCACAGCAGGGAAAATAAGATATATAGGACTGTCTGAGGCTTGTGTCGCTACTATTAGACGCGCACATGCGGTGCACCCGGTAAGCGCCGTGCAGAGTGAGTACTCGCTTTGGAGTCGTGAGCCGGAAGATGAGGTGCTGCCTGCGCTCCGTGAGCTTGGTATCGGCTTTGTGTCATACAGCCCACTCGGAAGAGGTTTTCTGACAGGGCAGTTGAAAAGTCCCGATGATTTTGCGATTGATGATTACCGCCGCAACTCTCCCCGCTTTCAGGGCGATAACTTTACAAAGAATCTTCTACTGGTAGCGCGTCTCAAGGATATTGCCCGAAGAAAAGGAGTCAGTGCCGGACAGTTGGCACTGGCATGGGTTCTTGCCGAGGGTGATGATATTGTTCCGATTCCCGGCACGAAGCGCAGGACCTACCTCGAGGAGAATATTGCAGCTGGATCTATTATAATCAGCGAGGTTGAAATGGGTGAAATCATTGAAGCGTTACCGAAGGGCGCTGCTGCCGGAGAGCGTTACCCTGAAAGTATGATGAAGCTGATCAATCGATAATCATCAGGCTAAACAAAAAAAGCCAGACAAAACTTTCATTCTGTCTGGCTTTTACTGAAAAATCGAAAATCTTAGTAACGATCTCTTCTTGGTGCTCTTTCTTCACGTGGCTTAGCTTCGTTAACCGTAACAGTACGGCCATTCAACTCTTTGCCATTCAGTGATTCAATTGCTTCACTTGCTTCGCTGTCCTTAGGCATTTCAACAAATCCAAAGCCCTTTGAACGGCCTGAAAATTTATCGTTGATGATGCTTGCGTTTGCAACTTCTCCGAATTCAGAGAAAGCATCACGAAGATCATCTTCTGTTACTGTGTAAGCCAAATTGCCGATGTAAATATTCATTGTTTAATCTCAGTAAACGTGTGCATTGATAGAAAGAGATACAAGCAAGTAATCAAGGCACAAATTACTTGAGTAACCATCAGCCAACCATTGGCTGATTTGATCGTCAAGTTTAACGTAATTATCGGTAGTTACAAAATAGAAAATGCGTAAACCCAATTATTACAGAAAAATAATAGGAGGCATATTGTTCGAGAATTACCTATGTATTTAAATTAAAATATGTTAGTCAATTTCCCGATATCACCGCCAATCCGGATTTTTTTGGAGAGCGTAAAAGAAAAAAGGCAGGAATTATGGTTCCTGCCTTTTTTCAAGCGAATTGAGTCTGTTTAGTGCTGCCCTGGAATACCTACTTTTTCTCCGGCACTTCACGTTCTTCTTTGACTGCATAGTTGATCAGGTAATCGTACAGTCTGATCAGACGAGCATTCTGATTGTTCTGATCAATCCAGTGACCAATCATACCAATCGTGCGTGCCAGAACGAAGAAGCCGTTCAGTGAGTATTCAGGGAAATCAAGGTCGACAAGGATACAGCCGATCGTTCCATCAACGTTAAGGATAAGATTATCCTTTTTGGATGTGGTGATCTTTTCAACCTCAAGTGCATAATCAAGACACGGTGTGTGAAGCGTCGTCTGGTTCTTTACATATTCAACCAGATACTTCACCCGCTTATCAGGGTTTTTCAAACTCTTCACCCTGTGTCCAATACCTGGAACCGGACCGTGGTTCTGCTTCATCCATGCAAGAAATCCCGGAATATCGTTAGGATACTCCTTCACTCCGTACTTGAAAAATTTACCAGCGTTGGTAACTGCACCGCCGAATCTCGGGCCTATCATGGTCATACCGGCAGAAACGGCCTGTGGCAGATCGATGCCGGCACAGGCGGCAATAATGGCGCCGAATGCACCAGACACTGCAGGACCGTGATCAGCTGAAATCATGATAATGCGCTTGATGATTTCAGACTCTTCTTTGGAAGGAAGTTTCTTGTTCCACAAAAGAGCGATAACATCCTCGATACCATATCCTTTCTCGCAAAGTTCAGATGCGGCATAGCCAACGTAACGAGGTTCTTCTCCACGATCGTCGGAAATGGTGGTGCGAATCAGTGGTTCTACAATGACCTCGCCCTGCTTCATGATTTCCTGTACACTCGGTGGAAGTTCCGGGAGCAGTTTATCGTCAATTTCAGGTTCAGGCTTGATAATACCTGCTGCCTGCAGTTCCAGGTAGACCTGCTTGATTGCCTTGCTCAGCCCGCCGAAAGTGTCAGGCACGTATGCGCCTGCTTCACGAAGAGCGTTTATTTTAGAGCGCGCGGAACCAAGACCTTTTTTACCTTCCTTTGCACCGGCATGGCCGAATTTCATTCCCTGCGGCAAAACGTCCTGGCAGGTTCCGCCAATAGCGGCGATAACCTTGATGCGTCGTTTTTCGGCACCTAACCAGTCAGCAGCCTCCTCCTCAAGCGTACCGCCGACTTCACCGACAATAACGACAGCCTTTGTTTCAGGATCATTTTCAAACATCTGGAGATAGGTGACAAAGTCTGTACCGGGGTACGAATCTCCGCCGATGGCTACTGCAGAAGTAATGCCATTGCCGTTCTGAGCGCAAAGCCACATGGCTTCATTGGACAGACCGCCTGATTTTGTAATAACGCCGAATGAACCAGGGCGATAGAGATTACAAAGTTTCAGGTTTTTATATTCACCGCCAATAACGCCGAGACGACACTCCCCTGCCGACATAATGCCGATTGA
>Ga0118677_10008769_pt1 | contig 16072 bp, 13 predicted proteins | sample AliMusrvi5mmetaG_FD_86154 | JGI IMG/M metagenome (GOLD analysis project Ga0118677, IMG submission 86154) | reverse complement strand
GGAATATTCAAATCTAATCAGCCGACTTCGGTAGAGATTGGAAAAACTAAAAATAATTCTGGAAAATTTAAATTTTTACAATATCATTCAAATTTAAATATTGTAAGTGAATCTGATGTAAACAATTTAAATGTTGAAATTTATAACTTATTCGGACAAAAAATTAAAAGTATGGACTGGAGCTCGAACCCTTCAATAAGTATTGATTTGAATTGTTTAGTTACCGGTGTATATTTATTTGTAGTAAAAAATAATACGATTATATTAAGTACTAATTTAATAAATGTAGTCAGGTAAAATTTTTAAGGAGTAATATTATGCAAAAGTTTTTCATGATTTTTATAGCAATCATCTTCACTCTATCAATTAGCAGAAGTTATTCTGCAGATTATTGGCAAAGGCTTGACGGGCCGAACGGCGGCAATGTCAATTGCTTGGTTTCATCACCCACACAGTACGTTTTTGCAGGTTCGCCGGCTGATGGAATTTACCGTAAATTTAATTCGTCAAATACATGGGAATCATGCTCTTTGGGTCTGGACGGTTTAAATATTAGTGCTATGCTTGCCTCATCCGATGGAATATTATATGCATCAGTTTATGGTACCGGTATTTACAAATCAACAAATAATGGTGATAACTGGATAAAGTGCTTTATCCTGCCACAGAATAATCTTATTAAAGCTATGGCTTTTAATAAAAAAGGTGATATTATAGCAAAAGCTCCAGGGGCTGGGATAATCAGGTCAACAGATGCAGGCAAATCTTGGGATACCATTAATACAGGTTTTGGCAATAATCAGGTTTCTGCATTGGCAGCATGCCCTGACGGTATATTATATGCAGGTACCAATATCGGAGTTTTCTCATCTGTTGATAACGGCGATACATGGCAGATGTGCGATACTGTTAATATGAAAAGCAAAGTTATCAGGTCGCTTGCTGTAACATCAAACGGATGGATATATGCTGGAACAGCGAGCCAGATATCCCGTTCACAGGATAGCGGCAAGAGTTTCCAGGCAATAATGAACGGAATTTATGATACTTCAATCAATACCATTTTAACAACAAATGATTCACTAATGTTTATAGGTACAAGTATCAACACCTACTCAACGAGTAATTATGGTGATAAATGGAATATGTTCCCATATAATATCAATTTATATAATGTTATCTCGTGGACATTGGATTCCTCCGGAAATATTTACTCCGGCAATACTTACCAGGGTTTATTTCTTTCTAAGGATAAAGGTATAAATTGGGAATTGATAAATAATGGATATTCTCACCCGGGCCTCTTAAAAATTATTCCCTATGTTGTTGACATTATTGCAGGGTCGAATTCAAGGATTTTATATCAATTTACTAATAATGCCTGGAATCTGGCTATGTTTGGACAACAGGTAACAGGCCTTGGTATAAGCCCGCAAGGCGATATTTTTATAGGTACTATGAAGAATGGGACAATACGTTCATTAGATAAAGGTAAAACATTTGAACCATGCCCCTCATCCGATAACTATGATATTTCTACATTTCTATTTGACAGTAACAAAACTATTTACGGATGCAAGGGAGCCAATGAAAATGGAGCAGGTATAACCGTTACAAAGGATTATGGAGTTCTATGGGTCAAGGCAGATAGTGGTTTAGGCCACCAGCCTGTTTACGGCATTGCTTATGATAAAAACAAGAGAATTGCGGCTTTAACCGATACCGGATTCTTCTATCTGGCAAATGGTTCTGATAAATGGATTTATGAAAATACTTTTCCAAGGCATCAAAGAGTTAGTTCGTTAATTATTTTCGGTTCTACTTATGTTGTAGGGACTGATACTATGGGGGTTATGGTATCCGACGATAACGGAGTTACATGGAACAATCCGCTTCATGTCAGTAGAGTGGTTGCTATAGCAAGAAATATATACGGGCAGATTTTTGCTGCTACCGCAACTAAAGGAATATATCAGTCCGACGATAATGCAAAAACTTTTGTAATACTTCCTGACTTGCCCATACAGTCAACCGTGACGGATATTAGATGTACTGATAAAAATTATTTATTAGTGGCAAGCGATAGAGGTGCTTTTAAATCAACAATAAAAACAGATATTGGGAAAACAGATAATCAGAATGTTATTCCCAAAATCAGATTTATTGCCATGATAATCATCTTAAAATGATGATGTCGAGCAAAAGCAATAATTGTCGGCGCAAAAAAAAGTGCTAAGCACAAGAGTCCAGCAAGAATCACTGCAAGACCAACAGCAATATCACTCATGCTCTTTTCCTCACAAGAATACCGCAGTAAAGGCTGACCAGCCTCTCCTAGTTTGACCACGATTCAAATGCACACTTTTCTTCTCACACTCAATTGCTTTCGTCCTAAAAAGCAGCGACGTTACCGCCCTCTTCCCTTCATATCCTACCGCAACCGGACAACCCATCCCCATCGCCTGTGAGACTACTCCCCGACCTATGCCCAATGCAATCTATGTTTATTTGCTTTTAGGCAGAAGCCTTCTGTGCGGCCAACGGGTAAACGGCCATCGCCAAACCCGACTTCAAAAGTCGTAATCCTCCATTTTTATGCCTGTTACCCCATGGCAGGCATTTTGATTGCTTCCCAGGAATGCCGACAAAACGAGATAACCAATTCTTTTGGAACGGGTTATCCCCTTTCCGCCAAAATACCAATTTGTTATTTACCATCCATATCGCTATTCTTTCACTCTTCGCCACCGTGCTGGCCCGATCACTCCGTCTCCCGCGACCTCGCTGGATCTTCGTTTGGGCGCCCCTGCTGCTCTTTTACACGATTGCCACCGGCATGGATCCCAGTGCTGTGCGCGCCTGCCTGATGGCCCTGACTCTGGCCGCTGCCTGGTGGATCAATAGGTCGGGCGACGTCTTCTCCCTCACCGCCCTCGCCGCCATCCTCCTTATACTGGCCGATCCGGCCCACCTCACGGACCCCGGATTCATTCTATCCTTCGTCCTCGTGCTGGGCTTGATCTTGGTCATCCCACCGGTCTGGGAAACTCTTCAGGCCCGGTGGAAGCATGACAGCGAACTCGATCCCAATCCTCCCCCCTTACGGCAATTCACACGATGGTTGGGAAAAGCGGTCGCAGGCCTGCTGGTAACCGCCGGGGCGGCCTGGATCGTCTCCCTGCCGCTCAATCTCTATTATTTCAAAATGTTTTCATGGGTCAGCCTGCCGGGAAATCTGATCACCCTGCCCATCGCCTTCCTCCTGATGCTCTCCGGTGGCTTTGCCCTGTTGATGGGAGCCATATGGCCGGCCTTCGGCATGATTTTTAATTACGCCAACTGGCTGTTGGCCAAGGTGCTGATCGCTTCGCTCGAAATGCTCAATGCCCTCCCCTATGGACATTTTAAAATCGAAGGAGTTCCCCTCTGGTCGGTCTGGCTCTATTACGCCTGCGGGGCACTGGTATTCTGTTGGATCTATCGCAGACGGGCGGAGCGGGAAGAAGAGCCGGAAGGGGTCTAGACTGTAGGAGTTTAGACTGTAGGTCGGAGATCGGCCATGATATCCCCCACCAACGGCTCGCGAGGACTCTCGCCCTCCAGTCGAAATAGGAGGGAAAATTATCGGGAGAGAGTTCCATCCATCGATAAAAGAATCAAATCAGGTCGCTGATGCGTCGCACGGGCGCATGATAACCGGCATCGATCATCGCCTGAAGGATCGCATCCGCTTTTTCGGGCGGAAATACTCGATCACGACAACAGGCTTTTAAAATCCCAATCGTGCCGGTGAAGCTAACATTCCGTTCAACGCAGCAGTTCCGGGCCGCACGGTCATCCGTCACCACTACTCCCCCCCGTTCTTTTGCGCAGGCGATACAGGCCGCTTCTCCCGGCGCCAACGTTCGTAAGAGTTCCCGGAATATTTGGCGCTCTCCCCGCGACAAGGGACCGGATTGACTGACCTGGCCACTTTGGATCACCGCTTCGACTTCCGTCAGGGCGGAATAACCGGACACGATCCCATCCATAATTTCGTCAAAGACCTCGTGGGTCACACACATCCGGCGGCCATATCGCGAAATGAGTACGGAAAAGAAACCCGCCAAGGCGAAGTTGCTAAGCGTAACCGTATCAAAAAAAAAGGACTCCCTTGCGCTCAGGCATGAGCGACATCCTCGTCCTTGTATCCGGTGGGCGGAACAATGCCGCGTTCGTCCAACCAGCGTCTCATTTCCAAAACATGCATCCCCATCACCTTGGCAAGTTTGCCAAGACTGATGAAGCCGCCTTGATAGGCCGAAAATGCCTGCCGCTGGAAAACCGGCAATTCATCGGGCAACATCTGATAACAGGCGACGATTGCGTCACGCACCAATTGTCCTTTGCTCATTTCACGGGAATAGGCCAACTTTTTCAACTTCGCGTCCGTCGCTCGATCCAACTTGATATGCAGCGTTGCATCGTGGGTCATGATGTCACCCCCATTTATATCGATTCATGTTGATATGTACCAGATCTTGGCCATAGTGTCAATTTCTGCATTTATTTTCAGTCGATTGGCAAACTGAACGCGCCCCCGGCGGAGCCGGGTAGGCGCGTTCAGTCTGCCAATCGACTCCTAGAATTCCGGGGGCATTACTCTTCCCATTTCACCAGCGAATGTGTATCGTGATGTGTATGAGAACGAATATCGTTATACATGACGACCTATTGGCAAAAGCCTTGCTGTATTCTACGGCGCGCACCAAACGCGCGGTGATCCATGAAGCATTGGCCGCCTATGTGACCGGAAAAGCCCAACAACAACGCCTCGCAACTTATCGGAACCGGTTAGCGCCCTTACGCGAACGGCTCACGAAAGCACCCATCCGAACTTCCGCACAAACACTGGTCCGTGCGGACCGGAATCGCGCCACATGACCATCGTCGTCGGAACCAGCGTGGCCATTGCCTGGTATCTGTCGGATTTGCCCTGCATTTGGATGCCCCGCTGAACGTCGAAGACCCGCCTCGCGACGAGATCCTCCGCACCGCCCTCGAATTAGACGCATCGGCCTACGACGCTGCCTTTATCGCCCTCGCGAAGATTTACAACTGCCCCCTCATCAACGCCGAACGGTCTACCACACCCTGGGTCATCAAACTCGGCAAGCACGCGGTTACCCTTAGTTCGCCATAATTCAAGGGATACGTGTGGCCTCCCCATAAAAACAACATACTTGATTTTAACAGAGGAATTCGCCATCGTTTGGGGCAGTAAAACCTCCAGCAAAGGAATCCTTGCATGCAAACCGCCGCCAGCCGTTCCATCTCCTATTCGCTCCCCTGGGATGACGCTCCGATCGATCTGTCCTTTATTTTTGCCGACGAAAAACCCGCCGGGCGACATGGCTTCCTTCAGGTCCGCAATGCGAAGTTCGTTTTCGAAGACGGAACTCCCGGACGCTTCTGGGGCACCAACTTTAACAGCGTGGCCAATTTTCCTCCACACTCCCACAGCGAAAAGGTAGCTCTGCGCCTGGCCAAGTTTGGAATTAATATGGTCCGGTTTCACCAGATGGATGGGGATTGGTCCACCCCCAATATCTTCCAGTTCACCAAGGGTCCCCGCCTCGAGAACACCCGTAAACTCGATCCTCTCAGCCTCGACCGCCTCGATTACCTCGTCTATTGCCTGAAGCAAGAGGGCATTTATGTCTATATGGACCTGCTGACCTATCGCAAATTCCGCAGTGGCGATGGAGTCGCCGCCGCGGAGTTGCTCGCCAATGGGGCTCGCCCCTACTCCAATTTCGATCGGCAATTGATCGATCTTCAGATCGAATTCAACGCCCAGCTCTGGACCCACGTTAATCCCTATACTGGCCTGGCCTACAAAGACGACCCGGCCGTGGCCCTCACCGAAATCGCCAACGAGAACGAAATCTTTGCCCAAGGTTACCTGTGGAATCTGGTGGAACCGTATCGGAGTCAGTTGGAGACCCGGTATCTCGCCTGGGCCCAAAACAAGCACCTCCCGTCGGTCAAAACGCCGGTCAATCTCGCCTCCGGTGAGCCCAGCATGCTGGCCTTCCTGGGCGAAATCCAAAAGGCTTATTATTCGGAACTAACCGCGCGGATGCGTGACCTGGGCGTACGGATTCCGATCACCGGCACCAACTGGGCCGCCGGCGGGGCACCGTCCCTTGACGCGCATAAAGATGCCGATTTCACTGATGGCCACGCCTACTGGTACGACTGGACCTGGAAGACGACCGATAAAAAGTTCAGCAACCGCAGCATGTTGGGCGAACGCGACCCTTTATTCCACGACCTGATCTTTTTCCGCCTGCTGGACAAGCCCTTCTTCGTCTCGGAATGGGACGATCCCTGGCCCAACGAATGGCGGGCCGAAAGCTCTCTCTATCTGGCCGCCGTCGCCGGCTTACAGGGCTGGGCGGGCGCCACGATCCACACTTACCGTTACGATTGCCGGGAGACCGTGGACCAGATCGCCGCGCCCATCACCTCCGATGCGCTCGCAGGCGTGCCCTATCGCAGTGGAATTTTCGACACCTTCAACGACCCCGCCAAGTTCGGCCTTTTTTATCATGCGGCACTGATGATCCGCCGCGGGGATGTGCGGGAATCCCAGTCGTCGGCGGAAATTGTGCTACCCGCACTCCATCATCCCGTTGATCCGGCGCAGCCCGACCGGACCCTCATCTATGCCAAGGATATCGAAGCCTTCCATGGCGCCGCCGAAATCTGCAAAGTCGCCATGCGGCTGCCCGATGCTCCCCCCAGGGCGGAACGCCAGGTTCCGATGCAGGAATCCATCGTTCCGGACACCTGCCGGGAATTACGTTCGGATACCGGCGAGCTGTATCGCAACCTGGATAAACGGTATGGCACGATCGATACGCCCCGCACCAAGGTCGCCTACGGCTTTCTCGGGGCGGCGGGTGAAATCACCCTGAACGGTTTAAAGATCAAGGCGTTCTCCGATTTTGGCGTCATCGCACTCAGTTCTCTCACCCACGACGACATCGAATCGTCGGACAACCTGCTCCTGACCGCCGTGGGCCGTGCGGACAATACCGGGGCCGAATACAATGCCGACCACACCGTGCAGTTTAAACTGGGGCATGGCCCGGTTCAGGCCGAAGTTATTGAAGCGGCCATCGAGATCAAAACCAGTCACACGCACTTTAAAATCTGGGCCGTCAACCCGGCCGGCTCGCTGATCGGCCAGGTCGCTGAAACTATCCAGGATGGGGTTTTACGCTTCACCCTGGGGGGACCGTTCCCCTCGATTTACTACCTCATTCAGAAACCCTGAGTTCAACTGAGGGCGGATAACAATCGGCGGCGGGCCGCTCGCAGGGTTGGCACGTCGTGGGTATAGCTCTTGAAATCCCGAAGGACCGACCGGATTAGGGTTTCGGCTTGGCGAGGGGATCGGGCCTTGAGTTGCCGCAGGAGTTCCGCATCCTCGAAGCCCTCGCGATGGGCCTCAAAGCGCAGGCTTGACCAGGGCTCATGGGGACCGGGATACACAACGTGTGTATCCCCCGCGGGGAAACTCAGATTACCTTCCTTGATCACACTTTGTTCAAAGGGCAGTCCGGCGTGTCGCTCATGGTAAACGTTCAGGCCCCAATGGAGAAAGCCATGGAGATCAAATCGCACTAACCCCCACCCTAACAACACGGGGCGAAGCAGTTCTTGATCAAGTAACCGGTTGAGCCAGGGTCCACCGGGCACACAGCAAGTATACACCCACAGGCGGTCGCCGGCTTTACGCTGGTTTTCCATTACACGCCGGTTCGTCTGGTAGGTCTTGATCGTCGGACACCAGATATCCACGGCACCGGTGAAGCTCGCATCCATCAGGGCATCGACGATCTTGACCCCGGGCATGAGTTTGCGCACCCAGCCCGCCAGCAGGCGGTAATCGGTAGCCAGCAAGGCATTGGGTTCGTCCGATAGATGTTGATACCAATGGTCCAGCAATCCCAGGCGTTTAACGACCTCATAAACCGGCGGACAGATGTTCAGTAGGAACTGATAACCTTCCGGACTGGTGGCGTAGGTTTTGCGGTCCATACCCAAGGACAATCGTTCAGCTTTCCATTGGGGCGCGGCGGGATCTGCCAGGGCCAGGTGTCCGCCTTCAAAGTGCTGGATGCCCTCCTCCTGGAAAAGGCGAATCAATCGTTCCATCCGCTCCCGCAAGAAGACAGGGGCTCTCCCTTTTCGTATTTCAAAAATGGTTTCCATGGGAATCCAGGCCGTGTTCTGCCGACCGTGAACCATCAATCGGATATACTTTCTCAGCATGTCCCAGTACTCCGGGCTCCACTGTCGCAAACCATGCCGTTTGGCAATCATGTCGAATTGAAACCAGTTCGTGTAGACCAGGCTGTCGGGGTTGAGCGGGGGAATGACCGCCTTGAAAACATTGATCTTCCAGCGGCATTCCAGTGTTTCGGCTCCGGATTTTATGCTGACCCGGAACGTATATTTCCCAGCCCGCACGTCAGCCGGTATCGGCAGTTGCAGACGAAACACCATAGTGGAGGCCACCGCCTGGATCCGGGAGGAAACCGGCTTCATGACATCGAAGGTGCGAAAGGGGGCCTTGCGAATGACATAGGGATTGGCGCCGGCTTTCGAACCGTCATCCCAAAAAGTGCTTTCGGTAAAACCCGACATTCCGGTGTTTTCCTCCACCGGAACATCAATAAGCTGAAACCATTGGGCCTTGCCCAGGGCCGCGCCATCCGCCACGAGCCCGAGATTCACCGTCGCGCCAGGCGTCAAGTCGGTTACCAGCACATGCACCGCCGCGAACCCACCGCGTCCCACATCCACCTGCCGTTCGCGGACAGGCCAGCGCTCGGGCACGGAGTCCGTAAATAAATTTTCCAGACTATCGCGCAGTTCAATTTTCATCGTCCTGATCCTTTAATTTCAAATCAATCGCCGAAACCCCGTATGCGCGACAGGCCCCTTGAGCCGAATCCCAATGCTGTCAGTCGACAGGGCATTCTCAAGTTCCCCGAACACGGTGTCAACCGCCTCGATATACCGATCCACCAAGGAATCCGTATGCGCCAGGGTTACGTAGAAGGCCAATCCCGCCAGGAACCCGCACGCCAGCATTTCCTGGACGTACAAGGTTTTAAGTTCGTTTGCCTGTGGATGCTCAAATGCGAAATGGGCCAGTGCCCCATATCCGTCATCCACCTTCACCGGCAGGTGGTGCGCCGCTGCCCGTTCGCGCCAGGCCGCCTGGACCCGCCGCCCAATTCGCTCACAGTGGGCTGGGACATCGATCTGCTTCATCTTCTCCAGGGTCGCAACGGCCGCGGCGGGACCGATGCTCTCCGTCCAGTAGGTACTACTGATGAAGGACGTGTGCGCCCCTTCCATGGCGGCCTTCGTTCCAATGATCGCCGCCATGGGATGTCCGTTCCCCATCGTCTTGGCAAACACCGCCAGGTCCGGCGTCACTTTAAACCGCAGGTGCGCCCCGCCGCACTCCAGCCGCCAACCGATGGTGATTTCGTCCAAAATCCAAAGCGCGCCCACCCGGTGCGCCTCATCCCGAACGAATTCCAGGAATCCGGGATCCGGATCGTGATAGCGGCACGGTTCCATCACCACCGCCGCCAACCGTGAGCCCTGCTCTTCGACAATACGCCTGAGCGCATCACGGTCGTTATAGGTAAATGTGAATGCCGTTCCGCGCAATTCCCGCGGCACGCCAAGGGGATTCAAGCCCGGGAGCAGGTGCCCGCGCAAGGCGTCGCCTTCGCCCAGGTTTGCCGCCAGGTACCAATCCTGCCATCCATGGTATCCACAAATCGCCACCACCGACCGGTCCGTCGTCGCCCGCGCGATCCGCACCGCCACCGCCATGCTCTCGCCCCCCGCGCGCGCATAACGCACCTGCTCCGCCCACGGGTGCAGCTCGCACAAGAGGTCCCGCAGACGGACCTCGTCCGGCGAATTAAGCGTACTGAAGCTGCCGAGGTTGAGCCGACGACGCACCGCGCGGGTCACATCGGGATCGCGAAACCCCAACAAACAGGCCCCAATGCCGTGTGTGGAGAAATCATAATAATGACGCCCATCGAGATCCCACACCTCACATCCCCTGGCCTCCCGGAAATAGGCCGGCCACTGGTCCGGCGCGAACATCTCGGGTCGCTTGCTCAACAACTGGGTGCCGCCAGGAATGACGCGCCGCGCCTGCTGATACAACGCTTGGGTTTGATTCTCGCCGGTCGTCCCCAGCCCTAACAATCGCACCGCATCGTCATGGAACACATCCACTAAATCAGTCGCATCAAGTCCAATGGAATCCGTCGCCTCGAACAAGGCGCGCAACGATTCCAGGATCACCGGCACCGGTTGTCCGAAGAAGGCGGTAGCATTCCATTGCACCTGATCGGTTGTAATCCAGGCAAACCCATTGCCCAGCGTGACACACCGGCCCCGTTGGTGAGAGACTGGAAAATCCGATCCCCACATCAACCGACGGGGCCCAAAGGCTTCCAACAATGCCGTGATTGCCGTTGACTCGCAGACGGCCGCCATATCGAACGAGACATTCTGGAGTCCCGCAAGTCCGGCCAGGCCCTTGACCGTGTTGGGCGCATGGAAACCCCGCGCCGCATGAGCCAGCACCAATTGGGCGCGTGGATATTTCTCGCATAGGCGCCGGATGTCCGCCTGATTGCCGGGATCCGCCAGTGCCCGGTCCCGAACCATATGCAATAGGATCAACAGGCCCTGTTCGTCGGCCATTTTCCAGGCCCACTCGGGAATGAAATCGCCGATGGCCGCCTGGAAGGTGGGTTTACGCTTGCTGTAAATGTGGTAGGGCTTGAACCCTTTTACCCGCGGATTCGTCAACAACGCGGCCACTTGCTCCGGATTGCTGTCGGGCCCAATGACGATTGTTGCGGGATTTCCGGATCGTTCAGCTTCCTGGAGAACGAACGTATTGATGGCGGCCACATCCGCCCCGGGCGCGGGAAAGGGCGTAAACAGCGCGCCGGCCATCCGGCCTTCACCCAAAACAGACTCCATCGCGCGGGTCCACTCCGCAGCACCGGCTGTATCGGGACCGTTTGCCATGAAGTCTGGGACTGTTATGAAATCCCGCTTCCGATAAAGATGCTCGTGGAAACCCCAAATTTTAGCGGGCAACCGCGCACGTAACTCGTCCGCCATCGCACGATCCGTTTCCGTCAAGAACCAGCCATCGGCCATGGAAGGATTGAGGTCTGCCATTATAAGGTCCGCTCAGATTATTCCGGTATTGACCACAAGAAGCGGCGCTCAGCCAGAAATCGGCTGACTTGTTGAATGCTCTGTTCGGCCTTCCGGTCAACCGATTCCAGCGTATTGAAAGCATTGTGCGGCGTCAGGATCACGTTCGGCAAATCGCGCAGGGCCAGAATGGCCGCTACGGTTGGATGGTCGCTGGGCTGGCCGGTCCGCAAGGCCACCGCCAAACGGCTCTCCTCATCGTAAACATCCAACCCCACCCCACCCAACCGGCCTTCCCGCAACAAACGCACCAGATCAGTCGGAGGCGACAGCTCGCCTCGCGCAATATTCACAAATAAAAGCCCCGGCCGTGCGCCTTCAAAACGGGCATAATTGAAGTAATTTCGATTATCGGGTGTCAGATTCATCGCGCACACCACGATATCCGCCCTACGAATTCCGGCCTCAAAATCGACGTATTCCGCAAAAGAGTGTTTGCGCACAGGGTCCACCGCCAATACCCGCATATCCAATCCCTGACCGATCCGAATAACCTCCCCGCCGATATGACCCGCCCCCACTACCAGCAGGGTTTTACCCCGTAATTCACTGCCCGTCAGGTGGTCCCGGTGAAAGGAATTAAACTGGCGAAGTTGTGCGGGCAAGCGCCGCGCCAGACCGGTCCACAACAACATCGCCTGCTCGGCCACCGCCCGATTGCAATAGAGCGGCAAATACCCCAGGGACAGCTCCCGGTTGGCCGTTGCCGCGCGATAGGCGGTCAAATGATCATAGCCGGTGCTTCGCGATAAAATCGCCCGGATTTTGGGCGACCATTCGGGCGGTATCACCGATTGCGTCCGAATGCTGATCAACCCCGACTCCGGCTCCGCCTGGCCATGCTCCTGAATCGTCGCGGCCGTAAACCCAGCCCGAATTCCGGACGGCACAAAACGACGCAGGGCATCGGCTTCCTCGGCAAAGGCCTCATAAAAAAACACATCCCAACTCATTTCGCCGGCTCCTCGAATGCGAAAACGGTAAACGTATAAAGCTCGGTCTCCGGATCCTGCCACGCCCGGGCTGGCAAGTGGGCCTTCTGCCGGCATAACTCATCCATGAAATCTTCCTTGCTGCTGAAATGCTCCCAAACCTGGGGCAGGAACAATCCCTGGTGACGACCCCGGCGGACCAGCACTCCATGAACCTTCGGTTGAATCGAGTCCGCGTTCGGGATCCGTTCCATCGGAGACAGGACTGAAATCTCGATCCGCAGGCCGGGTAATTCTCGGGCCGTAACCGGCGAAAAACGGTTATCCTCGACAGCCGCAGCCACCGCAAAGTCAGCCACCGTTTCCAGCAAAGAGTCCCGCGCTTCGAGCACTCCGATGCAACCCCGCAATTCACCCTTTTGGGTCAACGTCACAAAGACCGCCGCGGGCGTCAATAATTCGGAATCGCGGGTCATAAAAGTTTTCTTCTGTCCCTTTTCCAGATAATACGCGATGGATTCTCGTGCCACGTTCAACAAAAAGGTCTGATTAGACGCGCTCACCGCAAAAGGTTTGGCGGGCGACGGCGATGGACTTGCCTTCGCCTCTGTTTTCTTAGGGGCTGCCTGAGCCTTGCCGTCTTTAAGATATATCGCCGAGCCATATCCCACGACCCGGTTCCGGTCGCCGACGATGTCGCCCGAATTGGCATAATGCAGAATTTTCACCGTATCGGCGCCCAGGATACGGGCCGCTGCCATGGTCGCAAATACGGATTCCTCTCCGCAAAACACGCAATGCAGATTGGGAATCCCGGCGTCCATGGACTGTTCGATGGCCGCCGCCAAATTCTTCTCATCGAAAGTTTCCAACGCCTGGAGCGCTCCGTGATCAACCCGATTGGCATCGTCTCCCGTCGGATAGTGCGACATGTCGGATGAATTCACAATCAGCGTAGTGTCCGCATGTCCGGATTTTTGGATGGCCCGACCGATGCCTTCCCCGATCGCCCGACATTGGGTGGAGGGCATACTCCCCAACAGGATGGGGACGATCCGGACCCCGGGAAACAATTCCTGCAAGAAAGGCAATTGAACTTCGAGCGAATGCTCGGGCGCATGGGGTTCATCGTTGATTTCGAGCTGGTTCGATTCCTTGAGAATGGCGTCGGCCAATGCGGCATTGACCGGCACCGCGCCCAGCGGGGTGAGGAAGGCACCCCGGGGATAAACCGCACCTTTTCGCAGGGGAAAATGGTGGCTGTTACCGATCAACACCACATCGGTGATCCGGCGTCCGGCCACCGCGCGATACCCATAGGCCGCCACACCGGCTGAATACACATAGCCCGCATGCGGCGTCAAAATCGCCACGGGCTGTCCGGCCGGCACCACCTCGTCGACCTGGCGAAGAGCCTCCGTAACCGCCCGACGCAACGCGTCGGCCTGCCCGGGATAAAACTGGCCCGCTACCGCCGGAGGCCGGACCGGCCCTTCATTCGCGGCGGCCGCCGCCGAAGGCGTCGCATCAACGTTTCCGCGATGGCACCCGACCATGAACAAGGTCATTCCCATCCAGCCTGCCCGGATTTTCTTGAACTGCTCGATCATCGCACACCTCCTGTATCGCTTGGGGGAGATTCCACCACTGTTTTTTTGCGAATGGGACGGGCGCGTTCCTTGGCGACCTCCTCCAGGACCAAAGATGCCTTGGAAAAACAAGCCCCCTGTTTTTCAAATTTGTTCGCATCCCCATAGTGCACGGCTCCGGCTTCGAAATAATCAGAGGCCAGTCCGGCGCATCGATAAGCTTCCAAGCGGACGTCACTCGCTTTGGACACAGCTCGGGCCACCTTCAGTTCCGAATCCTCCCAAAGACGGTATTCCCGCTCTGCGTTTCCCCAATTGGTCAGCGCCATCTGGTATTGACGGCGCGCCACCACCATCAAATCCCCTGCCTTCTCATATTTTGATCCGGCGGAGTCGACGTAAAACGCCCGCAGTTCGGAATTGGTGGCGCTGGGGGCCAGGCTATTGGCCAGGAAATCGGAGTCCTTTACCATTTGTTCCGCCTCCAGCCGGTAGGCTTCGGCGGAGGATTCCCGATTCAGTGCGGCGCGTTCGAAACGGCTGAGCTGATCGTTTTCCTCAGCAGCCCATAGCCCCCTTGAAGTGAGGCAAAGAAGAAGAATAAAAATCAACGGTTTTCGCATCGTAAAAACCTCCATTCATGGAAGAATAGCGCACTCGATTGCAGGGCGCAATCCTAGAACAAAACGGAGAATAGTAGAAAAAAAGGAACCCGTCGGGGGATACTTAGTCGGGGTCGGCCCTTCAGTCGCAGAGCGATTTATTCCGAGTAAAGCATTTTGCCGCAATAGTCGCAAACCACTACGTCGGAAGGTTTCCGAGCCGCATGAATCGTGTAGGGAGGCAATTTCATGTGGCACCCGCCGCAAATCCCGTTCGCCACAGGAAAAACCACCAAGTCCAGTTTGTTCTTAAAAATTCGATCATAGGGACGGAGCCACTGGGGATCGACCTCAGCGGCCAGTGCGTTGCGTTGGGTTCGGAGTCGGGCAATTTCGGCCTCAACCTCGGCCACCCGTTGGGCCAGGAGCTTGAGATCCCCCTGGAGCGCGTTCTCTTCTTTTTTCAAACCGTCTTCGGCGGTCCGGATATCCTGCTGAGCCGCCTCAACAGACTCCATCAGAACAAGAATCTTTTCTTCAACACCCCGGATTCGATCCTGGACCACCTCGATCTCGAGGTCCATGGCCTTGAATTCCTTGTTGCTCTTCAACTGCATCTGCTGTTCCCGCAGCTTGCGAATCTGGGCTTTATAAGTTTCGATCTCGCCTTCGAGCCCGCGCATGTCGGTCTGCCGGCTTTTCATGGTTTCACGGGCTGCGGCAACAGCGGCGTGGTGGCCTTCCAGCCGAGCCTCAATCTCTTTTTTGCGGGCGGGAATATCGGTCAATTCGCGGCCCATACGCACGATCCGGACATCGACGTCCTGGACGCAGAGCAGTTTTTCAATGATGGGTGTCACAGAAGCCCCTTTTCGTAGATTTGAAAGCGTTGAATGTAACACCCCATCCCCCGAACGTCAACAAAAGGTTCCGAAACGCGGAAGATTTGGGCATATCAGGTCTTGTCTTCTGGAACCACCGGTTGCAAGGGTCCCCGAACTTTTCGGCGGGGCTTGGAGGAGGGAAACAGTTCCATTTGATTATCCCGAACCAACCCGGAACTCTTCAGTATCCTCAACATTTGCAGGACATCGGATTTGTCATAATTGTGGTTTGGTTCAATATTCCCCAATAATTCCACCAGCATCTGGCGGAACGACAAAATGCCGTCCACTCCCCGGCTTTTTAAATATTCAAGCGTTTTGGCCTTTAAATCCCCGGAAGCGGGAAGCTGGGTCAGACAGAGAATCTTGGCGACCTCGGTCGTGCCCAGTTTAGCCGCCGCCCTTTTAACCACATCGGCACCCGCAAACCGGAGTAATTCAGGTATTTTGGCAAACGTGTTGGCCGAAAATCGCTCGCTGTGCCAACCTCGCACCGCCACCACCGCACCGCGAATTCCCCTCAAATCGGCGCCCGTCCAGATCAATTGACTCGAAATTTCAGGAACCCGGTTATGCGGATTGAAGACCACCAGGTCGATCTCCTCTTCCGGGTTTTTGGCCCGTCCCTGACTGGAATATTTGCAGGGTTGACTGACCAGAAACCCCTGCCCCTCAAAATATTCGCGGACGATCAAGTCATTGACAGCAGACATTCCAGACCTCCTCCAAAATGGACT
>Ga0118677_10008768_pt1 | contig 16073 bp, 14 predicted proteins | sample AliMusrvi5mmetaG_FD_86154 | JGI IMG/M metagenome (GOLD analysis project Ga0118677, IMG submission 86154) | reverse complement strand
GTCGCGGAGAATAACTTTGAAAGCTGGCCCGTCTTGATCAACAAAATAGGAGGGAACGACTTCCACATCCAAAACCCCGCCATCCAGTTGCACGATTTTCTGTGCATTCGAGGGGAACTCGCGGCCTTCGGATAACGCGACCATGCAGTTGCAAACCCTTTCGTGAAAGTCGGGATGAACGAAATCGAACGGGGATTTCTCCAATACCTCCTTTTCATCTTGTGCGCCGAAGATCCGGACGGCTGCGGCGTTCGCAAAGAGAATCTTTCCGTCGCGATGAATGCAGACGCCATCGGGGAAGTTCTCAACCAAAAGCCTGTATCTCGCTTCGCTCTTTCCTAGTGATTCGCTCACCTGCCTGAAGCGGGACACCAGGCGCGAAATGAGGACGTAAAGCAAAGCCCCCGTTAAACCAACAAAGAGAAACCCTTTATAAACCGATTGATCCTCAGCGTCTTGCACGGAGGCAAGCAGAGCATCTGTGAGGCGATCCGTAAAAAAAATCCAAACCAAGGCCACGACAATGTAGGCCAGGACAATAAAGCGCACGCCATACCCTGAATCGTGCATCCCGGCAGAGCCCCGAGTTGCGCCGGAATCACGTCCGTTTTTGAAGGAAGGGTTGAGGGGAAAGGACATGTCGGTGTGAAAACCGCTGATAATCCGCCACTTGTAGCCCTCAACTGTCTGTATTGCAAGAAGCGACTAGTAAGTAAAAAAGCGGATAAGAACAGCGAAATCCGAAGGGCCGAGGGATGTCTCTTTCCTATTATTCAGTATGTTTCCACCGGCGAGCGTTTCCCGTTTTCCGGGCTGCGTTCGCGGGCGCCCTCTTCGCCCAGCGTATCCACGCGCAGCTGCCACACCTCGGCGTCGCGCCGCCGGAACTCCTCTTCGCTGAACACATCCGGCGCGACCATCTTCGCCTTGAACGCGTGGACGTTCTCCAGCGCGCGGTCAAGCTCCGCGGCGGGCAGGCGCTCCAGCGTTTTCCAAGCGTCCTCCACACATTGCACGCGGTGGCAGATCATCGCCAGGTCGTTCCCGGCGGTGATGGCCAGCCGGATCGTCTCCTCCAGCCCGTAGTGGTTGAGAATCGCCCCCATGTCCAGGTCGTCCGTCATGATCAAGCCGCGAAAGCCGAACTCCTGGCGCAGCAGCCCGGTGATGACGGCGCGAGAGAGCGAGGCCGGCGTGCGCGTGCTCTCCAGCGCGGGGTAAAACGCGTGGCAGATCATCATGGAGTCCACCTTGTCCGCAAAATGGCGGAACACGGCGAGCTCCTCCGCGTCCAGTTCCGCGCGGGAACGGTCGATGTCGGGCAGTTCATGGTGCGCGTCGATCTTCGCCGCCGAGTAGCCGGGGAAATGCTTGCCGCAACTGGCGACCCCCTCCCCGCGCAGACCCTCGTTGAACGCCCCGGCCAGGGCGATCACCTGCTCCACGCTCTTGCCGTAGCAGCGGCCCCGCAGCGAGTTGTCCGCGTCGTCGTCAAACGAAATGTCCAGCACCGGGCAAAGATCGAGGTTAAAGCCGAAGAGCCGCAGCAGCCGCCCGGTGATGTGGCCGTGACGCCGGATGAGCGCGGCATCGCCCTTGTCACGGAGCTGCTGGGCGTTGGGCGGCTCGCTCCCGATCTCCCGCAGACGGGAGACGCGGCCGCCTTCCTGGTCGATGGTGATGACCGGCTCCACGCCGGAAAGATCGCGCAGATCATCGATCAGCTTGCGAAGTTGCAAAGGCGATTGAATGTTGCGGCCAAACAAAATGAATCCGCCCGGCTGAACCCGCCGGAAGGTTGCCGCAGTTGCCGAGTCCAGCTCCGGGCCGGGCACGCCCGAGAGCAACAGTTGACCGAGTGTTGAACGCTCCATATTCATCGAACCCTAGTTTTTTATTCCTTTGAATCAACGCAAAACCCGTCCGTTTTTCCCTGTTTCCTAATCGCGAAAGGCAACCGGGACGGGGGCATGATTCCAAGTGGGTGATTCTGCTGAAAATAGCCCAGCCATTTATGGCTGGGATACGGTTGAACACCACGCCCAAGTCCCGGAGGGACGAAAGAGCCCTTCTGCCGTCCCTGACGGGACTACCGGCTCGCACCCCCGTGCCCCAGCGCTAAAGCGCTGGGCTATTTTCAGCGGATTTCACATTCCCCACTTGGCATCATGCCCAGCGGGTGGGGCAAGGAAGATCAATATTGCTGCCGCGCCGCATACGCTTTGGTGAACACACCGGTGGCGTCACGAAGCTCAACCGTGCCTTGATCAACCTCCCGGCAACGCCTGCGGATTTCCTCACGCCACGCAGGGGAAATCTCCGAAGGCGAGCCCGCATCCAGACTCTCAATCAGGCGTCCGGCGACGAATGCCCGCGCCTCTGGCGAGAGCTCAAGCGCCTCCGACACGATCTTCTCTGCCGTAATGCTCATGGGTGCAGGCTACGCCGGCCCGTGCTGGTTGTCAATTTTCCGATTCGGACGATCAGCTCTCTGGAAGCGGCGGGGGAATGTTGGTGGTTTGTTTAATCATGGTAAGCTTTCTTCAACAACCCGCCCGGAGAGCCATTGGCGTGGAGTGATTTGTTAGGCGTTGCGGCTGTTGGAAGAAGCGGTTATTCATACCGTCAGCACACGCACTGGCAGTGCTCGACTGCCAAATGAACTGGCTGCCCTCACTAGGAGTATACCGCCAATGATGGTCAGGAGAAGCCCCGTCAACGTGGTTCCCCACCACAACGCTGCGAATAGGCTTCCAGCTCCAGGCGAAGCTAGGTTTATGGTGAGTGTCTCATGCAATCTCGTTCGATCAATGTGATAACCACCAGAACCACCTTTAGGGTAAATGAGGTCGAGGTCGATCGCACAGTTGGCGGTCTTTCCGGTGAGCGACTGCGGGATCGAAATGTCAACACAGGGAACGATAGCCTCAGTCGAGCCCATGAATATCACGCCATTACCTTCCCAGTTTTTTCCTCGGCCCGGTGCGCTGGAATTGGCACTCATTGGGGATGAATTTTTCTCGGTAGTGAAAGTCACCTTCGGCTCACCTCGCCAAAATGCGCTAACGGTTTCTACGCGCTCTCGCATGTAGATACGGACGTTATCACCGGCACCAACGACGGATGGAACGCAATCGGGATTCAATGGCCAATGATTCATTGAACGAATCACTGCTGAGGACCCAATCAATGCCACGCCAAGCAACACCATCGGGAGTGCCAAGCGATGAGTCGTCGATTTTGGAGGGTAAATAATATCCGCAGGAGGCGGACCAGTTCGCCCCGGAACATGGCGTATCGTCCCTCTCGCGACGGCTGCGGATGAAAGCTGCGCGTTGGATGAAGGGTCAGCGTTGGGGTTGGTCAACTCAACCAGCATATAGCTCACGAATACTGCTGCGGTGATGAGCACCATCACAATTGTTGCAGTGTTTGACTGTAGTGCTGTGAATGAAAGTGCTCTGGCAAAATCGGCACTCGCACCGAGCAGAGTGATCATCGCCAATATGGTGCCTAGGAGAAGGATAGTTAGGTGCCGAGCTTTACGCTGCTTGGCAACCATGTCCGGTTGGTAAAGGCCGCAGGTAGGGCAGGGATGTAGTTCAATCTCCTTTTTTGTGGCAGCGGCTGCATTTGCCTCCGCCTGTTCTCGCGCCGCTTGCTCTGACGTGGTCGATGATCCCTCGACTGTGCGGACCAAAGGATAAGAATACACTGAGCCACACCCAGCGCATGTATGTTCCTTCTGGCAGTTGACTGCGACTTTAGCGGTGTAAGTTGTGGACATAAAAATGGTCTCCAGAATTATAGTTTTTCATCTTCATGGTTGAGTTGTGTGGGCTTAGTTTTATTGCGACGTCGCGACTCCTAACAGTCTTATTGAGCGAACTTCAACTCCTGTTTCCGTGGCTTTCGATTTTTGGCATCGGTCGGCATCTTAGGAGGGGCGACGTGCTCCGTCAACCGGTAAAACGCACTGAGTATGCGCTTGGGCGGGATAGGAAGCAGGTGAACTGCGGAGCGGGCGAGCGCCTCAAAGCGAAGGGGAGCGCGGGCATCTTGCCCGCAGGAGTCGGCATCCTGCCGACGACCCGGCGAAGGAAAGGGACTTTTCCCCTTTAGGTGAGCCCTCCGGCAAGATGCCGGAGGGGGGCAGGCTGGAAGCCTGCGGTCCCCACGGAAAGAGCGCGCTGGAAGCCTGCGGCCCCCACTGAAAGAGCGAGCTGAAGCCTGCGGTCCCCCACTGAAAGAGCGAGCTGGAAGCCTGCGGCCCCCCAGTGGCACTCCGGTGCTGCCCTTTGACTACTCCACCCATCTTCCAATCATGCCCTGTGCGCACGTTCGGAAGCGTTGCGGTTATTTTTCTTGCGGGCGCAGTTGTCTTTTTGAAAATTTGCAGCAGCTTGGCAAAGTCAACTTGCCTAAAGACAACCTCGGGGGACGTGCAATGGGAGAAAACATCGTATCATTTGAAGTTCGGGAGAAAATTTTGCGGGAGAGGGTTCTTCTCGTGCCCAAGTTGCGCCCGGGAACGCGCCTTTTGAAGCTCGTTGTCGCGATGCTCTTTCTCTCGGCGCTCGTCGGGGCGGCCCAGGCGCAGGTGGAGCTCGGCATCGACGTCCTCAAGGCGCATGAGTTTTCCATCCTCCAGGGCAAACGCGTCGGGTTGGTCACCAACCACACCGGCATTGACGCGGACGGCGTCAAGACGCGCAAAATCCTCGCCGCCGCCAAGGGGGTGCACCTCGTCGCGCTCTTTGCGCCGGAGCACGGGCTGGACGGCATCGTGGGCGCGGGCAAATACGTCGCCTCGCGCAAGGACAAGCTGACCGGCCTGCCGTGCTACTCGCTCTTCGGCCCCACGCGCAAGCCCACGCCCGCCATGCTCAAGGGCCTGGACGTGCTCGTCTATGACATGCAGGACATCGGCAGCCGTTCCTACACCTACATCTCCACCATGGCCAAGTGCATGGAGGCCGCGGGCGAAGCCGGTATCCCGTTTGTCGTGCTCGACCGGCCCAACCCGCTCGGCGGCTTGCGCATTGAAGGGCCGCCGATGGAGCCGGACTGGATTTCCTTCGTCGGCCAGCTTCCCGTCCCCTACGTCCACGGCATGACCACCGGCGAGCTCGCCCAGATGGCCAACGCCAAGGGCTGGGTGCAGCCCAAATGCAACCTCACCATCGTGAAGATGCACAACTGGCAGCGCACCATGACGTGGAAGCAAACCGGGCTGCGCTGGATCGCCACCTCGCCGAACATCCCCTACCCCACCTCCCCGCTTTACTACGTCGCCACCGGGCTGGTTGGGGAGATTGAGGGGATCGAGACCGGGTGCGGCGGCACCGAGCCGTTCCAGATCGCCGCCTGCAAATGGGCGGACGCTGACAAGTTCACCGCCTCCATGCGCTCCCTGGACCTGCCCGGCGTCACCTTCAGCACCTATGTGGGAAAAGGGTTCCAGGGCAGCCGTCTCCGCATCGACCCGAATAGCTCCGCCGACCTCTGCGCCCTCGGAGTTTACATCCTCGCCACCGCGCAAAAAACTGCGCCGCACAGCCTCTTCAGCGGCCCGGCATCCAAATACGACATCTTCTACAAATGCTACGGCAGCACCTCCATCCGGACGGCCATCGAAAAAGGCGTCCCGCCCGCGAAGATCGTCCAGAGCTGGGCGCCCGCCAACGAACGCTTCGCCAGCGAGCGCAAGCCGTATTTGCTTTACCCGTAGCCCGCAAACAGTCCGCCGAGGCAGCGCTTACGCCCGCCTCCCGCGCGCTCCGCGTCAGTCGCGCTCCTTCGGGATCACTGCCCGCTCCGCCGCCGCATCCACCTTGGAGCGCACTTCGCCGTCGGCCAGTTGCGTAAGAAAAACCTTCCCGGGCGTGGCTTGAGCCACCGAGCGAACAATCTCCCCCTCCTCCGTGCGCGTGATGCTGTACCCACGGGTGAGCGTGGATTGGGGGCCGAGGACGCGCAGCAGATTGCCCGCGTGTTCGAGCCGCCGGTGGACCGCCTCGAACCGCTGGGCAAAGCCCCGCTGCAAGCGTTCCCGCAAGGCATCGAGTTCCTGGCGGCGGATGCGCAGCAGTTGATCCGGACGGTGTTCGCGCAGGCTGGAGCGGGCCGCCTCCAGGCGTCGGCGTTCCTCGGCGAGCCGCTCGGCCACGCGCCGCGCGAGCCGCTCCGCCGTGTCGTCGATGTGCTGCGCGAGCTCATTCAGGCGGGCTGTGGGCTCGCGAAAAACCGCGCTTCGCATGACCAGCGCCAGCCGCGCTTCGCGTGCGCGCAACGCCTCGCGCAGGGTGCGCTCCATCCCGGCGCGCGCCTGCTCGAAACGGCGCGCCAAGTCCGCGGAATCCGGCGCGACCAACTCCGCCGCCGCGCTGGGCGTGGGCGCGCGCAGATCGGCCACAAAATCGGCAATGGAAAAGTCGATCTCGTGGCCCACGGCGGAAACCACGGGGATTTGCGAAGCGAAGATCGCCCGCGCCACGCTCTCTTCGTTGAATTCCCACAAGTCCTCGGCGCTGCCCCCGCCGCGCGCCACCACGATCACGTCCACCGGGGGAAGTGCGCCGCTGTTGAACTCGGCGATGGCCGCCGCGATTTCCGCCGCCGCACCTGTGCCCTGAACGCGCACGGGATTGATGAGAATCGTGATCCACGGCGCGCGCCGGTGCAGGATGTTGAGCATGTCGGCGATGGCCGCGCCGGTGGGTGATGTCACAATCCCGATGGCCTTGGGAAAGCGGGGAAGGGGCCGCTTGCGCGCGGCATCAAAGAGCCCCTCTGCGGCGAGCTTGCGCTTGAGCGCCTCAAACTTCGCCGCGAGCAACCCGGCGCCCGCCGCCTGCACAAGCTGGACGTTCAACTGGTATTGCCCGCGCGCCTCGTAAACCGTCAACAGCCCGCGCACATGCACGAGCATTCCCTCCGCCAGCGGGATGCTGGCGTGACGCAAGCCGGGCCGGTGAAAGAGGACGCACGGGAGCTGGCAGCGGTCGTCTTTGAGCGTGAAATACTGGTGGCCGGAGGCCTGCTTGCGGCAGTTGCCGATCTCCCCCTCCACCCAGACCTCCCCGATCATCCCCTCGACGAGTTCGCGCACTGTCCGCGTGAGTTCTGTGACGGAGAGAATGTGCGGTGCGGAGGTTGTCGCTTTCGTGGGCAGTTCAGGCATGGGGCGGGAATTGTTTTAAGGCGGGAAATGGAACACCCGGACGCCATCTTGGGAAAACACCGCTTTTTCCAGGAAGGCCGGGGGCCAGGCGACTTGGGATTCAGGCCGGAGAACATACCATGCCACCCGGTTCCTCACGAGATAAGCGGCGATCTCTTTTTCGTCCGTCATTTGCTTGAGCCGGGCGAGTTCCTGGAAGCGCTCGCTCAGGCCTACGGGTTCCCGCAAGCGCAAGCCCGTGTCCAACGCGAACGCCTGGCGCTCCGAAAGCGCCGTGACCATGTATTTGCCGTCGTTTTCGGAGTCCTGAACCGTCTCGTCGCTCCTGCTGTGATTGCGGACATAGACGCAGGCTTTTGCGAGAGCGGTGGGCAACGAGCTCAACTTTTCGTGGGTGCTGTAGTCCGCCCAGATCGGCAGGGTTTCGAGATTGTGGGAATAGACGATGGGGTAAAACAAGCTCGACAGCACGACCACCCCCAGAAGGATTCGCGTGCCGCGCTGCTTCGGCGGTTGATCGCCAAACAACGCCATGTAGAGGCCGCCACCCGCCCAAGCCGCAACTGCGAAATAGGCCCACACGAGCGGCCGATGCAGAAGCTCGTCCTCCCAGCTTATTTTCTTGGCATCCAGCGCCAGCCCCAGGCTCATTACAAGGTAGTTGGCCAGAACCAGATAGGGGAACCAGAACGCCGCCGCATCGGTCTTCGGCTTGAGAACCCGCGAAAGGGCCACAGCCACAACGACCCAGACCCCGAATACGCACGCGAGGAGCATGACGCCCAGGTAAAAGTGCAAGCTGATTGTGCAAGGGTGCGGGGCGAGCAATCTTTGGCAAAAGAAATCCCGCAGGGGGCCGGGCTCGCAGGCCGACAGGACATTGCGAGCGAACGGTCCGGCGCCACTGCCGTCCAGACGCAAGGTGGGGATGGCATCCAGGCGTTGCGAGAAGCTCACGAACGCCAAAAAAACCGCGAAGAAAACCGTGGCGACACACGCGCGAACTTTTCCTGTGACCCCGCTGAAAAACAGGCAGGGATACATCATCAAAAGAAAGGCGTTGGCCACGAAATAATGCGCCTTGAAGAGCAAACTGAACGCCCCGAAAACATAGCCGAGAAACACCGCCCCCAAACGCCCGTTCTTGCATCCGTGCAGCAGGAACATCCATGCGAGCGCGACCACCGAAACCCCATAGAGCCCTCCCGGAGTCACTTGTTGGAGGAAATGGCAGCCCATGTACTTATTCTGGAACCCCTGCTGGTAGGCGTCAGGAAACCAAGCAACGGCAAGGGTTGCAGCCAATCCCGGCCATGCGCCCCAGATCGAGCCGACCAAGCAAAAGGCGGCCAATCCGGTCAACAAAATCCCCAGCGGCACGTAAAAGCTCGCGAACACCTGATAGGCGCTGGTCCCTGAAAATGCCTTGACCACGGCGGGAAGCACGTAGCTCGCATAATGATAAACGGCGGCAGGCGCACCGGCCATTTTCAAGTCGGGGATGGACTTCAAGCCGTGCGCTTTTGAAAAAATATTGATATCGGCGGCGTGAATAAAACTGTCACTCCAGGCATGGTAGATCGTGATCCCGCCGTGGTGTGAGGGGGGCGTGAGCAAGTCCGCGCACCAGAGCGTGGCCCCCACGCCGCAGAGGAGAAGGCACAGGAGGTTGGGAAGCGGATCGACCGTTGCAAGGCTTTCCCGTGCCGCTCCCCGGTAAAGCAAGGCCAAGAGCAACCCGGCGGCAAACAAGCCCAGGCAAAGCGTCTTGATGGAAAAGGGCGTGGCCACCGCGAGGAGGAAGAGCAGCGTGCTGGTGCAAAGGCATCCGCAGAGGAATTGCAGGCAAAGCCCTTTTCGTAAATCCACCCAACGCGAAACGACCTTCAGAAAAATGCCCCCGGAGAGCAGGAAGTGCAGCGCCATGAGGGCGAAAAGCCACGCGGCTTTCGGCGAGAAAGCGCCCGTGACTTTCGTGTGCCACAACGACAGGAAGAAGGTGACCCCAAGCAGGAAGAGCAGGACAGGGGCGAGCGCCGGGATGCGGCGGGGAGGTGGGGTGGGCTGCTGTGCCATAAAGACGGAAGATTCCCAGCCAGCGAAGTGAAGACAAGCCAAATCGGGACATCTTTGGCCCGGAGGGCCGCCAGGAAATTAGACGGTGGCGCCAGCCACCGGATGCCCCCCAGGGCATGCGCCCCGGAGAGGCGGCGGAAAAAGGGCCGTTGACAATGCATGCGGCCCTTCCTAACATGCCGACCAGTGTCAAAAATAAAAGCCGCGTAACCCGGAGTGGAAACGCATTGAAGAAAATTGTGAGGGAGACTGAATAATATGCGGCCGGTCCTTTTCGCGATTTTCCTTTTGTATGGAACCGGAACCTTTGCGGAGCAAAGCCGGCCCTCTCCGGTCGTTGGTGCGATCCGCTGGGATGCCTGGACCGGCGGAAATGTGACCGCGGAGGTGGAACGGACCCTCGGCCCGAAGAAATACCAGGATCGCCTGCCCTGGTTTGCCAAGGTGATCGATGAAAAAACGGCCAAGATCGACGGCAATCAACAGGCAATCATGGACCGCGAGCTCGACTTTGCGGCCGCCGCAGGATTGGATTACTGGGCGTTCCTGGTCTATGAGGAAGCCGCTCCCATGAGCGCCGCCCTCAAGCAATACCTGCAAAGCAAGAAGCGGAACCAAGTGCGCTTCTGCCTCATTCTTCATAACACCCTCAATGCAAAGAGCGAGCATTGGCCAAAAGAACGGGATCGCGCCGTGGCGCTGCTGAAGGAGCCCGGGTATCAAACCGTTTTGGACGGACGCCCCCTGGTTTATGCCTTCTGCGGTGAACCCTTTCCCTTCGGCCGCTTTAACGAATTCCTGGCCGCAGCCCGGGTAAAAGGACTCAACCCCTATTGCGTCTATATGGGGTGGAATCCGATGGCCGATTTCAAGCGCGTTTCGCAAATGGGCTTCCAGGCGGTCTCGGCCTATGCAATAGGCGGTTCACAGGAAACATTCACGGGCTTGGTTGATTCGGTGGAGAAGGGGTGCTGGCAGAGAGCAGCCGAAGCCAAAGTCCCGTATGTGCCGCTGGTCACCTCGGGGTGGGATAAACGGCCCCGCCAGGATCATCCCGTGTCATGGGAAATAAACCAAGACTATCACACCCAGAAAATTTTCCCGTCCCGGGCGACACCGGAGGAGATTTCCTCCCACTTGGGCCGTGCCGTTTCATTCGTAAAATCAAATCCCGCCATCTGCGAGGCCAACGCCATCATCCTCTATGCCTGGAACGAGTATGACGAAGGGGGGTGGTTCGCCCCGACACGGGGAGCGGATGGAAAACCTGACACCAGTCGGCTTGATGCGGTTCGGATGCTCTTGAAGCCGTCGAACCGCGCTGCCCACCCAAGTCTTGGCGGCAACGGGAAAACCACGCCACAAGACTGACGTTGGGCGATTCTAACCCTTCACAACAGCCAACGCGGGCTACCCCGGAATCGCGCTCGAAGATCGCGGTCCACCTGGCTTTCCTGGGTTCCTGATTCTTTTTGACTGTATTCGGAGGCTTGCGGCACGCCGCCCCGCCCGGTCACTTTTTCCCGGCGAACGTCGGTTCCGGCGTCGATTCAGTCTCCAATGAAACGCATCCTCCTTCTCTCTTTGGCTGCCCTGCTCGCGATGGCGCCTGGCGCGCGCGCGGAATCGGCTCTGCGCTGGGACGCCAAAACCCAGGAAGTGCGTCCCAGCTCCCAGGAAAAAACCGCCCGGGCGGACTTTGGCTTCACGAACACCTCCAGCCAGCCCGTCACCATCGATTCCGTGCGCTCCAGCTGCGGCTGCACGACGGCGGCATTGGAAAAGAAAACGTATCAACCCGGAGAAAAAGGCCGCATCGTCGCCATCTTCACCATCGGAAGCCGCCAGGGGATGCAGGTCAAGGCGATCCGCGTGGGGGTGCGCGGCGAGCCCGAACCGACCCTCTTGACCATGGTCACCCACGTGGGCGAGGCGGTCAAAATCGACCCACCCCTGGTCTATTGGCGCACCGGGGACGCTCCCCGGCCAAAAACCATCAAACTCAAGTTCCCCGCCGGGATGGGGCTGCGGGTGGCGCGTGTTTCCTCCAGTGACGCGAAGATCGCCACCGCCGTGGAGACGCTTCAGGAGGGGGCCGAATACAAGATCACCGTAACGCCAGAGGGAACGGCGCGGGAGTGCGCCGCCGTGTTGACCATCCAGGCGGTGTCGCGCGCCAACGAGTCGAAAACCTTCCAGGCCTACGCGCAGGTCAAGGGGGCGGGAGGCGCGGGCCGCTAGGATGGCGCGGCTGGCGTCACTGCGGCGAGGGGTGAAGCAGGCGGTCATCCTGTTGGTGGCGGCGGGATTGCCGGCGGTGGTCGCTTCGCTCTTATTCAAGGGGGAAGCGGCGGGCGACGGGGAGATGCTTCTGGCCGTTGCGCTCCGGCATCAACCCCCGCCGCTCTGGATCGATGCCCGCCCCGCCGCCGAATACGACCGCGAGCGCGTGCCCGGCGCGCTGGCGTTGCGCCAAGAGGAGTGGGAGACGCTGGTGCCTCAGGTGCTCGCACGGTGGCAACCGGAGCAGACGGCCCTCGTTTACTGCGATTCGGCAGGCTCCCAGGCCAGCCGCGAGGTGGCGGAGCGCCTGCGCGAATACGCCCTCGGCCCGGTTTATGTGCTGCACGGAGGATGGAAGGCATGGAAACAAAAGTGATGCGTTTTTTTTGGACGGCGCTCCGCTTTTTCACGGGCGGCCTCTTTGTATATGCCGGAGTCCTCAAGGCCCGGGACCCGGCGGCATTCGTCCGCGCGGTGGAAAACTACCAACTGCTGCCGCACGCGTTGGCGCTGGCGGGCGCGTTTTATCTGCCCTACCTGGAGATTTTCTGCGGGCTGGGCGTGGCCTTCAAGCGCCTGTATGAGGGGGCGTTGGGGCTCTTGAGCCTGCTGATGCTGGTGTTCGTGGCGGCGTTGCTCAGCGCCTGGGGACGCGGATTGAATATCGACTGCGGCTGCTTCGGCGGCGATGGCGGCCCAGCCCATTACGGGGTGGCGCTGGTGCGCGACGCGGTCATTCTGGCCGCCCTCGGCCTGCTGGCGTGGCGTCACGCCAGGGGGAAATAAAGAATCCCCGGGGCAAGCACCATGTCAAATTAACTCAACGCCCCTCTCGTGCCCAAACTCAATTTGGGCACGCCAGTTTTGCGGCAACTCCATTGCCGCAATCCTGATAGCCGCAATAGAATTGCGGGATCAAGTGCGTTCCCAAAATGAGTTTGGGAACGAGACAAAACAGGGGGGTCTTGCACGGATTTTTTCTGTTCCGAACCTTTGCGGCTTTGCGGCTTTGCGTGAGAATCATTTGGATGCGTGAGACCTGAAATAAACCCACCGGCGGGTTGCAGCATGGCGGCGCCCGCGCTAGGTTCGGGGCTCATGGTTGCCTCGAATCCTTCCGCCAGCCTCGTCATCGGGTCCTTCGTCGCGGCGTTCGCGGGGTTGTTCCCCATCGTGAACCCCTTCGGCGCGGTCCCCCTCTTTTTGAGCCTCACGGCGCATCTGAGTGAGGCGGAAAGACACCGGCAGGCGCGCAAGGTCATTCGCAATGCGTTTGTCATCATGCTCGTTTCCCTCCTGCTGGGCGGGGTGTTGCTGGAGTTCTTCGGCATCTCGATCTCCGCGTTGCGGATCGCGGGCGGGCTGATCGTCGCTTATCTCGGCTTCCACATGATTTTCCCCTTGCATGCGAATGCGGCAACCGGCCACGCGAAGCCTTCGGAGGCGGCGGATTACACGTTGATCCCGCTCGCCTTCCCGAGCCTGACGGGCGCGGGCTCCATCGCCGTTATCATGGGATTTTCCACAAAAATCGCCACCCTGCCCACGCTGGCTGAGAAAAGCGCCGGGTATGCCATTGTCGCGGTCGCCATCGGCTCAGTGGCCTGGTTGTCCCTGCTCATTTTGCGGGCTTCCACGCGGGTGGCGCGGTGGCTGAACCCGCACGGGATGGACGCGCTGACCCGGTTTATGGGCCTGCTCCTGGTCGGCATCGGCGTGCAACTGATCGCCGACGGCATCCGCAGTTTCAGCCAGGGGTAATATCCGGGCGCTGGCTGGCGCAGGCGGTTTTGCGGATGCGTCCGCTAAATCTCACCGGGACTCCAGCGCAGCCGCCATCTGCGCGGGGCTTTTGCGGCAGAGGTCCGGGGAAGGCAGGACGCCGATTTCCGCCTCGACGCGCGCCAGATCCCGGGAGATGGAGTCGAGTTGACGCTGTATTTTTTCCGGGGACTCGTTGCGCACGATGAGCGCGGCGCTCACATGCTGCACCGCGTTATCGAGGGCAATGAGCTGTTTGCACACGCGCTTGTTGAACACACAGTGGTCCATGGCCGTTTCATAGGGGGCAAACCGGTGGTTGAGACAGTGGACTTCCCAGGTCAAAATGCGGAACGCCTCCGGGGCCGAGTAAACCGGAGCGGGCCGCGTCTGCCCCGAGGTGCACGGAAGACAGGGCGCGCCGCAGGCCGCCAGCGCCAACAGCAGGCAGGCGGAACCCAAAGCGCGTGTGAAGTGGTCGGTTGACATCGGCTCCCCGTGGTTTTGCAAGAGGGATTCGCCGCCGCCGGGATGGCAGGCCGTAGGCCGGGAGGTCAGGGAAAAATCACGCGGCGCCATTCAATATCCGCTTGATTACCGCAGGCGGCAGACGCATAGCCATTCCATGAGCACTCCGGAATCTCCCGACTCGTCCGTCCCATCCCCTGCCGTCCACCTCCGTTTCCACGCGCCGCATTTGCACTTGAACTCCGTTTTCGGCGGGGATTGGTTCGCCCTGAAAGCCGAGGCGTTCGCCCGGTTCTTTGGCACGCCGGTGTTCCTGGTCGCCCAGACGGTGCTTGTCGCCATCTGGATCGGACTGAACGTCGCCGGGTTCACCCACTTCGATGTTTATCCCTTCATCCTGCTCAACCTCGCGTTCAGCCTTCAGGCCGCGTATGCCGCCCCGCTGATTCTGCTGGCCCAGACCCGCCAGGCCGACCGGGACAAGGCGCACTCCGAAGCCGACGCCCAACACCGGGAAGCGCTCGCCGTCGCCAGCGAGGAGCGCCAAAAACTCGCCGCCTGCCAGACCCAGCAACTCCTGGAATTGATGAAGGCCAACACGGAATTGACCGAACTGACCAAGGAATTAAGCCAGAGGATTGAAGCGCTCACGGCAGAGATGCATCGCCGGGTGATGCAGGAAAGCAAACCGGGAGCGTAGAGTAAAAATTTTCCACTCATTTCCAAGGAGGATAAAGGGAAGGTCATCTGTCATCCGGAGCCGTTCTGACGAAAGGCTTCGCGGTTCGGCAGATTGCGTCAGAGCGCCCCAGGTCACTTCGGTTTTCGGGTTGAATCACGCCCGTCCCGGAATCGCGCTCCTTTGCCTCACGCTCACCTGCCCTGCAGGCGCACGTCATTCTCGCCGGGGTGTCGCCAACCCGTTTCAAAAAAAGCTCTGTCTTCCGAATCGGTGGCGCACCCTGCAAGGAAGACCGAAAGGGTCAACAGGAGGAGGAAAAGAGAGAAGGTTTTCATGGCGGGAAAGAGGAGGGAAGTTTTCGACAGTTCGCGCCGTTTGTAAACGGCTTTTTCCGGGAGGAGCTGCATGGGCGTGATTTAAAGTGGGTGAGGAATGGAGTGAAAGCTTTGTCGCGTCTCGTTCCCAAACTCCATTTGGGAACGCCATTGTCCCGGCAACTCCATATCCTCGCTCCCAAGCTCCGGCTTGGGAGCGCACCTGTCCCCCGAGGCTCCAGCCTCGGCCAGAAGCGCAATCCGGTCGGCACGGTTTCGAGGCGGAGCCTCGCAGACAAGGGCATTCCGAGGCTGGAGCCTCGGAACGAGAGGAGGTTTTCGACAGTTCGCGCCGTTTGTAAACGGCTTTTTGCGGAAAGGGGGCTGCATCTTCTCCCTCGACGCTCGCCGGGATCAGCCGCCCGGCCCTTCCTCTTTGTTTTGCTCTGCAAACGCCAGGATCAGGTCGCTCTTGGAAATCGTGCCGATCAACCGGCGTTGGTCGAAGTTGTCGATCACCGGCATGCGGTCGGCTTCGTGACTGCAAAACACGGTGAGGGCGTGGGCGAGCGAGGTCTCCGGGGTGATCGTGGGGAAGCGCCCGCGCATCAAATCCCTCGCGATGACCAGGTTCGCCAGTTCCGGGTCGTTGATGCATCCCTTGATGTCGTGCAGGGAAATCACCCCCTTGAAGGCGTTGTTCTGGTCCACCACGTAGAGGAACACAAATTGGTTGCGGATGAAGCTATCGGCGATTTGCCTGAATGGAGCGGATTCCGGCACGCTCACCGGCTCGGTTTTCATCAAGTCCGCCACGCGCATCGCGGAGAGTTGGGACTCAAAGAGCCCCTCGCCTTTGCGCTGGAGGGATTCGGCGTAGATGGACCGGGGATCGAAGCCGCGTCCCACGAAATGGGCCACCACGCAGGCGAGCATCAGGGGGAGGATCATCTGGTAGTCCAGCGTCATTTCGAAAAGAAGGAGGATCGCCATGAGGGGAGCGTGCGTGGTGGCCGCCAGCAGCGCCCCCATTCCCACCAGCGTGAACGCGCTGGGCACCAGCGGCGCGCCGGGCCAGAGCGGCGCGGCAGCCAGCGCAAAGAGATAGCCCGTGCAGGCGCCCACAAAGAGCGTCGGCGTGAAGACGCCCCCCACGGCGCCGGAACCGAAGGTGGCCGCCGTCGCCACCAGTTTGAAGACCAGGATGAGCAACAGCGAATACCAAACAAACTGGCCGTGGAGGATTTCGTTCACCACGCCGTAGCCGTTGCCGCAGACTTCCGGGCGAAAGACGGCCAGCGCGCCC
>Ga0118677_10008767_pt1 | contig 16074 bp, 12 predicted proteins | sample AliMusrvi5mmetaG_FD_86154 | JGI IMG/M metagenome (GOLD analysis project Ga0118677, IMG submission 86154) | reverse complement strand
CATTTCTTTTCTCATTTTTTTTTCAATGAATGACTTCCGAAAATTGCTTTATACACCACGTCAAAAAAAAATGGACTTCCGAACGTTGCTTTGCCCATTTTTTTTCCAATGAAGGGCTTCCGAACGTTACTTTGCCCACCACGTCTAAAACAAATGGGATTCCGAACGTTGGTTTGCCCATTTTTTTTTCAATGAAGGGCTTCCGAACGTTACTTTGCCCGTTTTTTTTTGTCACAGTGGCATTCCGAACGTTCGGAAGCCCATAATTCTACTTTTCAAAACACTAAGTAAATATATTTAGCTCTATAATATAAATATATTCAACAGTTTAGTTTTTATTATAAGATAAATGAGAAGAATAATGCTCTAATATTTTTAATAGAGGACGATTCATTTAGAAATGCAATAGCTTCCCCGAAAGGGTAAGAAAAAAAGGTCTTAATACTTCTTTTTTATCTTACCTTAAATCCGCAGAAAGTTATTAATAAAAGAAACTTTATAAAAAAAATCGTCATTGCTTATGTGACCAAAGGCAACTTAGCAATGACGATTAATAGTATTACTTAATTTTTCTTAGCCTTTCATTTTATCACCAATAACATTATTATAGATATTAGTGAAATCGGCAACACTTGCAAACTTAACATCATCAATAACAATATTATCTTTGGTAACTTTGCCTATTACTGAGAAAGGATACTTAGTTGACATCATAAAATCAATAAATGTTTCTTCATTAGCCGAATCAACAGAAACAATAACACGCCCCTGAGCTTCGCCGAATAGGAAAGCATCTTGACGTATATCACTTTCAGTAATAATATCAAAACCTAAACCACGTGGCATACCAGACTCAAGCAAAGTGATAAATACACCACCATCAGATACATCATGAGCTGATTCTATAAGTTTATGACTTATAAGCTTTAATAATATAGCTTGTAAATTGTGTTCTTCTTCTAAATTAAAGTAAGGAGTAGGTGACAGTTTAACCTTGTGATAAGAATAAAGGTATTCAGATGAATTAATATCATTTTTAGAAGAACCTATTAAGAAGATCAAATCATTCCTATTCTTGAAATCAAGTGTCATTCGTGCATCTTTTTCAAGCAATCCAATCATCCCGATAGTAGGAGTTGGGTAAACAGGCTCTATTGTTTTACCTATCTGTGCTTGATTATAAAAACTAACATTACCACCTGTAACAGGAGTATCAAATTTCTTACAGGCATTTCCCATACCTTTTATAGCACCTACAAACTGCCAATAAACTTCAGGGTTGTAAGGATTACCAAAGTTTAAGCAATTAGTAATAGCTAATGGTTTTCCACCCGAACATGCAATATTTCTGGCAGCTTCTGAAACAGCAATTTCAGTTCCAATTTCAGGATCAACATATACATAACGTGAAATACAATCCGTAGTAATTGCTAAAGCCCTGTTAGTTCCTTTGATATTAACTATAGCAGCATCTGATGGTTTGTTGGTACTCATATTCTTAGTGCCAACCATAGTGTCGTACTGCTCAGTTACCCATCTTTTAGAAGCAATGCTTGGATGAGAAGCCAAATGCAAAGCAATAGCTTTTAAGTCTTGTTCTTCGGGAATTGATTCTATCTTAAACTCTTTAGACTTTTTATAATAAGCAGGCTCTGTATATTCTCTGTCGTAAACAGGAGCACCACCACCAAGTACAAGATATGGTGCAGGAACATCAGCAACAAGTTCATTATTTAAATAGAAATGCAACCTATCTCCTTCAGTAACTTCACCGATGATAGCACAATTTAAATCCCATTTATCAAATACGTCTTCAATAAGTTTCTCTTTCCCTTTTTCAACAACAATAAGCATTCTTTCCTGAGACTCAGATAAAAGAATTTCGAAAGGTTCCATGTTCTTCTGACGCAAAGGAACTTTATCTAAATACACCTTCATACCATGTCCACCTTTCTCTGACATTTCGGAAGTAGAGCAGATAATTCCAGCTGCACCCATATCCTGCATCCCAACAACAGCTCCTGTTTTGATAACTTCTAATGAAGCTTCAAGTAAGAGTTTTTCCTGAAAAGGATCGCCAACCTGGATTGAAGGAATGTCATCAGCAGAATCTTCGGTAATATCCGCGGAAGCGAAAGTAGCTCCATGAATACCATCTTTACCTGTGGAAGAACCAACGATATAAACAGGATTACCAACTCCTTTGGATATAGCCGAAACTAAGTTGTCAGTCTTCATCAAACCAACAGACATTGCATTAACCAAAGGATTGGAATAATAGCAATCATCAAAGTTAACTTCACCACCAACTACCGGAACACCAAATGCATTACCATAGTCACCGATACCTTTGACAACTCCTTTTAACAGCCATTTAGTACGATCTTTGTCGATATCACCAAAACGTAACGAATTTAACTGTGCAATAGGACGTGCTCCCATTGTAAAGATATCACGGTTAATGCCTCCAACACCTGTAGCTGCACCCTGATAAGGTTCGACAGCACAAGGGTGGTTGTGGGATTCTATCTTAAATACGCATGCTATTCCATCTCCAACATCAACCATGCCTGCGTTTTCCTGACCGGCATCAACTACTAATTGCTTGCCCGAACGAGGTAAGGTCTTCAACCATTTGATAGAGTTTTTATACGATGCATGCTCCGACCACATCACAGAGAAGATACTTAACTCTGTGTAATTAGGTGTTCTTCCTAATATCTCCTTAATCTTATTGAACTCCTCAGGTAGTAATCCAATCTCTTTTGCGGTGTCAACTGTGACTATTTTTTGTGTACTCATTATTTAAATTGAAAAATGAATAAATTTTCGACAAAATTACAAATATTAAGCTTATCTTTGTCATGAATATTCATTAATGAAAAAAAATGTTTACTTTTGAATAAAATTTTATACTAACAAAATCTAATATCAAATGAATAAAATAGCTTTTATAACAGGTGCTACTTCAGGGATTGGCGAAGCTTGTGCAATGAAATTTGCAGACTATAATTTTAACATTATTATTACCGGAAGGCGTAAAGATAAACTTGAATTTCTTGCTGGTACTATCCGTAAAAAGTACAATGTAGAGGTACTTCCACTCTGTTTTGATGTAAGAGACAGGACTGCCGTGAAAAAAAATGTTAAAGAATTGCCTAAGGAATGGAAGAGTATAGATGTTTTAATTAATAATGCAGGTTTAGCCTCAGGTTTAAATCCGATTCAGGAGGGGCTTTATGATGATTGGGATAAAATGATAGATACCAATGTTAAAGGTCTGCTTTATATGACAAGATATATTGTTCCGTTGATGATAGCAAATGCAAAAGGTCATATTATAAATATAGGATCTATTGCAGGTAGAGAGGCTTATACTAATGGTAATGTGTATTGTGGCACAAAGGCTGCAGTTGATTCAATTACAAGAGGTATGAGGATGGATTTACTTCAGTATGGTATCAGAGTTTCGTTAGTGGAACCCGGTGCTGTTGAAACTGAATTCTCTGAAGTTAGGTTTAAAGGAGACAAAGAAAAGGCAAAAAACGTTTACAAAGGTTACCAACCTTTGACAGGTGAAGATGTTGCTGACGTGGTTTATTTTGTCAGTTCAGTGCCTTCGCACGTTAATATTAGTGATGTTTTGGTAGTGCCAACTGCACAAGCAAGTGTTAGTATGCTTCATAAAAAACTTTAAATAAATGATTGTGATATGAGAAATAAAGTATTACTCATATTTATTTTAGCTGTTTTAGTCTCTTTTACAAGAGCACAGCGTCCGAAAGACCTCCGGATAAGTGGTATCACTGAGGTGTCGCACTTTAGTAATGGGTCGTTGACATCTTATGGAATCTTAGTTGAGTATTTTCTAAACAAGAACTTTAGTATGAACTATCAATACACTTTTGGAACTAATCAATTTGGTAACTTTTATGCTCATTTTCCGGGTACTGTTTCGTGGCTTGTTGAAGCTGCAAAACATAATGAAGATGACTATTCAACCTCTGTTAATGATGCATGGGAGGTAGTGCTTATCGCAACCTTTGCCATCCCCGAAGGTGTAAGTTTTCATACTTATCCACGTAAGTGGCTAGAGGTAGCTCCGTTCATCAATCCTTTTTCTGCTGACTACAACATTCTTGATAACGAGCATTCAACTATTACTGCTTCTTTAGGCATCAGATCTCACATTAAGCTCACTTCTCATCTATCAATTGTTCCTCATTTTGGTTTAAAATACATCTATAAGAACAATCAAACAGGTACTATTTACGGCATTGGATTGGGTTGGCTTTTTTAATCTATTATGATAAATAAAAACACTTTACCTAAGATATATATTGCACTTCCTGTAATTAATGAACTAGAAAATATCTCAACTTTTCTTACTGATATAAAGAACCAAAGTTATCAAAACTTTGAACTTTACGTTTGTGTTAATCAACCTGAAAATTGGTGGGATGATTCTGTCAAAACGACTGTTTGTATCGATAATCAAAAGACAATAGATTTATTAAATAAACAAGATTTCTTTATAAATATCATTGATAAAAGCACTAAGGGCAATGCTTGGGTGGGCAAGCAATCAGGTGTTGGCTGGGCTCGTAAGGTGTTGATGGATACTATTAATAATATTGCTGATAAAGCTGATATTATTATTAGTTTAGATGCGGATACGCGTTTCAACAGCGAGTATTTTGAGTCTATTATTAACACATTTGTTGATAATCCTAAAGCCGTTGCAATAGCTAATCCATATTATCACAAACTAACTGATGATGATGATGCTAACCGTGCTATTTTAAGATATGAGATTTACATGCGTCATTATTCCATCAATCTTTTTCGTATAGATTGTCCTTATAATTTCACTGCTCTTGGCTCTGCTATGGCGCTGCCTGTGTGGGCTTACCGTAAGATTGGCGGGATTACTCCTATGAAAAGTGGTGAGGACTTTTATTTTCTTCAGAAACTTACAAAGACCGGCAAGGTTATTAATTATAATAAAGAAAAAGTGTATCCTGCTGCTCGTTTCTCTGACAGGGTATTTTTTGGTACCGGTCCGGCCATGATTAAAGGCAGATCAGGAGATTGGGATTCTTATCCCATCTATCATTTTTCTTTATTTAATGATATTAAACGAACTTACGACTTGCTTCCTGCTCTTTATTTTGATGATATTGTGCTTCCTATGGGTGCATTTCTTTCAGAACAATTTAATGATGATAAGTGGTGGGTTGCATTAAGGAATAATTTTAAAACAGAACGTCATTTTGTAAAAGCATGTTATGAGAAGATTGATGGTTTACGGATACTTCAGTATCTAAAGGCAAATCAACCTTCAACAGGCAAAACAGATGAAGAGTGTTTGAAGGATTTCTTTGATAATTATTATTCTAATAAAATTAATATTAACTTAGATTCCTTTACTTTCGTCAATGCAACAACTACACAATTAAATGAGATAAGAGACTTATTATGTGCGATTGAAGAAGAGTTTCAATACAATAAATACAAACAATAAATGAGAGAGTATAGCAAGAATCTGCTTACAGTTTTAGGCCCAACGGCTACGGGTAAAACAAGGCTTGCCGCTTTGGTTGCCGATCAGTTGGAAGGTGAGATAATTAGCGCCGATTCGCGTCAGGTTTATAAGGGCATGGATTTGGGTACGGGCAAAGATTATGATGATTACAAGGTGGAGGAAAGGTTTGTGCCATACCATCTTGTGGATATTGTAGAAGCGGGAACTGAGTATAATGTGTTCAGATTTCAGCAGGATTGTTTTAAAGTATTAGAAGATGTGATTTTGCGCAATAAATTCCCCGTTTTGTGTGGAGGTACAGGCATGTATATCGAATCGGTGCTCGAAAACTATCATCTTAAAGATACTCCTGTTAATGCTGAGTTAAGAGTTGATTTAAGTAATTATACTAATGAAGAGCTTGTAGAACAATTATCTACCTATCGAGTGCTGCACAATACTACTGATACTAATGATAGAAATCGTTTGGTAAGAGCTATAGAAATAGAACAGTATAAACTCGATAATCCTCACGCTATCAATAATAATATTGAATTATTAGCAAATGTTTTGGTGGGGATACATTTTGAGAGAGAGGTAATAAGAGAAAGAATCACATCGCGACTTGATAACAGATTGAAAAACGGTATGATTGAAGAGGTAGAAGCATTGCTCGACAATGGACTTACTCCTACACAATTAAAGTTCTATGGTCTTGAATACCGTTATATTACAATGTATTTAACAAAAGAGATAACTTATAAAACGATGTTTGAAAAGCTTAATATTGCCATCCATCAGTTTGCCAAGCGACAAATGACATGGTACAGACGTATGGAAAACAAAGGTTATCAGATACATTGGATTGATGGCAATCTGGAAGACACCGTTAAAGTAAGCATGGTTCTTGAGCTGTTGAAATAAACATAAACCACTTATTGCTAATCATCTGTATCCGATCTAAATCCGTTATGTCATTATGTCTTTCGTGATGTTATTATTGATAATAAACAACATACAATAATATTAGCTTCTATTGTTGTTGTAATCAAGGCTTTTCCTATGCCCTTTCGGGAAGCTATTGCAGCGCATCCTCCTGTTAAAGCTAAACACCCATCTGTAACGCTAGCTAATGCATCCGTTACATCGGCATATGCATCTGTTACATCGGCACATGCTTCCGTTACATCGGCATTGGTCAGCGTTACATCGGCAATGGTCGGCGTTACATCGGCAATGAGAAACGTTACATCGGCAATGAGAAACGTTACATCGGCAATGAGAAGCGTTACATCGGCAATGAGAAGCGTTACATCGGCAATGAGAAGCGTTACATCGGCAATGAGAAGCGTTACATCCGGATGTCCATCTGTTACATCCGGTGGGTCGGCTGTAACATTTGTGTTTTTTTGCTTCACAATCGTATTCACATAAGGATATTATTTCAATCATACTTCCCTTAATAGCATTCGTTTATAAACAGTTGTAATCACAAAAGGGAAAAACTTTCACCAAATTAATATTAAAGTTTATTAATAATACACAATTTGTTTTAGTTTCTGGCTTTTTCCTCTTTATATTTAAACCCGAGTTTCGGTTATAACTATAAAAATAAACATTAAAAATAGGCTAATAACGACATTATGTAAACAATTTAGCCATTGTGAAGTTTATATTAAGTATAGATGTACTTTAATATAGATTGCGATGCAGGAAAAATATGTTTTAAAGAACCATGTGAGGATAGTAACGGCCGCTTCGTTGTTTGATGGCCACGATGCTGCTATTAATATTATGAGAAGGATTATTCAGGGCACGGGTGCTGAAGTGATTCATCTTGGACATAATAAGTCGGTGAGGGAGATTGTTGATTGCGCTATTCAGGAGGATGCTCAGAGTATTGCGATTACGTCGTATCAAGGCGGACATATTGAGTTCTTTAAATATATTTATGATATGCTTAAGGAAGCAGGCTGCGAACATATTAAGATTTTTGGTGGCGGCGGCGGTGTGATACTTCCCTACGAAAGGGATGTGCTTCATGCTTACGGTATTGCCCGTATTTATTCGCCTGATGATGGCAGGATGATGGGTTTGCAGGGTATGATTAATGATATGCTTGAGAAATCGGATTATCCGACGGGTGTAAGGACTGCTGCTGACATAAATAAGATTGAAAACAAAGACCAGAACGAGATTGCTCAGCTGATTTCTACTGCTGAAAATAATCCGGAACTTATTAAAGATACTTTAAATACTTTGGCTGAGAAAGCTAAGGATAAGCACATTCCTGTGTTAGGCATTACAGGTACAGGAGGTGCAGGTAAATCTTCGTTGGTTGATGAAATAGTAAGAAGATTCCTTATGGATTTTACCGAAAAGACCATTGCAATTGTTTCCGTTGATCCATCTAAACGTAAGACAGGCGGTGCTTTGCTTGGCGACAGGATTCGTATGAATGCCATTAATGAGCCTAGAGTTTATATGCGTTCGTTGGCTACCCGTCAGTCTAATCTGGCGATGTCAAAGTACGTAAAAGATGCTGTAAATATATTGAAGGTTGCAGAATATGATTTAATTATCCTTGAGACTTCAGGGATAGGGCAATCGGATACTGAAATTGTTGACCACAGTGATTTGTCAATGTATGTGATGACTCCTGATTATGGTGCAGCAAGTCAGTTGGAGAAGATTGATATGCTTGACTTTGCTGATATAGTTGCTTTAAATAAGTTTGACAAAAGAGGCGCTATTGATGGCTTAAGGGATGTTAAGAAACAATATCAACGCAATCACCAATTATGGGAAGCAGATGTGGATACAATGCCTATCTTTGGTACGATTGCTTCGCAGTTCAACGACCCTGGTGTTAATAGATTGTATGTTGAATTAATTCATAAGATAAAAGAAAAGACAGGTGCTGATTTGAATACTTCATTTGCTTTAGATACTGATACTTCGGAGATGATACATATTATTCCTCCAAAAAGGATTAGATATTTATCGGAGATTACCGAAACGATCCGTCATTATAATGAATGGGTTGAAAAGCAAGCTGCATTGGCTCAAAAACTATATGCAATTGATACTACAAAGAAGACTTTAACTGACTCTGATAAATTGTTTAGTGATGAAGTTAAAACTGCTTTAGAAGATACTTATAATGAAATTGAAGAATCACTTAATCCACACAACAAGACTATTATACATGGCTGGGAAGATAAGAAACGAAGATATGCCGAGGAATATTATGTATATAAAGTAAGGAATACGGAGATTAAGATTAAGACATATACCGAGTCGCTTTCTCATTTAAAGATACCGAAGATTGTGTTGCCAAAGTATGCAGCCTGGGGTGATATTTTAAGATGGAATCTTCAGGAGAATGTGCCCGGAGAGTTCCCTTATACTGCTGGTACATTCCCTTTTAAGAGAGAGCAAGAGGACCCTACCCGTATGTTTGCAGGTGAGGGTGGCCCTGAGAGGACTAACAAACGCTTTCATTATGTTTCATTAGGTATGAAAGCCATACGTTTGTCTACTGCATTTGATTCTGTTACCCTTTATGGGGAAGACCCAGATGTGCGCCCAGATATTTATGGTAAGATTGGCAACTCAGGTGTTTCTATCTGTTGTCTAGATGATATGAAGAAGCTATTGTCGGGTATGGATTTAGCTGATGCTAAGACTTCAGTTTCCTTGACTATCAACGGACCTGCTCCGATACTTGTTGGTTTCTTTATGAATGCTGCTATTGATCAGCAATGCGAGAAATATATTATTGAGAATGGTTTGCAAGCTGAAGTAGAAGCTAAGATTGCTGCTATTTTTAAAGAAAAGAATACAACACGCCCAGTTTATCAAGGTGAGTTACCTAAAGGAAATAATGGTTTAGGGTTGATGTTGCTTGGAGTTTCAGGCGACAGAGTTTTATCTGCTCATATATATAATGAGATTAAAGAAAGAACTCTAGCAACTGTTAGAGGTACTGTTCAGGCTGATATTTTGAAAGAAGACCAGGCTCAGAATACTTGTATCTTCTCAACTGTTTTCTCTTTAAAACTTATGGGAGATGTTCAGGAATACTTTATTACTAATAATGTAAGGAATTTCTACTCAGTATCTGTTTCGGGTTATCATATAGCAGAGGCTGGTGCTAATCCAATCTCTCAACTCGCTTTCACGCTTTCAAATGGTTTCACTTATATTGAATATTATCTATCCAGAGGGATGGATATTGATAAGTTTGCACCTAATCTTTCTTTCTTTTTCTCTAATGGTATTGATCCGGAGTTCTCTGTTATAGGTAGAGTTGCACGTAAAATTTGGGCAAAGGCTATGAAGAATAAATATCATGCTAACTCAAGATCGCAACAGTTGAAATATCATATTCAGACTTCCGGTAGGTCGTTGCACTCTCAGGAAATAGACTTTAATGATATCCGTACTACGCTTCAGGCTTTGTATGCAATCTACGACAATTGCAATTCTCTTCATACTAATGCTTATGATGAAGCTATTACGACTCCTACAGAAGAATCTGTAAGAAGAGCAATGGCTATTCAGATGATCATTAATCATGAATTAGGCTTGGCTAAGAACCAGAATCCTTTGCAGGGAGCTTTTATTATAGAAGAGCTTACTGACCTTGTTGAGGAGGCTGTTATGCTGGAGTTTGACCGTATTAATGAAAGAGGTGGTGTGCTTGGCGCAATGGAAACAATGTATCAACGTGGTAAGATTCAGGAAGAATCTCTTTATTATGAAACCTTAAAGAATACAGGAGAGCTTCCTATTATTGGCGTTAATACTTTCCTTTCTTCTAAAGGATCTCCGGTTGTAATCCCGGGAGAAGTTATCAGGGCAACCGAAACTGAAAAGCAATATCAGATAGATATGCTTAAAGAATTCCAGGCTTTCCATGCTGATGAAGCACCTGCATTATTAGAACAATTAAAGAAAGAAGCAATTCTAAACCATAATGTATTTAATAGCTTAATGGAAGCAGTTAAATGTTGTTCGTTAGGTCAAATAACAAATGCATTGTATACTGTTGGCGGGCAGTACAGGAGGAATATGTAAGAAGCACAAAACAATAGAAGTCCCTTTGCGGGGAAACAGAACCCGGCTTACAGAACTGTTGTTTTTTTTGTTAATTATGGTTAAATCAAAACATTTAACTTCCCTTTCTGTTTAATCATCCATTATAATAGAAATAATTCTAAACTTTCAATTACTATTATAATTCATATTTTAATTAATTAAATAAATATCAAAAATGATTAAACTAACAAAAATAGCCTTCGTCTTAATGGCAAGTATAGCTATGGTATTCATAGGTTGCAAAAAAGATACAACAACATCAGATTTAACATTGACAGTATCTCAAGATAGAGCAATAGCTCATTTAGGAGATACTATTCCACTTACAATTAATGCATCTACAACAAATGATGAGATCAAATCAGTTACTCTAACTAAGACCGGCGGTGTATCTGTAACAATTCCTGCTGTTTCAAGTACTAGCAGTTACTCTAAAGTAATCAATTACATTGTATCAGACTCTGTAGGAACACTTGTATTTACAATTACTGCTACCGGTTCATTAACAAGCACGCCAATTACAAAGACATTAACTTTCTCAATCGTAAAAGATGTACCTATAACCTTAGGAGCATCTACAAGTAGTTTCCCAAGCTTTATTAATGGCAGCACTTTAACAACTTACAATGCAGCAAATGCTTTTGCTAATCAAGGTTTAGTTGATCTTGTTTATACTTATACAACTACAGATGGTGCCATACTAGCTTCTCCAAGCGATCCTTTAATTAATTTACCCAGTTGGACAACTAAGAACGTAACAAAGATTGGTAAGATAATGAAAGAAACTCCAGATGATGTTTCAATGGTTACCGGAACTTCAGTTACTAACCTTGCAATGGGCGATATGTTGGGTTACATAACATCAACAGGAGTCAAAGGAATTATAGAAGTTATGGATTTAACTACCGGAGCCAATGGTAATGTCATATTAACATTTATGGTAATAAAATAATTTCTATTTATTTTAATAGTAGATACTTCCCAAAAGCTGTATCTACTATTAAGATATTTAACATGTCTCAACAACATAATTTTCATATTAATCTTTCCTTGAATACGATTTTGAAAAATATTTTTGTTATTCTTATGTTATTTTTAAACTTTATATTGTTTAAAATGTTTACTTTTGCATTATGAAAAAAGTGTTTCTAAACATAGCATACGTTTTTATGGCAGCTATATTCCTTATAGCTTCTACCGGTTTTAGCTATGTTAAACACTATTGCAACACTTCTAAGACCGAACATATTAAACTCTTTTCGGATAATTATAAATGTAAAACCGAAGTTGAACCTGCTAAGAAATGTTGTTGCTCTAAGCATCATGCTACACACCAAGAGGATTCTAATAACAACCTTAAGAAGAGCAATTGTTGTAATAATACTTTCCAATATCTAAAGATACCTTTTCAATTTGACAAACAAGTTTCAACAATTAAGTTAATTGTTGATAACAACCTTTATAATTACAGTTTAATTGCTTCTATTATTGATGGCAGCAAGCAACATGATGATCATCGCTTGTATCATCCGCCTCCTCTTTTATTAAAAGGCAATTATCTTATTCATTTTACACATAATTTAAAGATTCCTTCACCGTCTTCTTGCTAATTTATTATTTCTGACTACAGAAATGTAGAGCATAATTCTATGCTCGTATCAATTATTTTACAAATTCTTAATAATTACGCAATGAAGTTAAAAATTATAGTAGCAGCTATTATGTTGCTAAACACATTTACTGTTATTTCGCAGAATATAACAGGCGTTGTTTACGAAATGAACGACAAAAAAGAAAATATTCCTATTGCCGGTGCCAATATCTTTTGGATAGGTACTACTAATGGTACTTCGACTAATACTAATGGAGAATATAAAATCTCTAATAAAGGGATTAAAGACCAACGTTTAGTATTTAGGATGATGAGTTTTAAGACGGACACCATTGATGTTTCAAATGCGCCTTCTAAAATTAATCATATTATGACTAATGAAAGACAACAACTAAATGTTGTTGAGATTACTGAGAGAAACGACAGTTATATCTCTAAACTTAATGCCCGAAATGTTCAGGTTATTAATACCGGGGAACTTTTTAAAGCTGCTTGTTGTAATCTTTCTGAAAGTTTTGAAACCAATGCTTCCGTTGATGTATCTTATAGTGATGCAATTACCGGTGCTAAACAAATTCAGATGCTTGGTCTTTCAGGTATTTATTCTCAGATACAAACTGAGAACTTTCCTTCTGTAAGAGGCATGGCTTCTACATTCGGTTTAAACTATATTCCCGGTTCGTGGATGGAATCTATTCAAATTGCTAAGGGTACTTCTTCCGTTATTAATGGTTTTGAATCAATAACGGGGCAAATTAATGTTGAATATAAGAAACCTTCTACTGCTGAGCCTTTATTTGTTAATCTTTATGCAAATAATCATCAAAGAGCTGAAGCTAATATATCAAGTGCATATAAAATTAATGATAAATTGAGCACTATGCTTATGATTCACTCTGATTATATAGATAATAAAGTAGATAAGAATAACGATAACTTTATGGATATTCCTAAAGTATCCACTATCAACTTATTTAATCGTTGGGATTATATGAATCCGGGCAAATTTACTTCCAGATTTGGTATTAAATACATGGAAGAGCACCGTAGTGGAGGCACCATGAACTATACTGATAATTCAGATATTGATAGTGCTTCGATAACTAACAATAAATTGCAACCTTATGGTTTTAGTCTTATTACTCGTCGCGCTGAAGCTTTCTGGAAGAACGGTATTATCTTTCAGAACCGCCCTAATACCAGCTTAGCCATCATTGTAAATGCTACTAATCATGAGCAGGAAGGCTTTTTTGGGCTTAGCAATTATTATGGACGTGAGCGCACTTTGTATGCTAACTTACTTTATCAGTCGTACATAGTTAATAAGAACAATAAGTTTACTACCGGCTTAAGTTATATGCTTGATAATTATGTTGAGAACTATGATCAACATATTTTTGCTTATAATTATCAGATTATTCCTAATTCTACTGATTTATTTACCATTCATCATTCTGTTCATAACTATTACGATCTCAATCGTCAGGAATCTATTCCGGGTGCTTACTTTGAATATACTGCTACGCCCAATGATAAGCTTACAATTATTGCAGGCATGCGTGCCGATCATCATAATGCGTATGGTATGTTTTATACACCTCGCTTAAATGTTCGTTATCACTTTAATGCGACTACTGTTTTGAGAGGTTCGGCGGGTTATGGTTACAGAACTGCCAATGTTATTTCCGAAAATCTTTCTTTACTTGCCAGTCAGCGTAATTTTGTTTTTGCTGATGACCTTAAACAAGAGAAAGCGCTTAATTTTGGTGTCAATTTTACCAAAGAGTTCTCTTTATTTTCGCGTAAAGCAGAGTTTGACGTAGATCTTTATCGCACTAACTTCATGAATCAAGTAATTGTTGACTTAGAAAAGACTCCTACGACTGCTTATTTTTATAATCTTGATGGCAAATCTTATTCAAATAGTTATCAGGCTCAAGTTACGATGGAACCTATTAAAAGATTGTCGCTTTTGATTGCCTATCGTATCAATGATGTTAAAACTACTATTGATGGCAATCTTATTACGCGTCCTTTTGTTAACAAATATAAGGGCTTAATTACCTTATCTTACGCTACTAAGTTTGATAAATGGAAATTCGATTTCACTACACAATTTAATGGAAGCGCACGTTTGCCTAATCAAACTTTAATGCCTGCTATTATAAAAAGATCAGAGACTACTCCTGAATATGTTATTTTTAATGCTCAAATTACAAAGAAATTTAAACATTTTGATGTGTATTTAGGTGGCGAAAATCTTGGTAATTTTACTCAAAAGGATCCTATTACGGAGTATTTTGCTCCTTATCATACCCATTTTGATACTACGATGACTTGGGGACCTATCGTAGGCACAACTATTTACGCCGGATTAAGATATACTATAAAATAGCACGCTTTTTGTTATATAATCTCAAAATAAAAGCTTTTAGAATCTCATAAATAAAACTTTATTTTTGCAAAAACTTATATTATTATTGAATAAGACATTATTATTAATACAATAAATAATTTAAATACAATAAAAACAATGAAACAAATTAACAGTAAGCTTATTGCACTTATGATAGTGGCAATAGTATTGATTGGCAACACTCTTTATGCTCAGGTGAAGAAGGCCGACAAGTACAGCGAGATTAAAATTAAGACATCTGCGCAGTGCGACATGTGTAAAGAGACTATCGAGAAGGCATTAGCCTTTGAAAAGGGAGTTAAAAACTCTGATTTGAACGTGGATACTAAGGTATGCACCGTTAAATACGACGCTACTAAAACTACCACCGACAAAATTAAGATTGCCATCAGCAAAGCAGGCTATGATGCCGACGATGTGAAGGCAGATCCTAAGGCTTACAACAAATTATCCCCATGCTGCAAGAAAGACGGGAAACATAAGTAAGCTATAAACCTATTTATATTGAAAAGGCTGCCTGATTTGTTTCGGGCAGCCTTTTTAAATATTGTTAAACAGTAGGTTCTGTTGGAGGTGTAGGAATTGGTGGAGCAGGTGGAGCATCTGAGTAAAGCAAATATAGATTCCACATAACAGGATTGTTTTCATATATTTTCTTTGCACATTCACTTAATTGAACCATCATTGCCCATACTGCATTTAAGTTAGCAGTACGTTCCTGAGTAGTCAAAAATCTAGCTCCTTTAAACGAATTTTGAACCTGAACAGCATCATCTATAGCTTTTGAAGTAGTTTTTAGAGCTTCTATTTCAAGTAATGTCATACCCTCAGCAATTAATAAAGCCTTATTGGCAGCTAAACTAGCCATATTGTAACCTTGCATAAGCAAAGCAGGTAATTTTGTATGAGATGATCTTGATTCTTCATACAAATGTTGTCCATACAGTTTAAGTTTAATAGCTCCATTAGGCCATGCAAGCTCTACATAAAGCTTTCCACCCTGATATTCATGTCTTCCTGTTCCCATCAGACCTTCAACTATCTCAGTTGCTTCCATCTGTTTTGACACACAGAACTCATCAGAGTCTGCTGCTTTGCAAAGATCAATTGCATCTTGCATTTTTGTTTCAAACGGAGTTTTAAAAACATTATATTTTGCTGTAAAATCCGTTGGGTTTTCTAAATACTGGTTTAGAAAACGCTGTCCAAGTGTGAGCATGTCGCCTGTGAACATTGAGAAAGCCCTTTTTTCTTCTTCTTTCATGTTACTGAAATTTATGTCGAAAATTGAATCATTATTAATTCTCTGTAAAAGTACTCATAAAAGCAATAGCTTTTACATTACATACAGTATTTATTTTTATATTTTTTTTAATTTATCTCTTTAATAATCAAAATAAAAAGCCATATAGTTAATAC
>Ga0118677_10008766_pt1 | contig 16076 bp, 8 predicted proteins | sample AliMusrvi5mmetaG_FD_86154 | JGI IMG/M metagenome (GOLD analysis project Ga0118677, IMG submission 86154) | reverse complement strand
TACTTATCGCAATTCTTCCGCGGAGGTACGATGTAATGGTGCTGAGCTTACTCACAATGCTACTTGCGCTGCCGCTTGCGGCGCAGCAGATTCCCGTGCGGGAAGTCGTGCTCGACAACGGTTTCAAGCTGCTCATGATTCCCCGCAAGGGTTCCCCCACGGTTACGGCGGGCTGGGTGGCCAAGGTTGGCTCGGTAAATGAGCACCCCGGCATCACAGGCATCTCGCATCTTTTCGAGCACATGATGTTTCAGAGATCCGAGAATGTACCTGAAGATCAATTCTTCAAATATATTCAGGGAGCAGGGGGCACTCTGAATGGAAGTACGAACCAGGACCGGACCAACTACTATGAAATCGTTCCAAAGAATGCCCTTGAAATGGCCCTTTGGATGGAATCCGATCGCATGGGGTATCTTGAGAACATGGTCACGAAATCCTCGATGGTCAACCAACAGAATGTAGTCCAGAATGAAAAGAGGGAGAGCGTCGACAATGCTGCTTATGGATTTAATCAGGAAATTATTGCGCGGGCACTTTTTCCCAAGGGTCATCCTTACAGTTGGACTGTTATTGGAGATATGAAGGATCTTACGAATGCTACGATCGAGGATGTTAAGGCATTTCACCACAAGTATTATTCACCAAACAATGCAACACTCGTAATTGCTGGTGACTTTGACAAAAGCGAGGCAAAGGCAATGGTTGAAAAGTATTTTGGAGAGATACCCAAAGGGATAGCCATTGAGAAGCGAAAACCGATGCCAGTTTCACTGGAAAAAAGCGAAAAGCTGTATCAGGAAGATAATTTTGCCAAGGCTCCCATGATTACGATGGTGTTTCCTACGGCTGAAAGATATTCGAAAGATTCGTATGCACTTAATTTTCTTGGAGAATTGATTGCTGGAACCAAAAAATCTCCCTTGTACACCATTCTTGTCAAAGATAAAAAGCTCACCTCCCGCGTCAGCGCAAGAAACGGCTCGCAGGAGTTGGCAGGTTCTTTTACCATCTCCGTTACAGCCAATCCCGGGGTAAATTTATCCGAGGTTGAAAAAGCCATCTTCGAAGGTCTAACGAAATTTGAAAAGGATGGATTTTCCGAGGAAGACCTCACCAGGATTAAAGCCAACGAAGAAACCCGCTTCTACAATTCATTTGAAAGTGTTCAAAGTAAGGCGTTTACATTGGCTGAATACAATATTTATGCTGGTGATCCTGAATTTTACAAAAAAGATCTTGCCAACATCCAGGCAGTGACCATGGCCGATGTCAAAGCTGTTTTTGCCAAATATATCAAAGGCAAGAATTTCGTTGAGACCAGTTTTGTTCCCAAAGGTGAGACCAGGTTAATTGTAGACGGATCTGTCAATGCCGGTGTTGTAGAGGAGGATGTTACCAAGGCCGCTGAAGTAAAGGACGTTCCGGCTGCGGAGGAGGCCACGGTCAGAACTGTCACGAAACTGGACCGTTCCATCAAACCCACTGCTGGACCCGATCCTGAAGTAACCATACCAAAACCATGGTCTGCTGTTATGTCCAACGGGATGAAGGTGTGGGGAATTACGCAGTCAGAGTTGCCTCTGGTGCAATATACCATCAAGATTGAAGGTGGTCATAAACTGGATACTCCTGTCAAGGCTGGTGTCGCCAACCTCGTTGCTGCCATGATGAACGAAGGCACAAAAAGCAAGACTCCTGAGCAGTTGGAAGATGCCATTGGCTTGTTAGGGGCCAACATCAGGGTGAATTCCGACAATGAAGAGATCACCATTGAAGTAGGATCCAGTGGCTTCCGAAGCTCAGGCGGCATGCTAGTCCGTAATTTTGAGAAATCGCTCGCATTGGTTCAGGAAATTCTGCTGGAGCCAAGATGGGATGAAGAACAATTTCCATTGGTGAAGAGCAGGATTATCAACGGGATCAGAAGGAATTCCGCAAGTCCGGAATTCCTTGCCACCAAAACGATTAACAAACTGATCTTTGGTGATAATATCCTGGCGATTGAAACTTCCGGCACAATGAAATCAGTGGCTTCCATTACCTTGGACGACCTCAGGGAATATTACAGCAAATACATATCTCCTTCTATCGCCAAAATGCTGGTAGTGGGAAACATCGATCAGGCAAGGGTCGTCAAGGCACTTGGTACCCTGAACAGCAAATGGGCTGCCAAGAGTGTGGATATCCCAAAAATCAGCATACCCGCTGCTCCGGAGAAATCGCAGATCTACTTTGTTGATGTACCGGGTGCCAAACAATCAGTAATATCTATTGGAACTCCTTCCATTGCCAGATCCAATCCGGATTATTATCCGGCCTTTGTAGCCAATTACAAACTTGGAGGTTCGTTCAATGGAGTTCTAAATATGATTCTTCGCGAGGAAAAAGGCTTTACCTATGGCGCAAGATCTGGTTTTACCGGCACCGATGATTATGGTCAATTCATAGCCACTTCAAAAGTCCGTACCAATTCAACGGTCGAATCAGTCTCTATTTTTAAGTCAGAAATGGAAAAATACCGAAAGGTTAATACCCAGGAATATGTTGATTTTACCAAATCATCCCTGCTAAAGGGGAATGCCCTCCGCTTTGAGACCCTAAGTGGATTGATGGGGATGCTGAACACCATGACCGACAACAACCTGCCGGATGATTATATCAAAAAGGAAGAAGCCTATTTAAAGGGAATTACCATTGAAAAGCAGCTGGAATATACCAATAAATACATTGATCCTTCGAAGATGTATTACGTGGTCGTAGGAGATGCCAAAACACAGCTTGATCCGCTGGAAGCAGTTGGGTTGGGGAAACCGATACTCATCAAGTAGAGATATTCAATAAAAAAACCGGGAATCACCCGGTTTTTTTATTGAATATCTCTACTTGAAGTCTTTGGTCACAATCAGGTCAAATCCAGAATCTGGATCCTGATTGGTTGCCACCAACGACATAAAACTTAAAAACTGGTACTCCATTGATATCTTCATCGGCTCAATGATTTTGGATTGTTTGTCAAGGGCAAAATTGTACTGGTAGCTGACATATAAATTCTTGCTCAGGTACTTTCCAACGGTGACAGTTCCCATACTCCAGTTATTGTCGCCGGAAATTTCTACCACATCCAGTTTTAAGGATGATTGAATAACATCCTTGAACATCGATGACATTTGGTTCAGGGCCAGGTTGGTGGCAGCACCCGAAACATTATAATTCATTGAAGACTGTTGACTCTGCGTCAGTTCATTCACGGAACTTCCGAATACAAGGTAGGAGATGGCATCCTGTTCTTCAAGGGTTTTTCCATCGATATCAAAAACAAGAATCGGTTCTTTGAGTCGTCCTGAAATCTTCAAGTTGAGACTTCGTGATTTTTGATCTATATCCCTGAAAACGTATGCTACTTCAAAATCAAGAACCGGATTGATCTCATCTTCCCCGGTTAGCGTGATCTTACCGCTCTTAAAATCAAATCGTTTGCCATAGATCCTGTAGAAGCCCCTTTTTACTTCCAAAGTACCAAAAAGTACCAAATGTGGCCCCTCCTTGGTTGCCTGCAGATCACCCTTGACCTCAATACCGATGTCTTTACCACGGACCCACATGTTTCCTGGTACATTGATAGTAAAGCTTCCTTTCAGATTTTTGTACAACAGAAGATTGGCATCCGGTTTAACCTTTGCAGAATCCAGTTTCTGGACACCTGACTTCAAACTGCTGTTTTCTTCAATGGCTTTGATCAGCATTGGAGGATCGGCTGACTCTTTGGATTTGTTGTACTCTTCCATGAAAGCATCCGCATTGGCCTCTGATCGGATCACCTCCATATTGCCGGAAAAAACGGCATTTTCATTCTCTTTTTTCAGGGCAATGTTGGTATTGATGGTTGCCTGCATCCGGTCTGAATCTACAATCTTGAATTGCTTGCCTATGATTTTTAGTGATAGGTTTTTCGGCTGGTAGCCATTTTGAAACTGCTGACTGGATGTTCCACTAACCTGAAGCGAACCTGCCCCGGCATCGGCCGTAAAATCTCGAATATATATTGTATCGTGTTGAAAGTCAAGGTTCATGTGCATGCGCTCGTAATTCACACCTAAGTCTGGAATTTTCAAAATACCCTCCTTCATGGCGAGTGGACCATTGACATTGAAATTGTCAAGCGTACCCTCTGCTTTGAGTTCGGAATCAATGAATCCCTTGTAATCGACGTTTTCGTAGGGGATAAACGGCCTGAGTATACTAAGATCAAACTGTTTCAATGTAAGGTGTGAGGAGAGTCTGGCATTTGGCAGCGGTTTGCCAGGGGCCCCCTCCAGAGAAAGATGGTAATAACCTTTAAAATCCCCTTCAAACATCCGTTGTTCTGCCACATCCATCTGTCCTTTAACACTAATGGTATCGTTGCTATAGTGAAGGATTCCCAATATCTGATCTATTTTTCGATCTTTGATGGCAAGTTTATTCAGCGTTATGCTCATATCAAGCATTGGTTGATTGGAGGTGCCTTTTAACTCGATGGTGGCATCTCCACTGCCTGAAAGTGGCACTGTTCCTCCGGTCATGGCATAAAATTGCTTTATATCCATGTTTTGAATCCGGATGCTTAGGTCCTCATCTCCTTTAATCGAATACAATCCATTGACTGATAGATACTTCTGTTGGTCTGTCGTGAGAAGGAATTTGTTGATTTTAATTTTGCCATCCCTGTAAACAATTGTTGTGGAATCGCTTCCGCTTACCCATTCGTGTCCTGGTGATTGGGCTTCAAGATGCTTCAAACCGATTTTTATTCCATTGTCTACCAAAACAGTTGCGTTTATTTTTCCTTTTACAGAATCAGTGAAGTCAAAAGAGAATCGATTGTCAAAGAATTTATCGGAAAAAGCTGTTTCAAGATTGCTTTCCTTCATTTTGATTCCGTAAAAGAAAATCTCTTGTGTTTTGGCAGAAAGATTTCCCTGGTAATGATTTTTGTTAAAATATCCGGAAATTGTAGCTTCTATTTTTTTGATTTTCAGGGAATCAGAATTTAGATTGAGTAGATTTGTTTCTCCCTGGAAAGTAACCTTGTCGTTCATGCTTGCCTGGAGGTAATTCTGCAGGGGAGCGGGATTAAAGCGATCAGCTAATTGATGCAAACTTCCAATAGCATCATATTTACTTTGTATCAGGGGAATGTGCGCCTTTAACGCGAGTTCGATGGCACCGGTTTTCAACGAAGAATAGGCCAGGCTATCCAGTTTTAGGTTGGTTTCAAACATAAGTGAATCAGTAGATTGCAAAGTTGCAACTCCTTTGAAGGCACCAATGTATTTGTTGTTGTAACGCAAACTGTCAGAATTGATCTGCAATTTCATGGAGAGTTGATCATCCAGCGAAGCATTAAGATCACCCCTCAAGTTTTCCACCATCAAACTATCTATTTTCACCTTTGCTGCGTTGAACCGGGCAGTTGTTTCAAATATTTTGTTCTTTGTAAGATCAAAGTGGCCATCTAAATTTCTGAATATCAGTTTATCAGCTGAAAGTTCTGAAATATTTAGATCAGCAGAGGCTGTATAATTTTTGGTGTTTCCTGAAAATTGGCCATCAATTTTTCCCTCCAGCGCATATTTCTGATAACCTAAAATTTTCAATAATTCGTCAAATGCCTTTGTCTCAAAGTTAAACTGCATATTTTGATCACCGTTCATCCTCCCTTTGCCTTGACCGTTAAGCCGGAAATAGGGCAAATTTAATCTCAAAAAATTCACTTTGTAGTTGCCCTGCTGGTAGTGAAGACTGGTACTGAGCTCTTCTATGGGTTTATTTTCTATGCTTGAATTGGAGGATTGGACAGTCAGATCAATTTTTCCAAGATTTGGATTCCATCCTTCCCCTTGTGCATCAATTTTTAAATTGAGCGAAGAGGGAATTTTCACCGGAAGTTTTAATTTCGAAAGATCAACTGCTTTGGTAGATCCATGCAAAATATATTGAAACCTGGAAAGAAAATCTTCGATTTTGATATCTGCCAGAATGCCCCCAAACCAGGTTTCCGTCTCCAGATTTCCTTTGATTGTTTCGGCTTCCTTGGCAGAAGTAAAACTTAAATTCTTCAACTTTTTATCCTGGTAAGTAACTTCAGGGAATTTGCCGGCTATCTGAACCGTGTCATTTTTATAGTCAAAACCCTTTCCAGATGCTGTCAATGTGCCAGTCAACAAGGTAGAATACAGTGGATTTTCGGTCCAAAATGCCCCGTCAATATTTGCAACATCCAGTTGGAAGGAAAACGAGGGATCGGAATTTAGATCTTTCACCCAACCGTCAATATGTCCATGTTGCAAATGCTCATTTAATTCTGCTGAAAATTGAATTTTGTCCTTTCCGCCTTTGGCAGACAGATCAACTGAAGGCCGCCCATGGAGATCAAGGATGGGTACAAACCGGTGCAGATTTTGCAGGTCCAGGGTATCAATTTTAAGCGTGGCATTGGACATTTCAGGCTGTTTTGGAACATATCTCCCTTCTGAATGTATTTCAGTACCAGGAATATTGACCAAAAAATTGTGCCACTTGTAGGATATGGAGTCCGATTGTAGGTCGAAGGACAAATTTGTAATGTTTAACTCCGGAGAAGTGGTATGAAGGGTCATTTTATTCATCTTAACCTCCATTTCTCCATGCCGGATGAGAAGTGATAGTGCTATTGCACCCTCAATTTTTCCGGGTAAGTAGGATAGACTGTCAAGTGAAATAATTGATAAACTGTATTTTAAACATTCAATCTTCTTAATTCTAAAAACGAAGTTTGATGGTTTTCCAGGCTTTGCGCTGGGTAAGGTATCTGTTGGCGTAAATAGCTTTTGAATGTTCCAAATTGAGTCGGAGTTCTGCCAGACATTTGCAGTCAGTTCACTGACGGATATCTTGTTGATAACGAGTTCTTTGTTGAGTAATTGGAACAGATTAAGATTGATATCTGCATCTTTTATGCCAAACAATTCACGTCCTCCCTGTTCCATCGAGAATTGGTGAATAGTCAGATTGGTGAATGGATTTCCCTCCACCATACCGGCTGTTAACTTTGCATTCAGGAGTTTATTCGCTTGCTCCAGCGCCTGTTTGACAATGAAATTGTTAAGAGCTCCCGTAGAAATGTAAATACAGAGTGCTGCAATCAGAAGAATTATTCCTGACAAAACCATCAACCCTATTTTTATCAATTTCCTTGTCATACGTGGCTAAAAAGAATGACCTATTGTTACAAAAAACATTGGTTTCCAGACATTTTCAAAAATAGGATTGGCAAAATCGATCCTCAGGGGGCCTATCGGGGAGCTGACTCTTAATCCAAGCCCAAAGTCTGTTCGCAGGTCTGTAAAGTCCGGAATTTTCGTGCTGGCCCACACATTCCCAGTCTCGATAAATGCAGCACCGGAAAGCAGTTGATAAATTGGAAACCTTAATTCGCTATTTACTTCGAGCATAGAGTTTCCTCCCACTAAATCGCCATACTCATTCTTAGGGGAGATCTGATTTTTTCCCCATCCCCGCAGGGATAGTGCACCTCCGAGCATAAACCGGTCTTCTATCGGTGTAGCCTCATCCTGCTTGATCGGTTTCATCGCACCTGTCCGTATTCTTCCCGCCCAGACAACTTTGTCCTTGATTGTCACATATTTGCGAAACTCCAGTTCCAGTTTGAGGTAATGATATTTTGAATTAAATCCGGCACCCATCCACGTGAAATAACTGGTAAAACGGAAACCTGATTCAGGATTGAACAGGTCTTTGGTTGTGTTGTGTGTAAAGCCAAGGGTATATCCTGATTTGTTGTAGGGCAGACTGTCCTGCTGGGAGGTGCTCATAGGTTCTTCAGATTTGAAGAAAAAATGATCCTGTTCCAGCAGATACATCAGATAGATGGAAGAAAATTTGGTGAAATTGTACTGGAGCGTGGTTCCTCCTCCCAGACGTTCCACCTCATAACTTGTTTGATTCTCTTTGATATAGAAAGGGTTTAGAATGAGGTTCAGATTGTTCATGAGAAAATCAGGCTGGATAAAACTCAGTTCCAGACTGACCGGCAGTGTGTAGGAACTTTTACCGGTAAAAATCAGTTTACGGGCACCACCCAGAAATTGCCTCCTGGTAAGCTGTACTGTAAATCTCATCTTGTCCTCAGATCCATAACCAGCCCCAGCCTTCAGGGACCATCTGGGTTTGTCGCTAAACTGCACCGTCATCGGGACCCTTCCCTCCTTCAGGCTATCGGTTTCAGGTCTGATGACAACATATTTGAATAATTCCGAATCATACAGCTTTTGTTGGGATTCTGAAATCAATTTTTTTGAATAGGGTTCACCCTCCTTGTATTTTATCCGGTTGCGGATGAAGGATTCGGGGATGATTGAATCCTTCATGATTTCGGTCTTGCCAAAATAGCTTTTGTCTCCCGGATCGACACGAAAACTGAGATCAGCTTTCAGGATGCCGGTTGAAGCAGTAATTTGCTTGCTTACCGTTGCGAAAGGGTAGCCATTGTCGGCATATTTCTTCTGTAACAAAGACATCGTGGCCGTCACCTTCTCATCGACAAACCTGTTTCCGGCATGAAGAGGAAGCTCTTTATCCAAATCCTTCAATGTAGGAGCGTAATCAACTGCTTTTAAATATTCGAGTCCAATCGCACCGACTGAAACCGATTCACCCTCGCGGATAGTCAATTCAATCTTGACCGACTTGGCTTTATCATTTTTATCCTCCTTGAATTCAATTGTTGGGGAAAGAAATCCATTACGCTGGTAAAGTCTTGTCAATCTTAATATTCCATCGTTGAAATCTCGTTGTGAAAATCTTGGGGATTTGGTCCAGAAGGCCAGTTTCTCGAGTGGAGATTTGACTTTCACACTCATTGCCTCCTTTACTTCGGTAGTTTTAAGTGCCTTGTTCCCCTTGATTGTGAATTTTTTCAGCTTGTAATCATTCTGTCCAAATCCTTGACAGAGAGAGACTATAAGAAAAATAAGAATAAAAGCACCCCTGACCATATTGTTCCGAGCAATCATAAAAGTAAAACTCTGATTGACTGCTTTAAAGGTAACACAAATATGCAACAAATGGGGAAGTGAAAAAATTGCAGTTATGTGTACATGAAAACTATAATTGATCAATTATGCAACTTATCCGATTTATTAAACTATCTTGCGATAATTTCGGAGAAATATCCTTTGTTCACTCTTTGGGATATTTTTCAAGTATTTTCCTCTAACAAAGAGTATCCGGCCTTCGCTGTAACAATTAAAATTTCAAAATATGGCTTCAAACAACATGTACGACAAGAAACCAACCTCTTTTGTCTCTCCCGATCTTTCTAAATTACAAGCTGTCGTGATAGACATCAAGACCATTTTATACATTGCCCTGGATGCAGATCCAAAACTTGCTAAGAGTGCCTATCTGTCTCGGGTTGGAATGAAGAAGTTATAAAAAACGCCGTGAAAGTTCCTGGACCATTGGACTTTCACGACATTTTATATTTTGATTTACGGTAGAAAACTATCTTCCTGAGAGCAAATTTTACTTTTGAAGGTATTCAGCCAGATCAGCGTGCAATCCGAGAATCTCCTTTTTTAATTCTGAAAAGAGTTCAGAAATGCCAATTGCTGAATTTTGTTTGGCTAATTCCTCAATTTTTCGACAGAGTTCATAGGGCACCGGCGCCATAAAATTTCCTATAACACTTTTTAGGCTATGAGCATGAAAAGATAATTGAATAAAATCTTGATCTGCAATGTTTTTTTCAATTGTACTTAGCCTTTCCTCATATTCATCAAAGAAATTTCCGATAACCTCCCGGATGGTTTCAGAATCGTAATATTGAAAATTCTCATTAAATTGTTCCCAGTCAATTGTTGCCATAACCCATCTTAAATAGTGGCAGCAAAATAATCAATAGTTTTGATAAGTCCTTCTTTCAATTGAATTTTTGGTTCCCAATCAAGCATTTTTTTTGCCAGTGCAATGTTCGGTTGTCTTTGCATCGGATCGTCGGAAGGCAAAGGCATCCTTATAATCTTGGATTTTGAATTGGTCAATTCGATAACATGCTCAGCTAATTGCATGATAGTAAATTCATTAGGATTTCCAATATTGACCGGACCCGTAAAATTTTCAGGTGATGCCATCATTCTGACCATTCCTTCCACCAGATCATCAACATACTGGAAACTTCTTGTCTGCTGCCCGTCTCCATAAATGGTGATGTCCTTTCCCTGCAAGGCCTGTACGATAAAATTGGATACCACACGTCCATCATTCGGATGCATACGCGGACCGTAAGTATTGAATATCCTGATTATTTTTATCCGTACATTATTCTGTTTGTGGTAGTTGACGAAAAGTGTCTCCGCAGATCGTTTCCCTTCGTCGTAACATGATCTTTCACCGATCGGGTTCACATGCCCCCAATAGCTTTCAGTTTGTGGGTGAACCTGCGGATCGCCGTAAACTTCGCTTGTGGAAGCCTGAAGGATTTTAGCCTTAACGCGCTTGGCAAGTCCCAGCATGTTAATGGCTCCCATTACCGATGTTTTCATCGTTTTGATGGCATTGTACTGGTAATGAACAGGCGAAGCCGGGCATGCAAGATTGTATATCTCATCCACTTCAATGTAAAACGGATTGGTGACATCATGCCTGACCAATTCAAAATATGGGTTTGAAAGCAGGTGGACAATGTTCTGTTTTTGACCCGTAAAATAATTATCGAGACAAACTACATCATTGCCATCTTTCAGCAATCTGTCGCAAAGATGGGAGCCAACAAATCCGGCACCTCCGGTGACTAAAACCTTTTTCCTGATCATAATCTTAAACTTAAGAATTCTCAGTACACCTACTTTTGATGGGCATACGGAGAATTCAGGTTAATTTATTTTGAGGTATCTACGCCAATACAGAAATAATCGAACCCCAGGCGTTTCATCTCGGCAATCTCATAAATATTTCTTCCGTCGAAGATGACAGGCTTGCTCAACAATTTCTTCACTATTTTAAAATTAGGAAATTTGAATTCCGGCCATTCTGTGACAAGAAGCAGGCAATCTGCATCAATCAATGCTTCATACTGGTCATCGGCATAAGTGATGGTATCGCCCAATTGGTGGGTTGCCTCATGCATGGCAACGGGATCATAGGCTCTCACTTTTGCCCCGGCTTCTAAAAGTTTTTTGATAATTACCACAGATGGCGCCTCACGCATGTCGTCAGTTTGCGGTTTGAATGATAATCCCCATACGGCGACTGTTTTGTCCTTCAATTCACCATCATAATAGTTATGTACTTTTTGGTAGAGGACTGATTTTTGATCCTGGTTGACGGCTTCTACAGCTTTCAGAACCCTCAGTTCGTATTTAAAATCTTCAGCTGTATGTATCAATGCTTTCACATCTTTCGGGAAACAGGATCCACCATACCCAATGCCCGGATAGATAAACTTATTACCAATTCTTGAATCAGATCCGATCCCTTTACGGACCATATTGATGTCTGCCCCAACGATTTCACTGAGGTTGGCGATATCATTCATAAAACTGATTTTGGTGGCAAGCATCGCATTTGCTGCATATTTGGTCATCTCAGCGGAGGTGATATCCATGAATATGATCGGGTGGCCGTTCAGGGTGAAGGGTTTGTAAAGGCTTTTCATCAACTCTTCGGCTCTTGGAGAATCCAGTCCAACTACAATTCGGTCGGGTTTCAGAAAATCATCGATAGCAGCACCCTCCTTGAGAAACTCTGGATTGGAAGCTACATCGAACGGAATGGCCACACTTCTTTTGTTCAACTCTTCCTGAAGGGCTTTCCTTACTTTTGTTGCAGTACCTACGGGAACAGTACTCTTGGTTACTATCAATAAATAATCTTTCATGTTCCTTCCGCAATCACGGGCAACACTCAGTACATATTGAAGATCTGCACTTCCATCCTTGTCTGGAGGGGTGCCTACTGCGGTAAACAGTACTTCGCAATCTTCAAGTGCTTCGGCCAAAGAAGTGGTGAATTTTAATCTGCCCTTTTTCATGTTCCGAAGAAGCATCTCTTCCAATCCCGGTTCATAAATGGGGATTATTCCATTATTGAGATTCTCAATCTTTTTCTGGTCGATATCCACACAGGTAACTTCGATACCAACTTCGGCAAAACAGGTACCCGTGACCAGTCCTACGTATCCGCTCCCTACAATTGCAACTTTCATTTTTTTTAGCTTTGGTTAAAAATTATGATATAATGGTCCGTGATCGTCAATGTAAATCAAATCTATTTATATTTTTTATGATAAAGAGTAAACAAATCAAAACTTTGAATGTTCAATCTTTTGCTTTAAAATTATGAAATAATTACAGAAAATTCAAATTGGATGAAATTCCCGTTATTCAGTAACTTACTATTCAATTTTGATAAATTTTCCAGAGTCATTGTGATGGTTGGTTTGAAAAGTACACAGGTACAATCCTGAAGGAAGATTCTGAATTTCGATTTGATTGGAATAGGTTCCTTGTTGTAATTTAAATTGTTTATTTACTGATAATTGATTTCCATATATGTCGTAAATAATGAACAGAACGTCTGTCTCGGAATCAATCTGAAAGCCAATGGTAAGTTCTTTCTTTACAGGATTGGGGTATAGGGTGAAACTCCGTGTTTCCTTTTTCAACTGTAAAACACTGGTTTGTGGATCATATTCATAGGCACCAATATCCGGAGGATTGTCGGATCGGCGAATGTGATATTTAAAATCGAAGCTTACTCTTGGCTGTTTGGTATATCCTGCATCAATCAGTGGAGAGTTTTTTTGAAGCGAAAAGTCGGGATAAAATCCTGCTTTGGATTGATCGCGCGAAAAATAATTATTGGTAATCAGTACACTTGAAGTTTTATCCGGTATCATCACATAGGAATTTTCGCCTTTAAACTGGGTATTCCCGTTTTCATAATAGTCGAAATTTCCCGGATTAATGATCGCGTTGGAAGAGATCAGGCTATTTTTGCTTTTCACACTTGCGAATCGGATCCCATCAGATTTCGGATTCACAATGGTATTGTTCATGAGGTAGAAGGAGGAATCACTCAGTACCGAATTGTCCGTTACAAAGATTCCGTATTTCATCTTTGTGGCGCTGAAATCATTCCAGGCATATGTTATACCGGCATTGACGATGATGTTGTTGAAGATCCGGTTTCCGCCAAGTCCATGATTCTCTATTCCACAGCCCTTTCCGTCCGAAATATAATTGTTGTAGCAATCGCATTTGGAACCGCCACCCAACATGATTCCTGACATCTGGTTTACATATTCCGCCTGGCTGTCAAACAATATCATGTTGTCGTAGACCTGGCAGTTCTGAAAGGCCGAGCTGACCTGGATTCCATCCCATCCCGAATATTTGATGATGTTGTTGTATACCCTTACTCCGTCCAGCAGGGATGGCATCAGCAGAGTGTCCTTGCCGTTGCAATTCAGTGTCTGACCAGTATATTTGGTGCTGCCGATGTATAAACCTTCGTTTCCGGAATTTTCCACATAATTGTCATGGATGATGGTATTGTATTGTGTGAATTTCTCCCTGGTTGTAGTGTAGGAGCAATCCGGATCCGTTTTGGCATAGATGCCTCCTATCAGGACATTCCGGATCGAAACATGGTCGATTTCGAAATCGGAACTTAGGGCACCTATACCGATGCCTGCGCCATTGGCCACCCTGTTGATTTCGATTCCATAGAAATTACTGGTAACTCCTGAACCTGTCAATTTGAAATAGCGGCAATTTTGAATCGATATTCCGTAAGCATGGTCCGTATCAAAGGTGACTATTCCACCTTTGTTGATGAAAATATATGGCTTATTAGGCAACCCATAAAAATTTCGGATTAAGAGATAATCCCTTTGTCCTGCCACAAGATAAATGGTGTCGCCAGGCAGTATTTTACCAAAGAGCTGACTGGTTCCATCCAGCAATGTTGTCTGCACATCTACACTGACACTACCAGCTATCACAAACCTGGGTTGCATGAGTAGAACCAAGGTAGTCAGGGCAAGCAGTCTGGTAAATTTGTACACTATTTATTTCTTTCCTATGTTTATTTTCCCCGTTTGGCCCGTTCCCAATTCACCGACTGAGATCCTTTCATGTATCTTTTAAATCCCAGGAAGACGGAGAGATTCATGATAAAGAAGTAATAAGGAACAAACAAAAGTTTGACCTTGATGGAACGGTTTTCCAGGTACCAACCCAATAATGCAGCCAGATAAAACAGGATTTGCATCCAGAACAACAATGTATAAAATTCCGGCGCAAAGATCCCTGCATCAATGGCAAGAATCAATCCGGCAGGAATCATCAGCAAAAGGGCCAGTGGAGCCAGGGTCCAGCGCAATACCCTGTGCGAGATGTACTGAAAAGACAATGTTCCGTAACGAAAAATATTTAAAAGCGAATGAAGCCTTACAACAGATTGTATTCCGCCTGCCGAGATCCTGATTTTGCGCTTCAGTTCCTCCTTGACATTGGCGGAGGCCGATTCAATGGCGTAAGCATCTGGATCATATTGGATGGTGTATCCTTTTTGAGCTACCCGCAGGGAAATGATGAAATCATCGAGCAGGGTGTCCTTTTCTACCTCCTGGTAAAGGTCGGTTCGGATCGCGAAAAGTTCCCCTGCCGCTCCTACAACTGAGTAGAGTTCTGCATCCCATTTTTTCAAAGTAGATTCATATTTCCAATATAGCCCTTCACCGGCTCCGGCAGCTGCATCCTTGTCTTTGCTGAAAATTCTCTTTTCACCGGAGACACAGCCCACTTTGGGGTTGCTGAACAAATTCACGATTCTGCGAATGGATTCTTTGCCGAGCATTGTATTGGCATCACAGAAAACGACGACCGGAGTCTTTATAAACTTCATGCCTCTGTTCATGGCCCCAATCTTTCCATTCCGCTGGGGAAGGTGGTAAAGGGTAACCTCCTTGTGCCGGGCAAGCAATTCAGGAGTTCCATCGTCAGATCCATCCGTTACCCAAACAAGGTGTAATTTTTCCCGTGGATATTCGAGTTCAAGGGAGTTTCTGATTTTCTCCTCAATAAAATCTTTTTCATTGTAGGCCGTCACAAAAAGTGTTACATCGGGTTCATAGGCAGGATCCATTACTTTAACCGGCCGTCCGGAGACGATCCTTTTTAGCCTGATAAGGAGGAAAAGTAAGATGCCATAACCGACATAGGCATAAAAAACAATGAAAAAAAGCGCCCAGAATATAATTTTCAATGCCAGCATATCTATTGAAGTTTTAACGGTTTATTCTTAATTTTTTTGGCATATATGTTGTATTCATCCACCACTCCGAATTCAAATTTGGCCTTTGCATTCAATATTTCGATGATCTTGTCCTTTCCGGAATGTTTATCTTCCATGATAAAAGTAATGTTTGGATAGCTTTCGATAAATTTTGCCGCCCCTCTGATTGCTTCAAGTTCCATGCCTTCTACGTCCAGTTTGAAAAGAATTCGGTCATTCGGGTCCAGGTTAAGATCCGGAAGCAGAGAGTCGAAGGTGCGGATTTCTGAATCGCAATCGATTTTTTCTGCCTGTCTGGCAATGTGGGATGCCCCCGTATTTACCGGATTATAAACAAAATTAACATGGGAGTTGATGTCACTCAATCCAAACGGATAAGCTTCGACTTTGTCTGTGAGATGGTTGAGTTCCAGATTCTTTTTCAGGACCTCAAAATTGCTTAGGATGGGTTCGTAAGCAATGCACCTTACATTGAACTTGTGGAGCAGGATGCAATATTCACCCACACAGGATCCTCCATCCACAAAGACATTGTATTCATTGATATGATTTAAAACGTACTTCTTGACACCCCACTCATAATGAAAATTGGCAAATTGAAAATCATTGGTGTTTTTCCGGCAATAAAAGAGTCCGACAGAAGTCCTGATGATTCTGTCCTTTTTATGGGATTTCTTAAAAAGAAGATATTTTGCCGCTGCAACTATTGATGCCAAATCTCCATGCTTCAGATA
>Ga0118677_10008765_pt1 | contig 16077 bp, 16 predicted proteins | sample AliMusrvi5mmetaG_FD_86154 | JGI IMG/M metagenome (GOLD analysis project Ga0118677, IMG submission 86154) | reverse complement strand
CTGTCGGACAAACCGGTGCCAGAGCGAGCCGTGCGCCACAGCTTTCAACAGTGCTGCCGGCACGATGCGCCATGCCATCGTTCGCAGAAATTGCCGGGTGTCGAGGCAACCGGTCAGGTAGCCGACGACTTTGCCGTTTTCTTCTGCGACCCACGATGCTGCCGGCGCGAAGTCGGTGTAATACCGGGTCAGCACGTCGGCAAAAACTTCGCGGTCGGGGAAATACCGGTCGATGGGCGCGCCGGCATCGGCTGTATCGCAGCAAATCGCGCGCACTGCCGCCCGGTCGCGCGCCTCATATTGGCGGACAATCATTGCCTTGTCATTCATCCACGCGCAATATTGCCCATCGCGCCGGCAATTGTCGAGTCCGGCAAGGCGGAAAGGCAAACAACGCCGCGCCGGCAACCTTTTCCAGCGCAGAGCGAACCTTGTCCGTCGCCGATCAAGTTTGAGCCGTCACGCAAGTAACTCTTTCCAAGGCGGACAAGGTTAAGTCCGCCGCGCCGGCAGGTTAATCCGTCACGGAAGCAACCTTTTCCGTCACGGACTTAACTTAATCCGTCTCTGACTTAACCTTTTCCGTCACGGACTTAACTTAATCCGTCTCTGACTTAACCTTTTCTGTGACGAAGAAGCCTTTCTCCGTCATAAAGCAACCTTTCTTCGCCATGGAGAAGCCTTGCTTTGCTATAAAACAGCCCTTCTCTATGACAAAGAAACCTTTTTTTATGGTAAAGAAGCCTTGCAATGTGACGGACAAGGTTAAGTCCGTGACAGATCAAGGCTTGTCCGAGGCTCAATTAACCGTATTTGAGCCATATTTAACCCGATTTGCCTCAAAAACTGGCTTTTCCGGGCCGTTTGAACCCCAATCCATCAATCCTTAACCAAGAAAGCACCCATGACAACCCGTCCCCGTGTCTTAATCAACTTCAGCCGCGCCACCGATGGTTCCCTCAAAGCCACCGCCAATGCCATCCACCAATGTTTGACTGGCAACCCGGCGTTTCCCAACCCACCCGTGACGTTATCGGCATTGGAAACGGCGGTCAACGACTTCAGCGCCGCCCTTGTCGCCCAAGAACAAGGCGGCACCCTGGCCACCTCAATCAAGAAAGCCAAGCGCGAGGCCTTGGTGACCTTGTTGCGGAAGCTGGCTGGTTATGTGGAAGACAATTGCAATGGCAGTCTGACCGCATTGCTCTCCAGTGGGTTCGCGGCAGTCAGCACCAGTCACACCCAAACGCCGTTGGCCGTGCCGTTCATCGTCCGCATCCTCAACGGCCACACCGGCCAACTGCTGTTGAAGCTCCGGGAACCGATTGCCAACGCGAAGTGCTACGAACTTCGGTATGCCGCCATCGGCGCGGATGGTACGGTTGGCCCATGGCAGAACGGCGGCTTGAGCAGCAATTCCCGTGGCCTCGCGCTCAACGGCCTGACCCCCGGCACGAATTACAACATCCAAGTCCGCGCCATCGGCGGCAGCACCGGCCAAAGCACTGGAGCGCCCTCACCAGCCACATGAGTTTGTGAAACTGGTGGCAAAGTTAAGGAGTCAGTTGCGATCAACCGATTAAGCGAGCGGACTCAGCGGTGCCTGGCCGGCGGAGTTAAGCTTGCCGCCGCTGAGTCCGCAGGTTATTTTAATTGAAGGGCATCATGAAGATCATCCACTTACTTGGTTGCGTCATGCTGGCTCTGGCCGGTGCGGATATAAGTCGCGCCTCAGTTATGCTTGAGGTTGATTGTGCCCCAGATGATCTGAATGCTCGCGTCCAAATTTGGGAAACAGAATCAAATAAGGTGGAGATTGCAGACGCACGGAAAGAGCACTGGGATTTTAAGAGGCGACTTAGCTCGGTTGGGGAAGACAAGTTCGAGTCATTGTTTGGCAAGCCGTCGGAGAAAGTGCCGGCGGGATATGCGATTCCAGTTTTTACCCACTCAGGAGTTGGTATCTCCGGCTTTTGTTATAACTCTGTCCCGCCAAGTTTCTATTCCATATCTGACCTAGGCGGCGTTCTAATTTACCCATACGGAGACGGCAAGAAAGTCTGTGCAAGTTTGGTTTATCTCAAGATTGATGAAAAGTTCACCCCCGTTCGGTCGCCGTCGGATTATCGAGCGCGGATGGATTGGGATACAGCAAAGTTAAATCGTTTGCGAGCATGGGTAGAGGAGCAGGCAAAGGCAAAGGGTATTGAGTTGCATGCGCCAAGCGCTACAACAAACGGATTCTATGCCCCGTCGCTGACTTTTCACGATTAGCAAAAACATGAAAGGCAAAATGAAAAGTGCATCATTATTTCTGCTAGCCTTAGTTCTTTGCTCATGCGCCATGGCTCAGGATGTGACTCAGCAGGAAGCCAACCGCCACACCACAACAAATGGCATTCGATATGTGACAACGGATCAACTCCGCGAAGAGGCAGAAAGACGCGTCGATGCCGTTGTGGCAGCAGAGAAAACGAACGCTTATTATCGCCCTCTTACTGCTGGGCAAAATGATTTTGCGGCTGTGATGCTGCGTAATTTTCGTCCACCGAGGCCTTGGCCAGAGTCTCTGTTAAAGAGCGGTATTCTTGATTCATGTGCGAAAGATTTGCGTTCGGCTGTTGGAACCAACGAGCTTGATCAACTCGTCAAAAAGATGACTCTCGACAAGCATTTGGCTAAACAGCAAGAGGTGTTCAAGGAATTCATGAAACAAGCAATGTCCAGCTTGGATGAACTTGCCGTCGTTTTGACTAGTTCCAATTTGATAACAGAAGTGAGGCAGGAAGAAGGATATTTTGCAGGGGCAACTAACTTAAATGTTCGATTTGATTTTTATTTTTGGGCAAATAAAAGTGGCCCGATCAGGCTGCGACAAGTTGAAGAACGTCTGCCAAACCATTTTCGAATTATGGCAGTTCTTTTTCATGAGGACGGCAGGTTGCGAAGCCTGCGCTTTAACCGTCTGGTAAAAAAAGATGGCCAAGATCGCGTTCAATCCAGTGGTTTTTCTTTTTTGGAAGATGGTAAGCTCCAAGGTGTGTGGCTCGATCCTGACCTTGAGAAACCATGAAAATGCCAAGAGCCATCAAAATTCTCGTGGCATCCATCACAACCGCATTGACTGTCTTAAATGTTAGCAAAAAGATGAATGGCAAAATGAAAAGTGCATCATTATTTCTGCTAGCCTTAGTTCTTTGCTCGTGCGCCACAACTAAGGCCAAGCATAATGTTGGGCGATAAAGAATGATGAAGAAGCGGAATAGACGCATATTAATCGGCATCGTGGTCACGACGATTGTTATCCTTCTTCACATGGTCTTCCCGATCATGGAATGCCACGATGGGTGCGAATGCGGGTACAGAAGAACTTGGTACGAGTTGTCGGAAGATTTCCCTTGGTGCCATAAGCAGTTCTTTCTTCGTGTGGATAGCCCAGGAGACCCAACGCATAAACATCAATTATGGGACGCACAATGGGGAGAATGGTGTGCTCTGCCGTGGCAATAATGAACTCAAAAGAAACGAAAAGCCCAACTGCGCCTCACGCGTAAAGTTCGGCAACTAGCGCGATACCAGCATGACAACAAAGCAAATGATTACAGTCACGAGATGGGCGCTTGTGCCGTTGGCTGCGATATTTGGCATGCTGGCCGAAATTTTTGTGGCACGGCCGGTCCATCATCTCATTCATTGGATACAGTGGAGTAGTGTTCATCATCTGAATCCGCATATGAATCCTAAAGATTTCATTACCTACTACTGTTTTCCATATGATGGCGCCATTGCGGCATCGCTATTTCTATTGTTTGGCTGTCTCATGGCACCTGCTCACCGCCGGAAAGTCGCAGTCGTATTGTTATTGCTCGGAGGTTTGCTTGCATGGGCATTGATGGCACCTCCCTACGGCACGAAGTATTACACCAGCGAAGCACAGAGGCCGATCATCGGCACTTATCTCGGAGGGCTGGCAACATTTGTAGTTTTATATGTCATATATCGTAAGCGTTAGTCAGAACCCAACCAACCGGATGAACCCAATGGCCTTCATCCCCACCGAACCCAAAACGGCGAAACCGTGGACGCTTGGACATCCCACATGCCATGAAAACAAGTAAAACCATTTTTGGGAACATGTTTCTATTCCTCTTATGTTCCTTCTCTCTTTGTGGCTTTTTGGGGTGTGGAGGTTGGGGCCTTGAAGGGAAGGATCCCAATCCTCCCTTCCGATACATTTCTGCCGACTTAACAATATTGACAGAAATCTATACAGGTGATTACGGGGATGGTCGGAAGGCTGTAGTAAAAATTATAGATCCAGCGGAAGTAGCACGTCTCGTTAAGTTTTTTCCGGGTGTTGGTACGAAGCAAAAATCTGATCTGTCCGGTGCCTGGGATCCTGAACTTGAGGTGACTTTAACACAAGTTGAAGATGGTAAATATATTAGGGTTCATGTTCTAGCGGTAGATACTAATTGGTCTGAAGGTCGAGGGGACTTTTTGGTAAGAGGCAACCTGAAGGAATATTTAAAGAATTTAGTTGAAGGAAAGACGACAAAGATGCCGCAAAATTCAAAGTGATGACCATAGCGTTCGCAGTAAAATAGCCAACCGGAGGAACCCAACGGCCTTCATCCCCACCGAATCCAAAACGGCGAAACCGTGGACGCCGATCTGCTCCGCAAGCTAGGACTACCCAAAGTTGGAGAAGAGTGGTAGAGTCCGCGCCTTCATGGACGTTGGACATATACGAAATTTTTGCATCATCGCGCACATCGATCACGGCAAGACCACTTTGTCGGACCGGTTGCTCGAAACGACCGGCGCGATGGCGAAGCGCGACATGCGCGATCAGGTGCTCGATTCGATGGACTTGGAACGCGAGCGCGGCATCACCATCAAGGCGCACCCGGTCACGATGGAGTTCCGCGCCGAGGATGGCCAAGATTACATCCTGAACCTGATTGATACGCCCGGCCACGTGGATTTCGCTTACGAAGTGTCGCGGAGTCTCGCGGCGTGCGAGGGGGCGTTGTTGATCGTGGATGCGGCGCAGGGTGTGGAAGCGCAGACGGTCGCCAATGTGCATCTGGCGACGAAGCAGGGGCTGACGATCATCCCGGTGATCAACAAGATTGATTTGCCGAGCGCGAACGTGGAGGAGGCGAAGCGACAGATCGAGGACATCCTGACGATCTCGGCGGACACGGCGATTTTGGCAAGCGCGAAGACGGGGGTTGGCATCAAGGAGATTCTCGCGGCGGTCATTGCGCGGGTGCCGCCGCCGCGATTGAATCCCGAACAGTCATTGCAGGCGCTGGTGTTTGATTCGATGTTCGACACTTACCGGGGCGTGGTGACGTATGTGCGGCTGTTTGCGGGCGAGATCGTGCCGGGGATGATGATCCAGTTGATGAACTCCGGCCTGAAGTTTGAGGTGAAGGATGTGGGCGTGTTCGACCCGAAGCCGGTCAAACGGCCACGGCTCACCGCCGGTGACGTTGGTTACGTGATTGCCAATATCAAGAGTACCGCGGATGTGCAGATCGGCGAGACGATGACCGATGCGAAGTCGCCGGCAACGACGATGCTGCCGGGCTTCCAGAAGGTGCATCCGATGGTGTTCTCCGGGATTTACCCGGTCAACTCGGCGGACTATGAGCATTTGAAGTCGGCGCTGGCGAAGTTGAATTTGAATGACTCGGCGTTTCAGTACCAGGCGGAAAGCTCGGCGGCGTTGGGGTTTGGGTTCCGGTGCGGCTTCCTCGGGCTGCTGCATTTGGAGATTGTGCAGGAGCGATTGCGCCGGCAATTCAACATGGACATCATCGCGACGTATCCGAGCGTGATTTATCAGGTATTGAAGACGGATGGCGAGGTGCTGCAAGTTGACAACCCGGCCTTTCTGCCGGACTTGTCGCAGGTGGACCACATCGAGGAGCCATACGTGAAGGCGTTCGTGATCAGTCCGAACGAGAACATCGGCGACATGATGCAAATCATCATGGAAAAACGCGGCGAGGTGAAGAAGACCGATTCAATCGACACGCGCCGGGTGATGTTGACGGCGTTGATGCCGCTGAATGAAATCCTCGTGGACTTTCACGACAAGATCAAGAGTGTGACGCGCGGCTACGGTTCGCTCGATTACGAGCACGCTGGTTACCGGGAAGGAGACCTAATCAAGCTCGACATCCTCGTGAACAGCGAGCCGGTGGACGCGTTCTCCAGTATCGTGCATCGCACCAAGGCCGAGGCGCGCGGTCGGGCCTTGGCGCTGAAACTTCAGGAAGTGATTCCGCAGCAGATGTTCCAGATTGCGATTCAGGCGGCCATTGGCGGCAAGATCATCGCGCGCGAGACCGTCAAGGCGTTATCTAAGAACGTGACGGCGAAATGTTATGGCGGCGATATCTCGCGTAAACGCAAACTTTGGGAGAAGCAGAAGGAAGGCAAGAAACGCATGAAACAAATCGGCAAGGTGAACATTCCACAGGAAGCGTTCATCTCCGTCCTGAAGGCGGGGTAGGCGATGCTTGCTTGGTGGAAACGGCGTGTTGCGCTTAAGCGCGCTCGCGAAGTGGTGAAAAACACGCGCAAATTAGTGCGGATGCACCGCGATATCATTGCGCCAGCTGATGTGGCGACGGTGAATGCGGCGACTGATAATCTGGCAGGTGCTATCAAAACCAAGGATACCGGTGCTCTCGACAACTTGACCGGTAAGCTTGACGAGAAACTCGGCAAGGCATTCCCCCGGCAATCGTATGCGTCGTTGCGGGAGAATGTCGAAGTGTTCCTCGTTGCGGCGATCGTGGCAATGGGCGTGCGGACATTTTTCATCCAGCCATTCAAGATTCCGACCGGCTCGATGCAACCGACGCTCTACGGCATTTATCCCTACAAGGATGACCAACGCAGTGAGCCGCCGTTACCGTATCTCGATGGTACGCCCTCGTTACCGGAAAAGTTGTTCGGAATGGTGGTGCAGGGCAAGATGTATGAGTCGGCAGGCTACCGGAGCCGGGGCGATCACATTTTTGTGGATCGCTTCACGTACCATTTTCGCAAACCGCAGCGCGGCGAAGTCATCGTCTTCGACACCACTGAAATTGAGCGGTTACCGGAAAGCTCACGCGGTAAATTTTACATCAAACGGCTAATCGGCCTCGGCGGTGATCGGATTCAGATCCACCCTCCGTACGTATTAGTCAATGACGAGAAGTTGGACAGCCGTCCGGCGTTTGAACGGATTTACGCCCAAACCAACGGCTACAGCGGCTATGTTTTAGCGCCCGGTGCGGAGTTCCTCCATAATGCCGGCAACATTTACCAAGTGCCGCACCGGGATCTCTTTGTACTCGGCGACAACAGTCGCAGCAGCCTCGACGGCCGGTTTTGGGGATCGTTACCGGAGCATGCGCTGGTGGGCCGGGCCGTTCTCGTGTACTGGCCGTTTACCAAACGCTTTGGCTTGATTGATTAACTAATTGATTGACGGACGCGTGGCGTTGCTCGTAGAGTCCGCATCAGTTCTTTAGAAGAAAACGCGTCGGCGCAGGGAATGCCGTGAAATTCGGCAACAGTGGCGCTGCTGTAACTGGATACGAAAGCCCAATAGCCATCCAAATGGAGAAGGCGGGCCGGTAGACTTGAAGCCAGAAGTCAGAATAACGACCGACACGCAACCCAACAAACCCTTCGAACCAAAGGAGAAGAGTTATGCGTCGTATTGTACTGATGTCGTGTCTCGCGGTCATTACCGGATCTGCGCTCGCGGATTCGCCCACTACTAATCGCTTGCCGGAAGTCGTTGTCACTGCCACCCGTTTGCCGGATGAACAAATGCCATTGATGAAAATGCCGGCGAATGTCACCGTCATTGATCAGGCCCAGATTGTTGCCGCGCCTTCCTTTACTTTAACGGAATTGCTGCGGCAACAGGTGGGATTGGTCCCGGCTGGAACCGGAGCATTTGGCGGGGGCGGAGGTGGTAATCTTGTGATGCGTGGATTTGGCGAGCGCTCCGGCACTGTTTTTCTGGTGGATGGAGTCCGCGTCAATGATGCTGGCGATGCGACGGGACCGTTTATGTGGAATAGCATTCCGCTGGATAGCATCGAACGGATCGAAGTGATTCGCGGTGGAGCATCCACCATTTACGGTGAGGGTGCGATCAGCGGAGTGATTAACATCATTACCAAACAGCCAACCAATCAAACAGCGACCGCGACCGCAACTGTCGCCGGTGGTAATTTGGGTTATTACACCGGTCATTTTGACGGCAGTCTCAAGGAAGGAAGCTTTGATTGTTTTGTCAGTGGCGACCGGCAAGAATGGACTGGCTGGCGAGATTTCAGTGCCTTTCGCAGTTGGTCAGCCATTGTGAAACCATCAATTGACACTACAGTTGGCAAATTCACATTGGGCTATTACTTGCATGATGAAACAACCCAAAATCCTGGCAACTTGACGGCCGCGCAACTTGCAGCCAATCCACGGCAAGCTGTCGCTGGTAATACTTTTGAGATTGAAGATCACGAAAGCCGTGGAAGCCTGGACTATTTTAAGTCACTGGATAGTGGTTTGACATTGGTGGGGAAGGTTTACGGTCAGGCATATAACTCCAATAGTACAGTTCCCGGATCTGGCTACACTTCAATCACTCGTGTGCAACAGCCGAACTATGGAGGCACATTTCAAACCAGTTATGATTCTGATATTCGCGGGCGATCAAATAAACTGACGCTGGGCATGGAACTCGTGAAACAGAATTTTTCCAGTAACGGATCTGATAACTTTGGTGGCGCATCTATGGAACAGATTAATAACTGGACGGCTAGTTTTTTTGCTCAGGATACTTACCATGTGACTTCTAAACTTTCAGCCAGTGCCGGTGTGCGCTACGATCATCGCGAATGGGACATTGACATTCTTCAGGTGCCTTATATGGGAAGCGTGACCAATCAATCTTCCAAAGTAGCAGATGTCTGGAGTCCCAAAGCCACGCTGACCTATGAATTTACTGAAAAGACGGCTTCTTGGCTGAGCTTATCGCGTTCCTATCATCTACCAGCCGGTAACGATATCGGTTCGGCCGGTAACGACCCCAATACCGGACAGCAATTTGTCGCCAATCCCAATATTACACCGAGTATCTCCAATCAAATCGAAATCGGCATACGCTCGCAACAATATAACTGGCTCGGCGCTTCTTTGACCTACTACTACAACTACACGCACGACGATATTTTGTATAACCCAGCGACTTTTTACAATGGTAACTTCAATGACAATCGTCAAGGAGTAGAGCTAACTCTGACTTCACGACCAGTGGATTGGATAGACTTTTATTACACCACAGCTTTTACGGATGCGCGGTTTGATGGAGGCATCTACGGTGATCATCATCTGCCGCTTGTCCCGGAATGGCAGTTGACTGGCGGTGCCAACTGGCGGCCAATCAAAAACTGGCAATTCACTCTTGAAGCTGTTCATGTGCGTGATCAGGTGGCTATCAATGATTACTACAATGTTTCGCCGCTTAACCAATATGTGGTGCTCAATGCGCGCGCCTCTTATCACTGGAACCGTTTTACCGTGTTTACCAAGGTGAACAATCTGCTCGATCGACTGTATGAAACCTATCCAGCATATTCGACCTTCTCTCTTGTACAAAAGTACAATCCAGTCGCCGGGATTAATTTCCAAGCTGGTGTTACCGCGACATTCTAATTTGGCTAGACGCCAATTCGTTCGCGGATTTTGCCGGTAATATTGTCAGCTAGCGACTGGATTTGTTTTTGGTCGCGGCCTTCGATGAGCAGACGGGCTTTCGGCTCGGTGCCGGAGTAGCGCAGGAACACGCGCCCTTCGGTGCCGAGCTGTTGCTCCGCCGCTTTCACCAGTTCTAGCACTTCCGGCATTGTGTCCCACGCCGGTTTCTCGCGGACGCGCACGTTAACGAGCACCTGCGGGAATTTGGTCATCACTTGCCTGAGTTCGCTCAGGCGCTTGTCTGTGTCAATCATGATCCGCAAGACTTGTAGCGCCGCGACGAGGCCGTCGCCGGTGGTGGCATAGTCACGAAAAATCATGTGGCCGCTTTGCTCGCCGCCGACATTGAGATCATCAGCGAGCATTTTTTCCAAGACATACCGGTCGCCGACTTGCGTGCGCACTGTCTGGCCGCCAGCTTGCCGGAGCGTGAAATCAAGCCCGAGATTGCTCATGACGGTGGCTACAAGCGTTTTCTTTTTTAGCTCACCGCGTTTCAGCCAGTCGAGTGCGGTAATGCAGAGTGCATCGTCGCCGTCCACGAGCGTGCCGGTTTCATCGCAGAGCAAGACCCGGTCACCGTCGCCGTCGTGCGCGATGCCGATGTCCGCGCCGAGGTGCCGTGTAGCCTCGCAAATGACCTCTGGAAATAGTGAGCCGCACTCTTTGTTAATGTTGGTACCGTCAGGTGCGTTGTTAAGGACGGTGACGCGTGCACCAAGCTCACGGAGAACACAGGGCGTGCTTTTGTATGTTGCGCCGTGTGCGGTATCCACGACGATGCGCAATCCTTCGAGGTTCATGCCTTTCGGGAATGCGGCCTTGGCATACTCGACGTACCGGCCGAGCGCGTCGTCAATACGGACAGCCTTGCCGATTTCCTTGGCGGTGGGACGAATGTTTTCAATCGCGCCGCTGAAAACCAAGTCCTCGATTTCGGCTTCGACATTGTCGTCGAGTTTGTAACCGTCGTGCTGGAAAAATTTAATGCCATTGTCTTCGTAGGGATTGTGTGAGGCAGTGAGGACGATGCCGGCATCGGCGCGCAGTGACCGGGTGATGTATGCCACGCCAGGCGTTGGCAGCGGACCGATTAATAACACATCGACGCCCATCGAAAGCACGCCGGCAGCGATGGCGTTTTCGAGCATGTAACCGGACAGCCGCGTGTCTTTACCAATGACGATTCGGTGCCGGCCTAACCCGCGTGACAGCGGCACGTTCTTTTTGAATACATATGCTGCAGCGCGGCCTAGTTTGAGAGCGGTTTCGGCTGTGACCGGTTCGACATTGGCCACACCGCGCACACCATCAGTGCCGAAGATTCTGCGGACAGCGTTATTTGGTTGGGAATTCACACCGAAGTTTTACACCGCTACCGCGCTCGCTGTCAACCGGCGCTACTCAGTTGATTTCTCGAGACGGACAACAGCATTGGTCGGCTCAACAGCGACAACTATAATGCGGCGTGGATGTCGGATGTCATGCAATGTAATCGGTACCATCACTCGCCCGGTATGTTCTTCGTGTTGCAAATCCACGACAGCGAATAACTCAGACCGGGACGCTTGTCGGAGGTCTTCGGTTGTGCCGCGCACTGTGACGTTGACGCTACGAGGCATGGAGTAGGTGGCGGTCATGCCGGGCGGCGCTTTGACTTCGAGCGACACGCCATCCACTGTTCGTGAATCGCTGGTAACCGCTTTCACAAAAATCCAAATAAAACTGGCCGCGACCAACGCCACGACTTTCAGCCCATTGTTACTGATCAACCATTGAGGAAAGTTCATTCGTGCGGCTCCTCCGTCGAGGTTTCAACCGGCGCATCGGCTTCGGTAAAACCGGCATGATTGTTTGCAGTGTTACCGGCGCGTGGCGACATTAACATCGCCACCAGCCGGCGCGCGCGATCCACCAGCCAGTTGCCAGGCCGGGCCGGCGGAGCCAGCGCCCGCGCCAAGGTCAACCGCAAGCCAGCCGCGTCGAGGTCTTGTGTTAAGTGGCCTTGTTGCGCCACGGAAATCAGACCGGTTTCCTCGCTGACCACCAAAACCATTGCGTCCGTCTCTTCGCTGAGGCCGATTGCCGCGCGATGCCGCATTCCGAGCGTCGCGCTCAGGCCTTGGCGCTGTGTCAATGGAAAGATGCAACCCGCCGCCACTACCCGGTCGCCCCGCAAAACTACTCCACCGTCATGCAGCGGTGTGTTTGGAAAAAAAACTGTCGTCAGCAGTTCCGCGCTGGCCTTGGCATCCATTGGCACGCCGGTTTCTTGCATGCCGCGAAAACCGATTTCACGCTCAATGGCAATCAATGCGCCGAAATGTTTTTGCGATAGCTGTCTGGCGGTTTCCACCAGCACGTCAATCACCTCGGTGCGTTGCTGCGAACTGCTGAAAAATGACTGGCTGCCGATTTGCGCCAGTGCCCGGCGCAACTCCGGCTGGAAAATAACGAGCACCGCAATCGCCAAAAAGCCGAGGACGCGACTTAAAATCCAATTCATTACGTCCAGCTCGAAAATATGTGTCAGGCCGGTTACCACGAGCAATGCGATGACCAGTCCGCTGAACACCGCCGCGCCGCGCGTCCCACGAAAAAGCAGTAGAAAATAATAAATGACCGCCGCGAGCAGCACGATTTCAATCGCGGCCCGCCACTCTCCGGCAATCAGTTCAAGAATCTGTTCCATTTTTGATCAATCAACCTGTCGTAGCGCCATGAGCATTCGCACGACATCCACCGTCGCCGCTACGTCGTGGGTACGCACAATTTGTGCACCTTGTGTGACCGCCCACGCGGCCACCGCCAGCGAACCCGGCAGTCGTTCGGGTGCTGGCCGACTCAGCAGTTGGCCAATGAACGATTTTCGCGAGGCGCCAACAACAATCGGACAACCGAGTAGCGCAAATTGTTTAAGTCCGGCCACCAACTGCCGGTTGTGTTCCACAGTTTTACCGAACCCGAGGCCGGGGTCAACCGCGATTTGCGTTTTTTTTACGCCACTGGCCACCGCGAATTCAATCCGCTCCGCCAAAAACTCCCGGACTTCCCGGACCACGTCGACATACCGGGGATTTTCCTGCATCGTTGCCGGCATGCCTTGCATATGCATCAACACCACGCCCGCCTCAAAGTCGCGCACCACTTGCACCATGTCGGCGTCATGGCGGAGCGCGCTGATGTCGTTGACAATCCGCGCACCGGCAGCGAGGGCACGTTTGGCGACAACTGCTTTCGTTGTATCCACTGAGACGAGCAAATCGGAGATCTGCTCAATCACTGGCAGCACACGTCGCAATTCCTCATCGGCGCTGACGACCGGTGCACCGGGCCGGGTGCTTTCCCCGCCGATGTCAATGATGTCCGCTCCTTCACTGGCCATTTGCCGGGCCCGTGTGACAGCGTTGGCGACAGCGAGATACCGGCCGCCGTCGGAAAACGAATCCGGCGTGACGTTTAGAATCCCCATCACAAGCGAACGCGTGGTTTTCCATTGAAACGCTTCCATCTTCGACAGTGTATAGCCGGACATGCTTTCCTGCCAGTTGAATCACCGATGGACATGATTGAACAATTCTGACCGGCCAAAAATGTCCATCTGGCGGCTTTACGTTTATGCAATACACCGGATTTAGAGCAGAATCGCCATTTGTGTGGTTGGCATCGCTCCTGCTTTCATCAGACGGAGAATTATGAAACGGCTTAATTTAACCGGTATGATTGTGCTCGCAATGATTTGGTGTTGCGGGACCGATGCTTTTGCTGCGCTAATCGGAACTGAGACCGTGCGATCTGAGACAGCAGATGTCGTAAGCATCGGTGTGATACGTGGCTGGGTTACTGAATCCGGCACGGATCTTCAGACCAATGAAGTCACACCGGCACCAAACTGCCAACCTAACTTTACTGAGTTACTGGCGTGGTATAAAAATGTTGACCTGTTCAGCGACAGTAATGCGATGGTGCTTGCATGCCGGTATTCATTGGAAAGTAAAACCACAGTATTCAAGAACTTGCCGGCAAAGGAATCCAGCCAGATGGGATTGTCACGGACAACCTTTAAAGCGATTCCGTCAGGTCTGTTCGTATGTGGAATTGCCGGCTGGGCAGTTCTCCGCTTGCGCCGGACCAGACACAGCTTCAGTTAGGCATTGGCCGGAACTGGGTCAACACCGGATTCTGGCAATCCGCCGGGCTTGCCGGCGGTTTCAGTCGGCGCTGGTTCCACTGTGACCGGCGCGGCACCAATACCGGCTTTGCGAATCGGCGGATTGATCAGCTTGCCGGTCTTGATGATCTCGATAATCTCCGGCGCATCCAGTGTTTCGTATTCGATTAACGCTTCCGCCAACGCGACCAGTTTGTCGCGATTCTGAGTGAGCATGTCTTTGGCGCGTGCGTAAGCGGTGTCAATGATACGACGAATTTCCTCATCAATGTCGCGTGAGGTTTGCTCGCTGACTTCCCGGCCTTTGAATAGATCACGACCGAGGAACATGTGCTCTTCATGGGCGCTGACGTTGACCATGCCGATTTTTTCGCTCATGCCCCATTCGGTAACCATTTTGCGGGCGATGTGCGTGGCTTGTTTAATATCGCCGGCGGCGCCACTGGTGGAATCGCCAAAAATAATTTCCTCAGCGATGCGGCCGCCCATGATGCCGGTGAGTTCATCAAGCATCTGTTTTTTGCTTTCGTGATATTTGTCTTTGACCGGCAACGAGAAAGTGGCGCCCAGAAACATGCCGCGCGGGATGATGGTGACCTTGTGGAGTGGTTCGGTGTGTTCGAGCAGGCACAGCACCAGCGCGTGACCGGCTTCGTGGTAGGCGGTAATTTTTTTATCACGATCGTCCATTACGCGACTGCGACGTTCCCGTCCCCAGCGGACTTTGTCGCGTGCCTCTTCGAGTTCTTCCTGGTCAACGCCTTTTTTCTCGTTGCGGGCAGCAAGCAATGCAGCTTCATTAATCAAATTGGCAAGATCGGCTCCGGAAAATCCCGGCGTACCGCGTGCGATAACTTTGAAATCCGCATCCTTGCCAATCTTTACTTCCCGGGCATGAACTTTGAGGATTTCTTCCCGGCCGACAAGGTCTGGCAGGTCAATTACGATTTGCCGGTCAAACCGTCCCGGCCGCAGCAGCGCGGTGTCGAGCACGTCAGGCCGGTTGGTTGCCGCGATGATAATCACGCCTTCCTGCGTGTTAAAGCCATCCATCTCGACCAGTAAGGCGTTTAATGTTTGTTCGCGTTCATCGTGACCACCGCCGATGCCGGAAAAGCGTGACCGACCAACAGCGTCAATTTCATCAATGAAAATTAGACACGGCGCACTCCGTTTGCCTTGCTCGAACATGTCACGCACCCGGCTTGCGCCGACGCCGACAAACATTTCAACAAAGTCCGACCCGCTGATCGAGAAAAACGGCACGTCCGCTTCGCCGGCAATGGCCTTGGCGAGCAGCGTTTTACCGGTGCCGGGAGCGCCGACGAGCAACACGCCTTTCGGAATGTGGCCGCCGAGTCTTTGAAAGCGTTTTGGATCTTTGAGAAACTGGATGATTTCTTCAACTTCTTCCTTGGCTTCCTGCATGCCGGCAACATCCTTGAACGTCACCTTGTTTTTGTCACGGCTGAGCATCCGGGCGCGCGACTTGCCAAAGCTGAGCGCGCCTTTGCCGGCAGCTTTGAACTGCCGGACAATGAAGAAATAGAATATTAGGATACCAAGTACAATCGGCGCCGCGTTGAGCAGCATTCCGAGCCACACTTGGCTCGGTTGTATAAATTCGAACCGCACGCCATTGGACTTCAGATATTCGCCAACTTTGTCGTTGCTCATACCAGATTCCGTCACGAAGTTGATGGCTTTTTTTTCGCCACCCGGTTCTGCGTACTCGCCCTTCAGTTTGGCGAATTCGCCGGGAATGCCTTCAATAACCACCTTTTTGATCAAGCCTTTTTCGACCTTGGCTTCGAACTGGTCGTAACCAATTTTGCTGACGTGCTCTTGCTGTGTTTGCCAGACCTTCGCCAGGGAACCGGCGAGCAACACTGCCAACAATAGCCAAATCAAACCCATTCGTGACGCAAAGTTTGGTTCACGACTGTCTGGATTACGCCGGGTTTTCGGCGTCAGAGGTTTTTTATCTTCCATAAATTCTTTCGTTAAACAATCTCAGCAGCCTAACACACGCATCCCGTCAATGCAATCACCAAGCCTTGGTTTGTCGGGTGGTTTGCAGGCGGCGGCGCAATTTCCGCTTGACGCCGGCAAGTCTGAGTGTTACGAAA
>Ga0118677_10008764_pt1 | contig 16077 bp, 10 predicted proteins | sample AliMusrvi5mmetaG_FD_86154 | JGI IMG/M metagenome (GOLD analysis project Ga0118677, IMG submission 86154) | reverse complement strand
ATTAGGTATGATTTGCACAAAAAATAATAATAATAATAATAATAATAATAATAATAATAATAATAATTTATTTTTTTTTTTTAATATAAATAGAATAAACAATTACACAGCGTCAGTTTGCGATGAAATAAAAATAAATAAAAAAAACCCAGGAAAACTATAGGAAATTGACTTAACATATAATAAAACGAATAAAAATTTATGAATCTTTCACAATCGGCATTCCTGCACCATCTTCCCAAATCACTCCCAACCATTTGGTCCGGCTCCCTCGTAAACACAGACTTATGGATCTTATGATGCATAGTTGAATTCTTGCTCGAACCCAACCAACTACTTGAGAATAGGGTTTCTTCCATTTTTCTGATAACAAAGCTGAAAGTCTTTTGAAATATGTGATTGCTTCATTTTCAAAAATTCCTTCGCATGTTGCTATAATTGGAGTGAATGATGCACGTCTACTTTCGGCTTCAGCAGCATACTTTCCTTTTTTAGTCTCAAGATAGCTTGTGAAGATTGAGTTAAGGGATCTTCCTCTGTGAGAAATAGCGTCAGCATTCAAGATGCAAGTATCAAACAACGCTTCCCTCTGAGGTTCCCAAAACCCGCGTACTCCCCAATCAACTCTGAGTCCATCAACTTCCTCAGTAGCTTCTTTCAAAACTGGTTCTCTGACTGTTCTTAACCCAGCTTTTTGGCAAAGCTGAATGTTGAGATCCCTTAATTCATTGTGTCTCAAACAAATAAGACCTCCTTTTTTGCAGGTTAAAGCATGAGTTCGATTGAAAAATTCCCCACAGCCATCGCAATATTGTTGAAGTTTAGGTGGCTCGTAACAGTACCTATTTGCTATCCCATCTCTAAAAGCATCAGGACTGAGGGCAAAATCATTATCATAAGTTGGAAAGACTGACAACCAAGTTGAGCAATTGTTTTCTTGTATTCTTTTGACTGCAGCTTTTCTTTCGTCTGGCAATCGATTAATAAGAAGATCAATCTGAGTTTTCTCATCATCATTTTTTTTGCATTTCATTTCACCAGTGACTCTTTTTAAATGGTGAATGTGTTGATCAAAATCAAAAAATGTCCCTTTAGAAATAGCATCGGCTGCAATACTTGTTGCTTGAACAGAAGTTCTATAAGAAAAGCGAGAGGTTGCAACTGCATCTCTTATTCCAATCCCACCAATTTTCGCAGGACTTTGCATTATTGCTGCATCCACATCACTGATTGGAACCCCAGTCAAAGCAGGGAGAAATTCCAGTTCAATAGATGCTTTTAAAGGAGAGAAATAATCTTCACAACCCATACAAACTCTCTGTAAATAACCCCACTCATTCTGAACTGATTTAGTCATTGCCACAAAAGCTGCATGAGGTTCCAGTTTGGCTGCTTCAGACAAACAAGAGATAGCCTTGCACCATTTTTCCACTTTCTTTTCAATCCAATCTTTTGTATCCATGACACTCCCAATATAGCTACCCAGAAATCTGTTCCCAGTTACAACATTAATTTGAAATTCAGAAAACATTTCTTTCGCCACTTCAATAAAAGCAGGTGAGACAATGAGATAACTTTTATTGGGCTCAGCAAAATATCCAAATTTGGGGCCTTCAGCAAGAAGAATTTTCAACCACTCTTTGAGATGTTTTAAAGCAGCAATGCATGCAGAATCATCAGCAAACCAATTTTGAACCCATCTTGATGGCTGTGGTTCTTTTAACAACCGTACCAATGGCATCACACCAATTGCATAAAATTGCATTGCAAGTGGGTCCCCTTGTGTTACTCCTTCTCTGCTAAACAACATAACTTCGGATCCCCGAATAATCAGCAATGCATAACCGCTGTAAGAATTAAAAAGAAAACGAGAACATCTTGGCCAAAGGATTCTTGCATTCCATAACGCCATTGGTCTGCTGATTGAATTAAAAGCGTTAGCAGCATCGATCAATAAAAGCCCCCATCCTTCTTCAGAGTGATCATTAAATAGTGTTTTGATAGCATGTATACCAGCTTCAATTCCAGATTTCAACCCTGAACATAATTGATCAGTTCCACACTCCATCTGAACATCTTCACCAGTAATATAGACCATAACTTTAGAGCAAAATCTGTCTGCAATTTCACCAATACCAATTGGTCGTACTCCGGGACATTTTGCTAAAGCTATAAGTCTTTTTGCTTTTAGAGCTCTAATGTCATTCCAATCGACAAAAGAATTTGCTAATCTTCTGATCACTGCAGCCATTGATTCTCTTAAAGATTCACTTTGCGTTCCAAATTTTAAAATGAGAGCTTGCCATTGATAAGAATCCAAACCACTAATTCCAGCACTTCCACCCATCATCCTTGCAACTTTTTCAACATGCTCAGCAGAAATATCAACATCAATTAAAATAGGCAAATCCTTGCATTCAATGAAAGCTTCAGCATTTGCTGTTGCCTGAGGGGGGTGTTTAATTTTTAAGTCTTCCAAAACTGAGACACCTTTCCCATTGTCATCTGTCGGTTGTAACACTGTGCTCACTTCTCCTCTTTCAGTGATAAACTTAGCCGCTTCTCTTATTTTTCCGATCAAAATTAACCGGGAAAATATCTTAACAGCTTGTTCATCTGTTATGTTGCCATATGAACGTGGTAATTTTTTATCACAGAGCTCCACTTCTTCCAAAAGCTCTTGAAAATTGCCATCTTCCCATAATTTCATTCTTTTTTCCAAAAGCCTTCTAATATCTGCAGTTTTCTTTATATTACGAGTCCTTTGCAAAATAAGAGGTGGAAAACAAATTGGTTTGTCAGATCTGACCTTTTCATCAGCAAAATCTTGCCACATCTCACTGTACATGCGGGTGAATTTTCTACCACAAGCTCCACCTGGCAATCTGTATTGCTTTCCTCTAAGTTTAGCAACTCTTAACCAGATTAACTCGAACAATTCGGTTCTTTCCTTTCCTTCAGAGTTCAAAAGAGGCATTCCAAAAGCTTCGATCATCTTTTCGTCAGTAAAAGAAAACTGTTGTTGATTGTCATGTTCACTTAATTTCTCAATCTTTTTAGTTTGATCAATAAATGAAATAGCTGCTTTCACGTTGGTCATCATTTTTTGATTCTCTCTCAGCTGATTCTTCGCTCCAAATTTTGGTTTCGCTTCAAAAAGCTGTTCATAGTTGTTTATTCGAGGGTTGGACTCAAATTCGTGAGTGTGCGCATTTAAGCATCTCCCATTTTTAAGTGGGAAACAAGATGAACATTTGACACCTTTATTCTTGCAAGGACATTTCCTGCTGCAAGTTGAGATGTAATTTCCGGATCCATGACAATCACAGCATGACTTGTTTTCAATGCGATTGGGAAACTGAAATTCATTGGGACGCTGACCAATTTTGGCTTCGCAGGGACCATGATTTTCTTCAATATTGGAACCATCAAAGGAAGTTGTTACTGAATTTGCATGACCAATTTCATTTTTGTCTTGTTTGAACTGAACGCAGCCTTTCTGCACCGCGTGATTTATTTGTTCATACCCCCCTGTTAGTGGACAGGCGTATATTTGGCATCTTTCATTATTCGTAAACATATTCCTAAATAAAAGATAAATATTTAAAATAATATGCACTAAAAAACTGTGTGATTCTTGCTCGCAGATTTCTAAAGAAATCACAATCAAGGACTTGCGGCTATTCCGAAGTCCCCATAGATCTAACAAAAATAAAAAAACAAAAAACTTTTCAAAAAACAAAAAAACTCCCATTTTTTTGAAATTGAACAAAATCTGCCCGAATCACGGGAATGGGAAAAAGGTTGATCATGTTTCGGAAAGAAAAAACCGTCGATCTATCGATTTCTTTTTAAAGTTTTTTTAAAGTAAGTAAAATTGTTACCTCTTAATGATTTTTGGTTTTAAATGGGAAAGCTATGCAAGTAGAATAAAGTTGTGGATTAAGGAATTGTATTTGCAGATCAAGACGAATCCTGGTTGCCTTTTTTCCCGGGATATTCATGGGATTGGGGATTTCAGTGTCGTCCCAGACTAATTATGACGGGTGCTACCTATTTTACATGGACCTTCACAACCACGACCTGTTATTCCTCATACCTGCTTCCCAATAAGGTGATATTAAGATCGGTAAACCATTTGGGGAATTCATTCTCTGGCGGTCCTGTTTCCGGGGAAGTTCAGAAAGTTGATCAAACGGGGGCGGTGATTTGGGATTATGTTTATTCTACAACAACTTATTGTTGCCATCACGACATCCATCCCATGCCAAATGGAAATGTGCGGGTAATTGCCGTGGCAATACTGGATAACAATGCTGCAGGCACAATATCCTCCATATTGCCTTTTAATGTTCCTTATTGATCCTTTAACCGGGGTTGGTTAAGCAATCTCACTGTTTTGGTTTAATTGTTGTTTTTCCCTCAGGAAATGCGACCAAATGAACATTCCACCGGATACGATAAAGGGGAATCCGATTATCATGACAATGCCGAGGGCGACACCAACCGGATTGGGATTTTTAAACATTACAAGCCGGTGATAATTCATCAGGTAGATAAATACGGAAAAAAAGATACCCACCAGCACGTAGATAATCCCGCCGATAAGTTCCCATTTCCAGGCAACAGCCAAAATAATAATCAGAATGACACCCGGGATCGAGTGCATCATGAACCCGATCAATTGATCCTGTAATGTAATTTTCGGGTCAAATGAATCAGCCCCAAGCAAAAGGATAAACCCGATTGCCAGGATACTGATGATCCTGGGAAGCCAGTAGACAAGTAGTTTGAGCGTTTTCATCTGGTATGGATTTAGGATTGTGTTCTATACAGGTTATCTTCATTACGGCTGAAGCCGGATTCTTGTTAAAATTCCTGAGGTTGAGCGGATGTTTACGAACCCTGACAACCGTAGATTGTTTTTGTAAATCCCCGCATTCCTCAGTTCAAGATCACCGGGTCCGGGAATCTCCAGCAGAAGCGAGTCAATGTGGTTTGAAGAGGCGATGTTTGTCTTTTGAATGACCCCTTCATTGTTATTCCGGATAATAAAATCTGAAAGCTGGCAGTTTGTGATCAGGAAGGGCGAAACGCCTTCAGTAATTACTTTCAATTGAGAGGATGAAAAATCTTTAATCACGAGGCTCAGGGGCGCAGCGTTTTTTATTTTATAGCTGTACAATGTAACATTGTGAAGGTGCGGTGTAAAGATGAAAAGTGTGTCATTCACTGATTTCAACGGAACCTTGCCTAACCGTATGCTCAAAGTATCATTTCGAACCGAATACAGAACCGGATTTTTTCTGTTGCCCCTGATCCTGATGTACGAGTTCAGGTACTGTTTAATTATAATGGTATAACCGATGCCGGAAACCGAGACAGAAGTAAAACCTGAAGTATTAATTACACGCCCCCTTTCGGGTGGTGGCGGAATGATAGCAAAGCGCCCCGGTTTTCCGTTCCGGATATTCCGTATGGAATTACCGGCCAGCCCATAAAAAATAACCGTCCAGATGATTGCCAGGGAAGCGGTTATCATGAGGATGCGTGTGCTTTTTCTTATCCGGTGCGTTCTCATTTTTCTGGAAAGTTCTCTTTTACATAGGTGTCATACAATTGTTTCAGTTCGTCGAAGGATAAATCAAGCATAAAAATGCTCCTGAAAACCGGGGGAAGGTCAACCGTGAGAAATTGTTCCCGCCGGTAAGTGAAAATCCTGGACACTGCTTCAGCGGCAACATAATTTCCAAGGCCTCTTCTGTTATACAGGATGCCTTTCTGCTGCAGAAAATCATAAGCCCGCATTGCGGTATTGGGGTTTACCTGCAAGGTGGCGGCCACGTCGCGGACCGAGGGAATTTTCTCGTCTGCCTTCCATTCCCCAAGGAGGATGTGATCATTTACATATTCCGCAATCTGCAGGTAGATAACTTGTTTTTCGTTGAAATCCATGACCACAGGCATTAAATTTCCCGTTCCTTCAGACTGTGGTACGCCGCAAAATAGAGCCCTGCCGAAACAAAACCCCAGGCTAGAATATTCCACAACTTCATCCTGAAAACAAGTCCGATTGAATGGATCATATATTTGCCGCCAGGAAACTGGTAATAATCAAAATCGCCATACCGTATAAAAAAGGTATGTCCGAATGCCAGCCCGCCGGAAAACTGGTACAAGAGAAAGAGCTGCCAGTAATTGTATGCGATGAAAAGGATCACCAGGATCAGCAATACCGCCGGAAACCTGAATTTCCTGTACCGGGCGGCGCCATAAAGAAAAATAGGAAGCAGGAACAGATAAACAAGAATGGTGTCCGCGTAAAAAACACGGTAACCAGGCAAGGCCGTCCTGCCACCGGCAATGATGTCCTTAAGTGACATCGGATGGAATATGCCTGTAAATAAATAAGCGAATGAAAAGTAAGCCGTCGTGAATAACGGGATAAACAGCAGCGTACAGGAGAGGGCCAGTGATGCAAATTTCTCAAAAGGTGAGGCCGGAAGCAACAGGTAAAAAGAAGAACGGCCGGAATTATTCCATGCCCCGTATCCATTTACGGCCATCAGGCTGCCACACAAAGTCAGCATGACAGGATAAAACTTCGCAACCAGCGAACCATCCTCTGATGTAATCGCGAAACAAAACAGGATCAGTGCAGTGATGCCCAGGGAAATTCCGTAAACAGCCCTGTTCTCAATCCAGAGAATCCTTATCAGCCGGAGGAAGCGTTTGGTTCTGAACTCAGCCATGACTTGAAGGATTTAGCAATGAGATGAGCCTTTCGGGAGCCTCGGTGAGACCATTGAACAGCGTTTCGATGTCCACATTCCCCGGATCATGGAAAGGGTTTGTTTTAATGTATGCATAGCCAAGTTCCGAAGCTCCGGAATAAAGAACATCTGAAGTTAACGGCGCCGAGCGGGAAAGGCCAAATGTCAGTTTATCGGAAACCGAGACCAGGGATCCGTTAAAAAGGATCTTTCCTCCATCGAGTACAATCATCCAGTCGATCAGATGTTGCAGATCCCTGACCTGGTGCGTCGATACAATAATGGTTCGATTGTCGGCAAAAGAGCTTGCAAGAAGGCTCCTGAATGTGGGTTTCGAGGGAATAGCCAGGCCTTTGGTCGGCTCATCAAAAAAAAGATAGCGGGTGTTGCAGGAAAGGGCAAACGCGATCAGGGTTTTCTTTTTCTGGCCATATGACAATTTTGACAACTTCTGATCTTTACCGACTTCAAACGATTTCAGAATTGAGAAAAAACTTCCTTCATCAAAATCAGGGTAAAATGGTGCATAAAGTGTCATCAGCGCATAAGGGTCGACGGCAGGAAGCCAGGGCTCCTCGGTCAGGAAAAAGATCTGCTGAAGAAAGGAAGAACGCCGTTGCCCGGGAATATGATCATCCGCAAGAACAGCACCAGATCCCGGGAAGGATAGTCCGCTGAGCAGCTTCAGAAGCGTCGTTTTACCGGCACCATTTTTTCCGAGCAGACCGATGATATGTCCGTGAGGCAATTCCAGACTGACACCATCAAAGAGATTGGCTTTCCTTGTGTAGCCGAAAGTCATTTCACGGACGGAGATCATGGAATGGTGTATTAATGTATTAGAACACTGCAAATATAGAGTGCTGAAACCGGAATGTCAAGGAATTAACATTTTTTTTCTTTTTAAGGATCAGCAAATTAAAAGGCAAAAGGATCAATGACAGGAAAAAATGCTAATTTTGGTCTACATGTTGATGTTCTGCAAAATACTTACGCATCCATTAAGCAAGAGCGTTATTCCTTTCACATTCCTCATGATGTCACTGGGAATCCATGCCCAGGATTCCCATAAAAAAGACAGTCTGGAGCATGTGCTGGTTACGACCAAAAGCCCTGAAGACAAGTTCAGGATTCTTATGGCCCTTTCGGATGAAACAGTAAATAAAGATGTTTCAACATCTTTGAAATATGCGGAACGGGCATTGGACGTTGCCGTTGCATCAGGAAATAATAAGGACAAACTGAATGCGGATCTTTACATTGCCCGGCTGTATTATTTTATGTCGGACCTGAAGCGTGCAATGGAATTTGCCGAAAAAGCCAGGGTCCTGGCGGAAGATCTTAACTCCGACAATGAACTTGCAAGGTCGCTGGACGCGATCGGTATTATTTATTATGATATCGGCAACCAGGTGAAGAGTTCGGAGAATTTCTACAAAAGCCTGAAACTCTATGAAAAGCTGAAGGACAAGGATGGACTTGGAAGGACGTTCTGCAGAATCGGCACCCTTTATTTTGATCAGAAAGATTATGATAAAGCCGTAGACTATTATTCCAAATCCATCGACCTGGCAAAAGAGATTAAAAGCAACGAGGGAATTGCAAGTAATCTCAATAACCTGGCTAAAGTGTATTCCCAAAAGCAGGAGTACACCAAAGCGTTGAAAAGCTATGAAGAGGCATTAAGGATAAACATTGAAGCCGGGAATTCGTACCTCGTTGCCAGTAATTATCTCAATATCGCCGATGTTTACCTGAGTATGAAAAAATATGCAGTGGCAATATCCAATGTTCAAAAGGCACAGGGCATATTTGAAAAGATTGGGAACAAACTGCGCCTTGCAAAAAGCCAGGTACTCCTGAGTAAAATCTACCTGGAATCCGGGCAGCCCCGTCAAAGCGAAACCATGGCGAAGAGTGCATTGGGAATCGGCGAATCAAAGGGGTATAAGGAAATCATCGTAGCTGCTGCCGGTGCTTTGTACAAGTATTATCTTGCAGGGAAAGATTCAACAACGGCCCTGAAGTACTATATCCTGGAAAAGCAATATAACGACAGCCTGTTCCTTGATGAAAAACAAAAAACACTGACAAAACTTGAATTGCAATACCAGTTTGACAAAAACGAACAAAATGAAAAAATAGCCCGTCAGCGTAAAAATATCCTTATTGCAGTTATCTCTGGTTGTTTATTCTTCAGTCTGATCATTTTTATCCTGATTCTCAAACAGGCAAGGCTTAAAGCTAAAAAACTGCAGCTTGAAAAGGCAAGTTTTGAGAAAGAGCTGGATTTCAAGAATAAAGAGATGGTGCTCAAGGTGATGTCGTTAATGAAGAAAAATGAAATGCTTGCAGATCTTTCTGAAAGACTGAACCAGATAAACGAGGAAGCGACAAGCCCGGAAAGCAAGGAAACCATTAAGAAAGTGGCAAATGAACTTCAAAAGAGCCAGGAAGAGGAGATATGGAAAGAATTTTCAGTGAGGTTCAAGGAAGTTCATGGAGAATTTTACGATAAATTGCGCCAGCGTTTCCCCGGATTAAGCCCTAATGAATTGAAATTATGCGCGTTCCTACGCATGAACATGTCAACCAAAGATATTGCCGAACTAACCGGCCAACGGGTTAGTTCATTAGAAACTGCCCGATACCGGCTGAGGCAGAAACTCGGTATTGTGAATTCTGATGCCAACCTGATCACGTTTCTTTCCTCTTTGTAACAAAAACAACCCTGTTTTTTTCTTTAGCTCCAAAAAGGATGACCTCGCCGGATTATCTGTATTCGTCAGATAACCAGATGGTAATGAGTAAACAGACGAACCTGTACAAGTAATGTACAGGTGGAAATTCATGCCTGTAACAGTTTTGTAATGGCGAATAAATTGGAGACAGGAAATCGCCAGCCGATATTTGCTCAAAAAATTGAAAAACGCATTTCCTGAAATTCCACATAGAGTCAGAACACGAAATCCCAGGTCCAAATAAAATGAAAAAAGAACAGAATATAAAAACCCCGATGGAACACCTCACCGAACTAAATGAACCAGGAACTGATAACACCAAGTTAAATCCGATTCTGAATTTCATTGAAAGGAAGAAACTCCAAAACCGTATCCTGCAAAAGATGATCGAAAAGATAAATGAAAATGATAACCAGAACAGTACCAAAACCAAATAAGTGAAAACCATGAAAAAACCATTCCTCACTTTGATTATTGCACTGTTGATCAGTGTAACATCATTTGCCGCACCACTGACAGGCATAAAAACCATTCCGGGTGATTATGTCTCCATCAGTGCTGCCATCAGTGATCTCAACACCAACGGTGTTGGAACCGGTGGCGTTACTTTTAATATTGCAGCCGGATACACGGAAACTGCTTCTAACCTGCTTATAACAGCTACCGGAACATCCGCCAACCCGATCGTATTCCAGAAAAGCGGGACCGGCGCAGATCCTTTAATCACAGCCGCAACGGGTGTCAGTACCACGCTCGACGGGATCATTGTATTGCGCGGAACGGATTATATTACTTTCGACGGGATCGACCTTGCTGAAAATGCCGGTAATACTACCCCGACCACAAGGATGGAATTCGGATATGCGCTTCTGAAAACATCAGCCACCGATGGTTGCCAGTATGTTACCATAAAGAATTGTACGATCAATCTCAACAAAACGTATATCTCCTCAGTTGGTATTTATGCCAACAATCATACTCCAACGGCAATAACAGCTTTAACGTTAACAAACGTAACCGGATCCAATTCCTATAATAAATTTTATGGCAATACCATTGGAAATTGTTTCCAGGGTATCTACATGCAGGGATCAAGTACAGCTACCTATTATGATGTTTTCAATGAGATTGGAAAAGACAAGGATGTAGTCAACAATATCACGAATGTTGGCGGTGGCACTGCAAGTCTTGTTGCCCCTTATAACAATGCCTCTGCAAGCGGGATCTACACGATTTACCAGAATAACCTGAAGGTGGTGAATAACTTCGTCAACAGCACCATGGCTGGAACAAAAACCGTTTATGGGATTTATCTGACGACAGCCACCAATGCCAACCTTGATTGTTTCGGTAATACCGTAACCCTGAATTTTTCCCCTACGGATGGCGCAAATGCAGCATTTAATGGTTTTGTTTGCGACATGGGTGCAAGCGGTACAACGAATACTGTGAATATTTACAATAATGCAGTTACAAACTGTACTTATCCAACCGTTGTCGGTGCTGGAATTACCTGCATGTACCTCAATAATCTCGGAGTCAACGGCAATGTTTACGGGAATACTGTCAGCAACAACATATTTGGATCTGCATCTGTGCTTGCAACGGCACAAATTATCTATATGCGGATTACCAAGGCTTCCAGTACGGCAGGCCCCCTGCGTGTCCATAATAATAATGTTAACGGAAATTCAAGGGTACAGTCCGTTGTTGGTGGCGGACTAACCTATTTTATCTGGATTGGCGGCAGCGGAACAACCCATAGTTGTTATAATAACACCATCAATAATAACATTGTTGGATCTAACGGATCAACCTATGGCTTTTATATGGGTTTCAACGAATCGGTATCAAAAAGCATATACAACAACGCAGTTACAAATATGACCCAGGCGAACGGAAGTGTCAATGGCATCTACGTTTACCAGGGGAAACTTTCATGGTTCTTTAAGAATACAATCCAAAACATCAGTGCGTCTGTAACAGCGACAAGCTCTTTCATTGCAGGACTTTACATCAGCAATACACCACCTACTGTCAGTTATTATTACAACAACATGATCAGCCAGCTCAGTAATCCCGGGTCCTTATCGACACTGGGTTATGATTATAACACACTGAGCGGCATTTACGTAGATGGTTCAAATAATTTCAGAGGGTTCTATAATAACACTGTTTACCTGGATGCTACCACAACAGTGACCTCTCCGAATAATTTCGGCTCTTCCGCTTTTTGTGCATTTTCGCTGGTAGGTGTGGATTTGCGCAACAACAGCTTTGTGAATATGAGCACAGCAGCCGGTGCAAACGGGAAATCGGTCGCAATCCGTTCAAGAAATACAAGTTTTCTGAATTTCACATCCAACTACAATAACTTATATGCCGGATCACCGGCTATCGAACACCAGTTATTCTGGAACGGAACTTCAGGCGGCAGTACGCTGGTTGCTTACAGGGCGCTGGTTACTCCGAATGAATTACAATCCGTCAGTGAACTTCCCCCGTTTGTTAACGTTTCAACAATTCCTTATGATCTTCACGTGCAAACGGGTGTTCCAACGCAATGTGAGGCAGGCGGTATTGTAATGACAACCCCTGTTGCAATAAATGTTGATTATGACAGTATCGCAAGGTTCCCGAATGCCGGGTACCCTGCAGGATCGTTTACACCGAATGCTCCTGACATTGGTGCAGATGAATTCGGAGGAACGCCCAATGACATCACTCCGCCGGCGATTATTTATACTCCGATAGCTTTTACAAGCAGTCTTTTAGCAAGAACTATGACGGCCACCGTTACAGATGGCAGCCTGGTTCCAACAAGCGGAAACGGACTTCCGGTTCTCTACTGGAAGAAAAACAGTGGCAGCTACCAGGCAGCACAAGCCACCTGGGTCAGCGGTTCAACCTACTCGTTTACATTCGGAGCAGGCGTTAACTACCATGATATCGTTTATTATTACGTTGCAGCCCAGGATTCAGCCACCGCGAAAAACGTGGGAACGATGCCCTGGCAGGGTGCCTCTGGATTTACATCCAATCCTCCCGCTTGTTCAACACCACCAACAAATCCTTCATTCTATTATGTATTGCAGGATATTTCAGGGATAAAACATGTGGGTGTTGGAAAAGATTATACGACACTTACAGCAGCAGCAGCAGACCTGAATGACCGTTATATGAGCAGCACCGTCACTTTTATATTGGATGACAATACCTATCCAGGTGAAACATACCCGATCCTCTTTAACGCAAACCCGGGAAACAGTGCAACCAACAGACTGGTCATCAAACCGAATACTGGCGCAACGCCTGTTCTTTCCGGATCGGTCAATGGTAACGGACTTATCTTAATGAACGGGATTGATTTCGTGACATTTAACGGTTCCAATGCGGGCCTCAAAGATCAAAGCCTGACATTAGAGAATACTGCCAGCTATGGTAACTCCTACGAATTCGGCATCACCAATAACGGGGGAACTGACCCATCAAAGAATATTACTCTGAAAAACTGCGTGATCAAAGGAAACAATGCTTTGGCTATCGTTGAGACCTACGGTATTGTTTTCAATGGAAACGGAGGCATCAACGGAGGAGGTTACGACAGTTGCGTTATCGACAACAACACGATCAAGCGCTGCAAATATGGGATCTATGTTACAGGATCATCTTCAAAAATCAATAAGAAAATAGTCATTTCCAACAATATCATGGGCGCTCCTGATCAACCCAATTATATCCGGCGTTATGGAATTGCAGTGGAACAGTCAGACAGTACCCTGATTACCGGTAATGACATTATGGGCCCTGCCATCACAGACACGATCGATCAGATGTTCGGGATCGGTTACTTTGCAGGAAGTACAAATACGAAGATTACGAAAAACAAAATCCACGACTGGCTTGGCCTGGGTATGGGAAGTAATGGTATCCGCTGCAGCAGCGACAACAGTGTGGCACCAACTGAAATCTCCAATAACCAGATCTATAATATCGGCTGTTATGGTATGAATGCAGGCCCCTCCATGAATAATGCAGAAGGTATTATGGTCCGGATGGGAGGTAACCTGCGAATATGGTACAATACAATTAACCTCAGCGGCCCCTACCTTTACGGTATTGATGACTATGCTCCGTCTTCTGCCTGCATCTGCTTTTGGGATGGCCCGACGAATCTTAATATCGACATCAGGAACAATATACTACGGAATTCTATGACAAATCCGGCCGAGTTTCCAGGTGGATATGGTAAAGCTTACGGCATCCAGATGTCAGGTACACCGTCTATGTTTATTGCCTCCTCTCTGGATTATAATGATTACTACATTGATGGCTATCGGGGTCAGGTTGCCCAGCAATTCAGCCAGGCAGTTCAAACAGATTTTCCGACAATTGCTTCCTGGCAAACCTATACCGGTCAGGAATCACACTCCCTGATGGAAAACCCTGTTTTTGTTTCAGATGTAAACCCAATGGATTTGCACGTTACAAACAATGCACTGAACTGTGCAGCGAAAACCATTACCGGACAGCCTACCACGGATTTTGCCGGGGTAAGCAGGAAAAATCCTCCCGATATGGGCGTTTATGAATTCCAGAATACCATTTCCGATTATCACACCCTTGCTGCAACAGCCGTTACACAAACAACAGCAACCCTGAACGGGAACATCAATACCCTCGGGGAGTTTGTTGAAATATACGTTACCTGGGATCTCACAACCGCTTATGCTAATTATGGTACTCCAACAGGATTGGGTTCACCGCCAAAAATCAGGTCACTCACATTGCAGTCTTTCAGTGCTCCTATTACCGGTCTAACACCGAATACCACCTATCATTGCCGTCTTGATGGTTTCCCCGGCACAAATGGTCAGCCTGAGATCTTTGGCACCGATGTAACCTTTACAACTTTGCCATTGGTTCCGGTTGTTACGACCACAGCAGCAACAGCGCTCAACTTCACCGGTGCAACTGTGAACGGAACTGTGAATGCAAACAATTCATCCACTGCGGTTACATTTCAATACGGTTTAACAGCCGCTTACGGATCCACTGCAACAACTACCCCGGCAACAGTCACCGGGAGCACAGTAACCTCCGTTTCAGCTGTTCTCACAGGACTTGTACCCAACACGCTTTATCATTACAGGGCAACAGGAACCAATGCCGGCGGTACAACCAACGGCACTGACATGACCTTCACAACACCGGATAACCAGAAGACCTTCAATCTTACCCTTTTCCTGGAAGGACTTTATGCCGGCGGCGGAACCATGACCCAGGCAAGTGATGAAAACGGTCCCCGTTACGGAACCGGAATCGCAGATAAGATCACAGTCGAATTCCACGACGCTGTCAATTATTCAACGATTGTGACCACCTTCACCAATGTTGACCTTCATACGAACGGTACGGCAACAATAACAGTTCCCGGAACATACAACGGATCATATTACGTAACCATTAAACAACGGAATACGATCCAGACCGTAAGTGCAAATCCGATTGCTTTTCCAAGCGGGACAATCACCTACAATTTCAGTGATAATTCCAATAAAGCATACGGAGACAACCTGCTGCTGATGGAAGACGGCAAATATGTAATGTTTGGTGGCGATGTGAACCAGGATGATATTGTTGACTCAGGCGACATGATGGGGGTAGATAACCTTTCAGCTTATTCTGCAACCGGTTATTTGCCGGAAGATGCAAACGGCGACGGGCTGGTGGATTCTTCCGACATGATGATCCTGGATAACAATGCTTCCCTTACGATTTCAGCAGCTTATCCACAATAATCAATGATAATAACTGATTAACGCATTACAGGAATTCTGATTCTTCAAACATACAATCATTCATTAAGAGAATCAGACTGTAATTTTACATAAATAGTTCAAGGTTGGTTTGGTGCAGGGCCGCCCCGGGAAGGGCGGCCTTGCTTTATAGAAAAAATTGAACAATAGAACAATAGAACAACGACTTATGAATTTCGATCTGAATTCAGAATTCCGATCTGATTTCACACCTCGTTGATCCTTTATTCGAGTATTCGTTCAGAGATCATCCGTTCGGGCTTTCGTGTTTCAGCCAGGCTTTCTGTTCAACCTCTTCGCGGCTGGGAAGGGCCGGGGGGGGCGCCAGCCACGGGTTTCACCCGTGGTTATTGAGATTGCATCCCGTTGAGATTTTTTGGGAATTCTCTTTCTCACCGGCCTGAAGACTGGTGCAAGTCATGTTGTTTTCCCTGCCGTATGATATTTATATCATTCATGCATCCAGCCTCCCGGATGATTATAAATCATCCGATGTTCCAAGCGGAATTACAAATTCCGCTTAGCGTATGGGCCTTGAACAATCGAGTAATAGAACAACGACTTATGAATTTCGATCTGAGTTCAGAATTCCGATCTGAGTTCAGAATTCCGATCTGATTTCACACCTCGTTGATCCTTTATTCGAGTATTCCTTCAGAGATCATCTGTTCGGGCTTTCGTGTTTCAGCCAGGTTTTCTGTTCAACCGCTTCGCGGCTGGGAAGGGCCGGATGTTGTTCCCTCT
>Ga0118677_10008762_pt1 | contig 16078 bp, 10 predicted proteins | sample AliMusrvi5mmetaG_FD_86154 | JGI IMG/M metagenome (GOLD analysis project Ga0118677, IMG submission 86154) | reverse complement strand
TTAAAGAATCTGCCAGCTTTAATAACGTGATGGTGATGATTAAGGTATTTGTGATCATCCTTTTTATTGGCATCGGATTTTTCTTTATCAATAAGGTAAACTGGCATCCGTTTATTCCCCCGAATACCGGTGTTTGGGGCCATTTTGGCTGGAGTGGGGTACTGAGGGGTTCGGCTGTAATCTTTTTCGCTTATATCGGGTTTGATGCAGTTTCAACGGCTGCACAGGAAGCGAAGAATCCCCAGCGCGATATGCCGATCGGAATTCTGGGGTCACTCGGCATCTCAACCATTCTCTACATATTGGTCGCGATTGTTTTGACAGGTATTGTGAGCTATACTTTTCTGAATGTTGCTGACCCGATCGCTGTTGGTGTGGATGCAATGGGGAAGGGGCTTTTCTGGTTGAGGCCCATTATAAAAATAGCTGCCATTGCGGGACTTAGCTCTGTCATCCTGGTGATGATGCTTGGTCAACCTCGGATTTTTTATGCAATGGCAAAAGATGGATTACTCCCACCCCGATTTGCACGTATTCATCCCCGGTTTAAAACTCCTTATTACAGTACCATTGTGACTGGTTCGGTTGCTTTTATTTTTGCAGGTATCCTCCCAATTAATATTCTGGGAGAGCTCGTTTCGATAGGCACGCTTCTGGCTTTTGCCATCGTATGTATCGGGATCATATTTTTAAGAGTTAAGAGGCCCGATCTAAAACGACCTTTTAAAACCCCCTTTGTCCCACTTGTACCAATTCTCGGGGCACTAATCTGTATGATTCAGATGTATTCTCTTCCATTGGATACCTGGCTCCGATTGATTATCTGGATGGCGATTGGCCTGGCGATCTACTTTACTTATGGTGTTCATAACAGTGAGATGAGAAAACTTCATGCCCAGGAGAAGCCGGATAAAGAGCAGATAGCAGGTTAAATATTTGTTTTTAAGTCTTTAAGCATAAAATCAAAATTATTTTGTAATGAAGATTCTACTGATGTTTGTCATTTGCGTGCATGCAATTTGCGCTCAGGCAGGTAATCTGCACAAGATAAAGCTTTATGAACCAATTGTTCCCAATAAAATCTCCGATAAGTTTGTACCTGCTAATTTCCAGGAGATCTCCGGATTTTTAGGTTATCGGATGAATGTAAATCTGGAAAAACGTTTATTGAAAATCGACTCCACAACCATATTATCCGGATTCAGAAAACGACCCGGGTCCCAGGTTTGGTTAGGAGAACATGTAGGCAAATTCTTATTTTCCGCCTCCAATTCATACAAATATTCTAATGACGCACGGTTAAAAAAATTGACTGACGGTATTGTCAAACAATATATTGCCTGCCAGTTGCCAGATGGCTACCTGGGAACTTACCTCCCGAAGGATTACTGGACTGAATGGGATGTCTGGGCTCATAAATATGCAATCATCGGATTGCTGAACTATTATTCTATAACAGGCAATCAACCTGCACTCACCGCTGCAAAAAAAGTTGGAGATCTGATGTGCAGAACTTTTGGAGATGAACCCGGAAAGCGGGATATTATCCTGGCAGGTGATCATGTTGGTCTGGCTCCCGGAAGCATTCTTGAACCAATGGCCGATCTGTACCGATATACAGCCGATAAGAAATACCTTGATTTTTGCGAATATATCCTTCGGGCCTTTGAACATTCAAATGGGCCAAAAATCATCAGCGGGTTGGAAAAATACGGAAAAGTGACCAAAGTGGGGGATGCAAAAGCATATGAAATGTTATCATGCTTTCTGGGTATTTTGAAGTATTATAAAATTACCGGGAATACCAGGTATCTGACTCTGCTTGAAACGGCCTGGAACGATATTCGCAACAACCGGTTGTATATTACCGGAACCTCCAGTATTGAAGAATGTTTTCAGGAAGATGGTGTCATGTCGGCTGAAAATAAAAATAAGATGGGAGAGGGGTGTGTAACTACCACCTGGTTGCAGTTCAATCTTCAGCTTCTGCAGATTACCGGTGATCCCAAATATTCTCAGGAACTGGAACGGACAGTCTATAACCATCTTTTTGCCGCTGAAAATCCGCAGACCGGGTGCGTGAGTTATTATACCGCTTTACAAGGGGCCAAACCCTATAAATGCGATCAGGGATTTTCCTGTTGTCTGTCCAGTATTCCCAGGGGAATTTCACTGATACCTGACCTTATATGGGGTAAAATAAATGGCGTCTTTTCTATTCTGATGGTGGAATCAGGAGTCGTGACTGATACCATTGTGGCTCATGATAATTCAAGGATAGCTTTGAAAGTCGAGTCTTCGACCAATTTCCCATTGGAAGGAAGCGTGACTTATACCATTCAGCCCTCCGCCGCCAAGATATTTGCAATGAACTTCAGGGTTCCCGAGTGGGCGAAAAAATATACGGCTACCATTGGAAGGCAAATTTACCGGGGTATTCCCGGAAAATTATTAAAAATAGAGCGGAAATGGAATACAAAGGAAGTTGTGAACATTTCATTCGAAATTCCGGTTGAGGTATTATCAGGAGGCAAATCATATCCTGGAAACACTGCCTTTAAAAGAGGGCCCCAGGTTTTGGCTGTTGATAAGGACTTAAATGGCGCATCATACTCATTGAAGGAGCTGATTGTCCTGAAAGAAAAAGTAAAATTGACCGATGCCAGTAAGATGTTACCCAAGGATTGGAGTTGGCAGCAGGCCTATTCGGTAACGATGCTGGCAAATCTGAAACCAGTAAATGTTATTCTGGTCCCATTTAGTGAGGCCGGTCAAAAAGGGAGCGAAATTCTCACCTGGATTGGATCCAAATGATGATAAGATTGTAATTTTATATAGGCAAGGCAACCTTAAAAAAGTTGGTAAATGATAATTTGTTGGAATAAATGATAATACGAAAGAAGTTTGGTTTTGAAGGCGCACATATAGTGAGGGATTGCAGTTCTGATCGTTGCAGGCACAGTATTCACGGGCACTCCTATATTGTTGAGGTATTCTTCACTTCAAATGGATTGGATAATGGTGGTATGGTCATGGATTTTGGTTTGATGAAGGGACCTATCAAAAACTTTATAGATTCATTTGATCACGCTTATTCGCTGTGGAACAAAGAGGAACAGGAATTTAAGGAATTTATGAAAAAACAGAGTGAAAGATGGGTAGAAATGCCGGTATCTCCCTCAGCAGAAATGTATTCCCTGATGTTTTTCTTTGTGATTGACAAAATCATTTCCCAAACGGTTTTTAACAATGGTGAAAAACAAGTCAGGCTTCGTTCCGTAAGAGTTCATGAAACTGCCTCCGGTTATGCAGAATCATTTGCAGAAGATCTGACATATTGGAATTTTACCTTAGGTGATATCATTTTTTCGGATAAAGTAGTCTCTGAATGGAAGGATTCCCAGATGTATGAAAAATTAAAAAGAGGCGATTTTTTTATTAATCCGAAGGTAGAGCTGAAATATCATCAGGATGAGCACGATAATCATTGAAGGGAATCCGAAATTTAAAAAGTCTGTGACTGATCCGGGGCAGACTTTGGAAATTGCTGAGTTTTTTTGTGATACGATTCAGGGTGAGAATTTTATTGGCTGGCCAGCTGCTTTTCTGCGGGTTCAACACTGCACCCAGTCCTGTATTTTTTGTGATACAACTGAAATTTGGAGGCATGGGAACCCTTATTCCTTTGATGAGCTGTTCGATTTAATGGATCAGGCTGATCTACAGCGTAAATTCAGGAAGGGACAGCGTTTGGTCCTCACCGGAGGATCACCTGTACAGCAGCAGGATAAGCTTATATTCTTTTTGAATGAACTGATTTTAAGGTATGGTTTTAAACCCTACATTGAGATTGAGAACGAGGCAACCTTGATGCCAAAAGAAGGATTAATTGAACTGATTGATTGTTGGAACAACTCCCCTAAACTAAAGAACTCCTATAATCCAAGAGATTTTCGGTACCAACCCGACATTCTTAAAAAGCTTGCTTCGTTAAAAAATTCATGGTTTAAATTTGTGGTATCCTGTGAAGAGGACTGGGAGGAAATAAAAAAAGATTTTCTGGATACCCATTTGATCATTGAAAGTCAGATTGTCCTGATGCCGCTCGGAGCCTCCAGGTCTGAATTGGAGAAATACAGGGAGCTGGTTTTGGATATTGCAATCCGTGAAAATGTCAGGTATTCAACACGTGAGCATATTGTATTGTGGGATAAGAAGACAGGAGTTTAAGCACAACTCTTTTTATTTTCATTATCCGGAGGATTGGCCTTTTCAAGCAGAGAGGAGGATCCCTTTCGGTAATCCTCCTCTTATACTGGAACTAACTATGAAATAGAAGGTCTCAAAGCGTGCTCGATTTACTCTTTATGATTCCACCTAATTTAGTAGGGCAATCCGGTTCCTTGCAGAAGCCACATTTTTGAATAATTGTGATCTGCATTCTGGCCAACAGGTACGTAGACAGTTGCCTGAAGTTTGGCAACGGCTGCATTGTAATTCACCAGATAATTAGGATCTAAATTTGGAGACGGGTACATAAAACGCAATGGTGTTGCTGCTCCATATTGAGTAACAGGACCTGTCTTAAGAACAGGAAAACCAGTTCTCCGCCAGTCAAACCACGATTCTACATTTAGCCAAAGAGCTACCCATTTCTGTCCGATAATCCGTTCAAGCTTATTGGTTGCACTGGTGTAACTGACCTTTGGATTGTTGTAGTAGGTCGTAAAACTAAATCCATTGGCACCGTCGGTGATACCCCATCTTTTCAGGGAAGCAGTAATGCCATTAATGTAATGAGTCTCCGGACCGGAAGTTGCAAAACCGCCACGTTGAGCTGCCTCAGCCAACAGAAATTCGACCTCACTATCAGTCATTAAATCCATTCTGATGTATGGATCGCTATTCAGACGATACCGTCCATGGAGGAAGGAGATCCAAGGGCTTTTTTCAGGATTTAGCGGAACCGGTGCAGTTCCCATATTATAGGTCGTCAGATTAACAATCGCCAGATTCTGTGGTATTCCCACAAAAAGAGAGGTGTCGAGTGCAAAATTTGTAGTGGGGGTGTAGATAACAGCCTGTGTTTCACCGAATAGATTCGTGAAATTTTTAGTGGTTGTTGTTAAAACCGTACCATCCCATTTTTGATTCACCGGAAGTGTCCAACGATACAACCGTGGATCTTTTCTTGATTTAAGGGTGTCAACTATTGTTTTGCAGGGCTTGGTCAGGAAGTTTGGATTAGCCGTGTTCAATAGTCCACCTGCGTAGGAAGTTGGTGCCGATGTTCCAAGATAAGGAATGAAAGCCTCGTCAGCAACACTGGCGAAAGCATTTGGAGCAGCAGCATTAAATTCACCAATTACATCCACCGCGATAGCAGTCATATCAGCTGTTTTATTGATTAACCTCATTGCAAAGCGCATCCGGAGGGAATTGGCAAATTTACGCCAGCTGGCAGCATTCCCTTTATACAATATATCGGCAGTTGCGCTGATTCCAAAGGCAGATATTCCCGGATCAGCCAAAATATCATCGGCAGTTTTTAAATCAGCAAGGATCCCTTTGTAGATCGTCTTTTGATCGTCGTAGACCGGGAAATAGGTGCCGGCTGAGGCCATCATACTTTGGGAATAAGGTGCATCTCCGAATAAATCGGTTACCATACCAAAATTAAATGACTTTAATATCAGGGATATGGCTTCAAAAAGCTTATTTCCACTGGCTATAGCATTGTCATGGATAATTTTGATATTTCTCAGAGCGTCATACTCTGCTGACCATGATGAAGGGTTCCACTGCATCTGGTTTACCTCTCCGGCGCCTTGATTGGTGCCGACCTGATTATACTGCATGGCAGCTGAAACATCTGAACCAACATCTCCTAATGCGGCATATGTTTTTCCTGTTTGAACCAGTACGTATGTCAGAATATAATTGGAAGAGACATTTACAGGGCTGTTCGGATTCACATTAAGCTCAGTAAGTTTCTGACATGAAGTCATCTGAAATATTAAGGTTAATGCAATGATTATTTTTATTTTGATTGTTTTCATGGTAAATCTACTTTTAAAAATCAAAGTTTAACTTAAATCCTAATGAACCTGTCCAAGGCATCATGTTGTAATATTCAACACCTTGTGTCCAAGCGCCGTTGTTGGCTTTATAGGCTCTTTCTGGATCAACATGAACGCCTGCTTTGGTCCACTCAAGTATATTTGTCGCAACAATTGAAACAGAAGCCTTCTGAATGCTGATTTTCTGCATCAGTTTTTTGGGCAGGTGATAGGTAAAGGCAACTTCTCTCAGTTTAACAAAAGTTGAGCTGTAAATTGATCTGTCGGCAAAATACCTGTTGGTAGCCTGATTGGCATTGAATGGATCTAGCCAAACTGTTGAAGTCAGGGCACCTAAATTCTCTTTATAGGTTGTTACTCCGCCTACTACACTTTGAATCACGCCGGGATTAAAACTTGCATCTGCCATACGGGGACTCCCTGTGGGCCAGGCATTAAATCCACCTAATTCAGGAAGACGGCCTCCAACCCAATTTCCGAAGAAATGATTTGGATTAGCTTTGATCTGAGCTACGATATCTGAGCTCTTATCATAAGCTGCACCACCCATAGTATCCCAGTTAACACCATTATTATTCATAAACATCCTTGTCTCTGAATAAAATTGGCCACCCTGATCCCATTCGACATTGGCATATAATGAAAAGGCCTTATAGGTGAAGGTCGGTTGAAAAGCGAGGATAAAATCCTGATTTGAGTTTCCAACTTTGACCATGTGTGCAGGTGTATTATCATTTTGGTATTTTCCGGCAGCAGAAATAACAGGATAATTATAATAGGGAGAAGTCTTATCAGTTACTTTTAGCATAGGATTTTCCCAGATATCGCCGATTTTACCACCTTGATAAGTCCGGAGACTCCCTCCCTGAACGTCAAAGAAATCAACGTTGGTTAGTCCGGGGGCAAGTTTTTGTAAATAGGTGAGGGTTCTGGTGAAATTAAAGTTCATATCCCATTTGAAATCTCCTGCAATAATGGGAGTTGTTGTCAAACCAATTTCCCAACCTTTACTCTCGATGAGACCTGTATTGATTAATTTACTGGTAGCACCTGATTCAACAGGAGTGGAAATACTGAGCACTTGATTTTTGTTTTGAACATCATAATAGGTTGCGTCAAAACCAAGGCGGTTATTGAAAAATTTAAATTCAGTTCCAATTTCTTTGGAAATTGCCTGTTCAGGTTTCAATGTGGGATTCTGAAGACCACCACCCATGTACATTTGCATTGAGGAACCCCAGTTATTGCCAACAGAATAAACCTGGTTTAAAGCGTAAGGACTGGTGTCACTACCAACCTGAGCAACACCGGCGCGAACTTTTGAGTAGGTGATCCATTTGGGCATTGTAAACATCACTGATGGAAGCAAGCTTAAGGACACCGAAGGATAGAAATACGACCTGTTTGCGGCAGGCAGTGTGCTTGACCAGTCATTCCGGGCGGTTACATCAACATAAGCCATCCCTTTATAATCCACTGATCCCATTCCATAAACACTGTAAATAGCTTTCTGTGCCCAGGAACTGGTATAGGTTACCTGACCCGGAATACCATTGGAGATGGCGTACAGGTTTGGGATAACAAGCCCGGCAGCTGTATTGTCCTGAGATCTGTTATAAGTATACATTCGGTTGGCGCCGAGAAGGCCATTAACGGTCCAATCCGAATTAATTTTCTTCTGGTAGGAGAGGGTTAGTTCAAAATTGGTCTCCTTTCGGTACATGTTCACAAGATCGTAACCTCCGGTTACCTGACTATAGGTACTAAAGCCTTTTTTGGATTCTCTCCCTTCGGTATAAGCATCCCGTGTAAAACGCCCCATCATACTTAAATCTTTAGTCAACTTCCAGTCCAACTGAACTTTGCTTATCAGCCTGTCGCGCTTAAACGCATTGGTATTCTCGTAGGCAACAAAGTAGGCATTATTCTGCTTTGGAGCGTTTGTAAGCTGCTGAAGACCGTCCATTCCAGGCATCCAGTATTTTTTGAGTTGTCTGATATCAACCTGAGCTCCCTTTTCATAAAGGCTTCTGATTACGTCACTGCGATCATCCCCGTTTACACTTGGACGGTTTCCCGAACCGGACTCGTTCCAGTTAACGTTAAACGTAACCGAAAGTTTATCCGAAAGTTTATGCATGGTATTCAGACTTATGGTACTCCTGGTCATATCGGTATTTGGGATCATCCCGGTATTTCTCATGTCACCAAGCGATAACCTGAAAAATCCTTTCTCAGAATTCCCGTTAAGGGATACATTATTTGTTACGGTAGATCCGGTATTCATAAAGTCTTTAATCCTATTTTTGTATGAAACCAGAGGTTTTGCAACACCGCCTGTGTTCCACTGAACCCAGTTATTGCCCACATCTAGCTGAGGACCCCACGACTCATTGTCTCCTTCACTGAACAACGCCGCGCCACCTTTACCGGTAGCAAATTTTGTTTGATAAGGATAAAAATCGTAAGGAACATCATAAACCATTGAAGAATTTACAGAAACTCCAATACCTTTTCCTTTGGCACTTGACTTTGTAGTGATCAAAATCACCCCATTGCCGGCCCGTGAACCGTATAATGCAGCGGCACTTGCCCCTTTTAAAACAGAAACGGTCTCTACGTCATCGGGATTTAAATCCGAAATAGCGTTACCCATATCTGCTCCCTGGTAATAATTATTCATCTGGTTAGCAACCGGAACCCCGTCAATGACAAACAGAGGCTGATTGTCATTACTCAATGACTTGGCACCTCTGATGATGATATTAACCGATGATCCAACTGTTCCGTCCATTTGCGATATCCTAACCCCTGTTACTTTACCCTGAAGTGAATTCAGAATATTGCTCTGCGGTGTTTCTGTCAGGGCCTCTCCTTTAACTTCTCCTACGGAATAACCGAGAGCCTTTTTCTCGCGCTTAATTCCCAATGCAGTGACCACGACATCAGCCATTTCGACTGTCGCCATTTGCATTGAAATATCTATATTGCTTTTGGTTCCCCGGTTGACCTCAATTGGTTTCATTCCGATAAATGTGAATTGCAGAGTCGCGTTCTCCGGAATTCCGGAAAGCGAATAATTTCCATTCGCATCTGTAACGGTACCGGAAGTAGTCCCTTTTACAACAACAGATACTCCCGGAAGGGTTTCTCCATTTTTATCGATTACTTTTCCTGAAACTTTCTTTCCCTGCTGACCAGCCATCATTACAGATTCGGTGGGTATCAGAACAATATGACGGTCAATGACCTCATAGCTCACGTCGTTATTCGAAAATAACTGATCCAGAACAGCACTAATGGTTTGGCCTTCAGCCAATACATCGACTTTTCTGTTTACATTTATTTTATTGTTGTCAAACATAAAAGAAAATTCCGATTGACTTTCAATTTGCTGAAGAACCTCTTTTACGGTGACATTCTTTAGATTCATGTTCAGCTTAGTGTTTTGGGCGTAGGTATTGGCTCCAATACCACTTAAAAGACCAGTGAAGCAGATCATTACAATGATTAGTTTCATAATCAGAAGGATTTTCATGATCGGGTGCTTAAAAAAATGCCAACCCTCACATTGATAATTATTTTTCATATTTTTATACACGTTTTGTAGCATCTTGTATTTAGTGCATAAACGCCAATAAATGCATTAAAAGATGCTGATGAATAATTGTTTAATAAAATTAGTTGTACAGGTTTGCCACTATGGCAGACCTGTATTTTTTTAATCTGGTTTTTCGTTATTTCATAGGCTGCAAATCATTAATGGTTAATTATTTTTAGTTAGCATATCTGATTGTTACATTTTTACCATCGATCTTGTACTGCAGAGGAGTGATTACTTGTAACAGTTTTAATAACTCTGTAAGTGATTCAGTTTTAATCTTAAAGGTGTAATTATGCCTCTTTTTCATTTTTTCCTCAATGGTGATTTTCACCCCATACCATCTTTCAAGATACCTGATCACCTCTTCAAATGAGGTTCCGTCAAAGATCAGTTCATTGTTTTTCCAGGCTTTAACAACATCTACATTTGCATCGCTCAAAAGCATCGTATTAGTTTCTTCATTTATACTGACTTGCTTCCCTTTTACGAGTTCTGCCACTCGAACTCCATCCCTTATGACTCCAACATTACCACTCTCGACGGTCACCTCCAGTTTTTTCTCTTCCTTGTAATTTTTAACATCAAACGAAGTTCCATAAACTTCAACATTTACAGAACCGGCAGTAACCTTGAACATTTTGGATTTATCCTTTCTGACTTCAAAAAATGCCTCCCCTTCTAACTCGACTTCACGTATCTTAGAATTAAAACTGGTCTTATATTTCAATGAGGAGCCAGAATTGAGCCAGACAGAAGAACTATCAGGCAAGAAAACCATCGATTTCTGTCCCTCAGGAACAACCACAGTGGAGTATTGACTATTAAAGTTTGTTTGAAATTTTTCAGTCCACATATATTCAGCGGCAATTCCGATTAGGAAGAAGAGAACTGCAGCAGCAGCAATTCTTGAAAATTGAGTAATCCAGGAATTACTTTTTGAAGATCTGACAATTTTTTTCATGATCTTCGACCAGGCAGCCTCTTTGTCCGGATTGAAAGGATCAATATCGGGAGAAGACAGAGCAAAGGCTGACCATAACTCAGTATATATTTTTTGGTTTTCAGGATTATCATTAATCCACCGGTCTAATTGCTGCGATTCCTCAGTTGAAGTTTCGCCTTTTAACTCCTTAAATATAAGAGATATATAAACTTCTTCGGGCATTTTGATTAGATTCTGTTCATAGATAAGGCACATTATTAACTCAAAACCCCCAAACGAAATAAAAAATTAACGAAATAAAAATTGTGGAATTTTATCTTGAGTTGTGAGTTATTTTCCCGGGAGGGTATAACTTCTGAGCACATTATTTAAATCACAAAATATTGCCCGATAAATGCTGCTAAATCCAGATCCGATCTTGGAAGGAATCACTTTAGGATTAGTCCAACCAACAACAGTACAAAAATCTCCTCATAATATGGGGTTAATTGCGCCCTAAGCTTCCGAATTGCTATTGTCATTTGGTTTTCAACCGTTTTTTCAGAAATAGACATTTGTGAAGCGATCTGCTTGCATGATAGATTTTCATGTTTATGAAGCAAGTAGACCTCGCGACATCGGGGTGGAAGCTTTTTAATGGATTCATTGATAAAGCCTTCTATCCGGCCAACATCCAATAAATTGTAATTTGGGATCTCAGTGGTTTCACTATTGGTAATTACCTTTAGGTTGATAGACTGCTGACTTTTCTCATTCCGGATATGATTCAGGTATTTATTACGGGCAGCTCTTAACAAATAAGATTTAACCGAAGAGTCCATATTGATAACCCCTCTTTTCTCCCATAAATAAACGAATATATCCTGAACAATATCTTCAGCAACCAATTTATTGCGGATGTACAGATTTACAAAATTACAAAGATCATCATAGTACTTATCAAAGAAAAAACGTAAGGCACTATGATCTCCATCAGCCAGACGCTGAAAAATGAAAAGCTCTTCAGAAAGGTTTTGATTTGCGTTGGTTTGTTGCAAAATCATGGTTCATTTAATTTCTCCGAAATATAGATATTTTTTTAATCCTGATTGGAGTTTGATTTTATATTTTTTGGTTTCACCGATGATCACTAATCAATTGGTCTGGCTAATTCGGTATTTCATTTGGGGGCCGGCAGTTAATCATTTAAATATCAGCAATATGCAACATGTTATAAATCATTTAGTTAGTTCTGTCCGTAGATATGGCACTTTAGTGAAGTAAAACCCCCAATCGGAATTGAGAAATTCCTCCATTCAAAGGTACTAATTTTTAATGATTGTTATATCAGATGGGAAAGGTTTTAGAAATTGCCGCGTGAGGGCCCTGGATCGCATGCCGCACGTTTTAACTGGTTTGTTTTTAGCGGGGTTGAAATCAGTAACTGGACCTGAGAGCTTCTGCCCGGACAAATAACCGCTGAAGTTGTCCATACAGATATTGATGTAGCAGCGACTTTTGAGACCTCGAATCCCCTTTTTAACCAAATCAATAAAATCTGGCGAAGAAGTCAGACCGATAATGTGCACGGCGGAGTTGCACGCGATTGCCCGCACCGCGAATGATTACTATATGCCGGAGATGGCCAGGTATCCAGTGTAATAGTGATGCATAACTTTGATGCCAGGAATTTCTACCAGAAATGGATTCAGGATATTCGTGGCGCGGAAAATGTCAAAACGGGATATGTCCCGAACAGTGCCCCTTGGCAACCGGGTTGCGGCGGAGGTGTTGGCTGGGGAGCAGCTATTTGTATCATGCCATGGGAGTTTTACCTGCATTAAGGCTCCAAAGATATGCTCGAAGATAATTATCAGAGGATCAAGGAGTACATACAATATAAAACATAAGCATTATCGCCATGAAGAGTCTGGCCATTTGCAGTAGAATTGTTCGGATTAAAAGTCCCCATGTTTGTTATCACCTTTCCGCCAATAGCAAAACTGCCTTGTTACAGAATAATCAGACGCTCTGATTTCTTGTTTCCTTTCATCTGTTAATGATATCTCTCATGCCTTGTTTTGCAGGTCAGGCAATCGTATTGATCATTCGTATTAAATTTTTCCATTACTGCAAAATTTAAATAGTGCTGAACGTTTTAATAGATTCATGATAAATATCAACCGAAATCAGTTTTCAAGGCTTGAAAAAAGCAATTTATTAACGGGAAATTCCGCCTCAATTCGTATGGCAGGCACTAAAGATATAAACAAATAGTTAGGTAAAAGGTGGTATTCATAGCATCTGTTGCTGCTTACAACACAAATTTCCCCCTTCCCCCTGGAAACAAAACTGAAGACGACCAATTCAACGAAACTGATGAACCATTTATGAATGAACGAAGTCATCCATACGGACAAGCAAAATTCATAGCCAATCAAACTGTTAATAAATTCATCGCCGACAATCCAACCTTAGCTTTTGAAATTACTACTGTTTCGCCAGTAGGTGTTATGGGTAAATCATTATCAACAAGACAAGACTCCACATCACTCACTTGTCTTCAGCCCGCGAACTCAGGCTGTTCCATAGTGATGAGGACTTGGTAAAGAAACGCATCACCTGTGAAGTCTGTACTCATTACTTGTGGTTGTGCAACCACGATTACGAACGGCTTGGAATGAGGATGAAAGTGAACCCCGCCATCAAAAGCGAAAGGGACAGGTTGTCATTGCTAAAAGGATTGCTCTCGAACAAGATTGACATCATAGCTACAGATCATGCCCCGCATTTGGCTGAAGAAAAGAACAACAACTACTTCAAAGCTCCATCGGGAACACCCCTGGTACAGCATTCTCTCCCAGCAATGCTTGAATTGGTGAAACAAGAAAAGCTGACGATTGAGAAAATGGTGGAGAAAATGTGCCATGGGCCTGCCATCTGCTATAATATCGAGAGGCGAGGCTTTTTGCGCCCGGGCTATTTTGCAGACATGGTGCTGATAAACCCCGAAAAGGAGATGCTGGTGGACAAGGGCAACATACTGTACAAATGCGGCTGGTCGGTGTTTGAAGGTACCACCTTCAGTTCCAGTGTAGAAAAAACCTTTGTGAACGGTCACTTGGTTTATGATAGAGGTACGATTGACGAATCACAGAAAGGCTTAAGATTGACATTCGATAGAAATTAAACATTATGAAAAAAATACTGCTGTTATCATTGCTCGTAGCCATTGCATTTGGTTGCGGACCCAAAAAAGTGGTCGAGTCCACCTATCCGAACGGGAACCCCCGTGTTGTGAAATATTATCACAAGAACGGGAAGGACTTGATCCTCGAGAAGGAAGTTGTCTTCTACGAAAACAAACAGAAGAAGATGGAGGGTGCATATAAGGACACCAAACGCGATGGTCATTGGCAGGCTTGGTACCAGAACGGTCAGGTGTGGAGCGAGGGCGATTATAAAGATGGGAAGAGAAACGGCATGGGTACAGCATACCACGAGAATGGGAAAAAATACATCGAAGGCATGTACCGCGACGATATGAGGGTCGGGATGTGGCATTTCTATGATTCCATTGGCAAACAGATCAAGGAGGTGAACTTCGATCTTGTTCCCGGGGCAAAGCCCGATTCGATCAAATAAACAAAAGAGCCCAAGACGGAAAAGTCTTGGGCTCTTTTGTTAGGAAGCTGATGGATGTTCAGCAGTCTAGTATGTGAGTTTGAGATAGACCGGCAGATGGTCGCTGTAACCGCCGAAGTATTTGGAGCTTGAGCTGGTACGGTTGGGCCGTTTTGTACCGTTTTTGTCTTCATAAAGAAGGTAATCGGCTTTGAAAATGCCAGCATCGGCCACTGAAGTCCGCAAGCCTTTATGCTTCATCAACATGTTGCCAGTGACAATAATCTGGTCGAACAAGTCCCAGTCGTTGTAATAGAGACTGCCTTCGCCTTTTTTGAATTGAGGGTAGAGAAGGTCATAGAGATTGCATTTTACAAACACGGTATCGGTGCTGAGTGCTTGGAGACCTTTTGTGAAGCTTTTGTCCGATGGCTCATCGTTGAAGTCGCCCATGATTAGGACGTCAGCTTTAGCGTCCATTTTCTCAATATTGTCCAATTTGCTCCTCAGAACTGATGCCGCCGCCATGCGTTTAGGTTCGGAAATTTCTTTACCGTCGCGTCGTGATGGCCAGTGGTTGATGAAAACATGAAGGATTTCGCCAGTGTGGATCCTGCCTTTGACATAGAGGATATCGCGGGTGCGGTCGTTGTTGGGAAGAACAACTTTCAAAGGCTCGGAATCAATCACGGTGAACGTTTTGGGATTGTAGAGCAGGGCAACATCAATACCGCGTTCGTCGGGGCTGTCGTAATGCACGATAGCGTATTTGTATTTGGCAAGGGCGGGGGATGAAGTCAGCATCAGAAGCACATCTTTGTTCTCAACTTCTGCAAATCCGATGATATCGGGGATGTTAGGTTTTACAATGTCGGTAACCACTTGGCCTATGTGCTTGATTTTGGTATTCAGCCTTTCGCCTGTCCAAGGGACTTTGGCTTGGGGTGTGAACTCGTCATCGTTGGTATTGGGATCGTTGATGGTGTCGTAGAAATTCTCGACATTGTAGAACATAGCCACAAAGGTCTGGCCATTTGCACTTGTCTCTGTGGTTCCAGTCTGGGCCTTAACAGCAATCCAGAACAGCATTGCGAATGAAAGTAGAAGTAAGGGTTTGTTCATGGACGATTGGGATTGTTTAGATTGGTGTGTTTTAAAGTCATCTGATTCGATGGTATCGCACTCGGTATGGCACTTTCCAACAGGGTCAATTGATTATTTGGCAAAAAAAAGGCCGGCATCGAAAAAGAGGCCAGCCTTTTTTGTCACATCATACCATTAATCGGCAATGATGACCAAGTATTTGCTACGGCTCCAGAAGTCGGTAGCGTTGAGGATGGTGAGCTTGTCAACCATCTTTTTATCGGCACCTTCCAATTTGTAAGTTCCATCAGGATGGTTGGAGAGAATTTTCACTCTTTTCTTGTTGACAGGAATTTCGGTCACCTTGGTGATGTCAATTTTGGTGAACAAAGAATTGTCGAAATCTTTGGAGACATTTTTCGAACGTCCGATTCCAATGAAACCACCTGTTTTGTCAATGATCTTCTTTTCTTTGAGTTCCCTGCTGGTTCCAACAATATAATATGCAGTATTGAGGGCAGCGGTTTTTTCTTCCAAAGCCTGTTGTTTGGCTTTGTTCTCGGCACTGAGTTTGTCAACATTCGAGTTGAGGTCGGTCACTTGGTTGCCAAGGTCCTGAACTTTGATGTTCAATTTGCCCAATTGCTCTTTCAATGTTGCAATTTCGGCATCTTTGCTTTCCAAGGTCTTGGTCATGTTCTCGATCATCTTCTCCAGTTCGGCAATCTTGACATTTGCACTTGCCAATCCGGATCCTGAGATTGC
>Ga0118677_10008760_pt1 | contig 16079 bp, 18 predicted proteins | sample AliMusrvi5mmetaG_FD_86154 | JGI IMG/M metagenome (GOLD analysis project Ga0118677, IMG submission 86154) | reverse complement strand
GTTGATGATCGGGATAACTGCCGTTTCAGGTTATTTCAAGGAGGGAGACATAGTCCGGATCAAGGATTTGGAAGGCACCTTGCTGGGTCTTGGAAAGACATCTTTCTCATCTGACGAAACATTGCTGGAAAAGGGCGGTAAAAAGACCAAGCCGTTCATCCATTACGATTATCTATACCTGATTTGAGACCCATGACCCTGACAGAAAATTTTGATCTGGTGCTGAAGGCAAGCCGGAAGTTGAGACACCTGGACGAGTCGCAGCTAAATGCCCTGTTGCTTCAGCTAGCCGATGCAGCTGAGGAGTCGGCTGAAGAGATTCTGAAGGAGAACAAGAAAGATCTCGACCAGATGGATCCGGCCGATCCAAAATATGACCGGCTGAAACTGACACGGTCGCGCATTGAGGCAATTGCGTCGGATATCAGGAATGTGGCCGCCTTGCCTTCCCCGTTAGGGAGAGTCCTGAGCAGTGAAATTCTTTCCAATGGTTTAAAGATTCAAAAAGTCAGCGTTCCGTTCGGTGTTATCGGGATAATTTATGAAGCACGCCCCAACGTGACCTTTGATGTCTTCTCGCTCTGTATAAAATCAGGGAATGCTGTGGTTCTAAAGGGTGGGAGCGATGCGATACACTCCAATGAGGCCATCGTCTCCGTGATCAAACGAGTTTTAATTAAATGCGGTATCGATGAAAATTCGCTCGTTCTACTTCCCACGAACAGGGAAGCCACGACTGCCTTGTTGCAGGCAAGGGGGATCGTTGATCTGATTATTCCGCGTGGAAGTCAGGCACTTATAGATTTTGTTCGGGACAATGCCAGGATACCGGTTATCGAAACAGGGGCCGGAATCTGCCATACTTATTTTGATGTAGATGGTGATAAGGAACTGGGGAGCAACGTCATCTTCAATGCCAAGACTCGAAGGGTGAGTGTGTGCAATGCCCTTGACTGCCTGATCATCCACAAGGACAGATTAACTGATTTGCCAGGTTTGGTGGAAAGGATGAAAGAGCACAATGTGGAAATTTTCGCCGATCCGGATGCTTTCCTTGCCCTGACTGGAAATTATCCTACCGAATTGCTTCACCCGGCTACCGCGGAATCTTATGGTACTGAGTTTCTTTCCTATAAAATGGCCGTGAAAACAGTAGCTTCACTGGCCGAGGCACTCGATCATATTGCTATTTATAGCTCCAAACACAGTGAAGCAATCCTATCCACCAACCAGGAGACTATTCGGGAATTCCTGCTTTCAGTGGATGCAGCAGCCGTCTATTCCAACGCAAGCACTGCCTTTACCGACGGAGCCCAGTTTGGACTGGGTGCTGAAATCGGCATCAGTACCCAGAAGCTCCACGCCCGCGGACCAATGGCCTTGCAGGAGATCACCACCTACAAGTGGATCGTGGAAGGCGATGGACAAATTAGATAATTAGATAATTTGAAAATTTGAAAATGAATTAGTTCCCTTTGCGAAATTAAAGCTTGATATAACCTTATCAGATGGCAATAATCTTGCCGAAACCAAAATCGAAAATCGAAATTCTAAAATAAAAACATGCGTCATTTTACCTCAGTTTACGACATTCCCGACCTTAAAGAGGCAGTGAGCCTGGCCCGGGAAATCAAGAATAATCCTTATGGCTTCCAGCATCTCGGTAAGAACAGAACAGCGATCCTTATCTTTTTTGATTCCAGCCTTCGAACACGCCTGAGTACGCAAAAAGCTGCCATGAACCTGGGCATGAATGTGATGGTGCTCAATGTCAGTCAGGATGGCTGGTCGCTCGAGACGGAGCTCGGCGTCGTGATGGATGGCGACAAGCCTGAGCACCTTCGCGAGGCAATTCCCGTTATTGGCACCTATTGCGATGTCATTGGCGTAAGGGCTTTTGCCCGATTTGAGAGCAAGGAAGATGATTACCAGGAAAAGATACTGAATCAGTTCATCGATTTTGCAGGAGTCCCGGTGATCAGTATGGAAGCCGCCACCCGTCATCCGCTGCAAAGCTTTGCAGACCTAATTACCATCGAGGAGTTCAAACAAAAACCAAGGCCAAAGGTTGTACTAACCTGGGCTCCTCACCCCAAGGCATTGCCCCAGGCAGTACCCAACTCCTTCGTGGAGTGGATGAGGCAAACCGATTATGAATTTGTCGTCACCCATCCCAAGGGATATGAGCTGGCTCCTGAATTTATGGGCGATTTGAATGTAGAATATGACCAGGACAAGGCCTTCGAAGGAGCTGATTTCATTTATGCCAAAAACTGGTCAGCCTATGGGCAATATGGCAAAATACTTTCCAAAGACATGAGTTGGACGGTTACCATGGATAAAATGAGACTGACCAACCAGGCTAAATTCATGCATTGCCTTCCCGTAAGGAGGAATATGATCGTTACCGACGAAGTTTTGGACAGTGATCGTTCCATTGTAGTGAAGGAAGCAGAAAATCGTGTATATTCGGCACAAACTGTATTAAAAATGATATTGGAGAATTTATAATGAGAGACCATCTGACAATCATTAAAGTAGGAGGGAATGTCGTTGAGGAGGAGGCTTCCCTGAAAACATTGCTCAAAGATTTTTCCCGGATTGCCGGAAATAAAATTCTGGTACACGGTGGTGGCAAAAGTGCCAACATCCTCTCCGAAAAACTCGGGATCGAAACTGTCAAAGTGGAAGGACGAAGAATTACCAACGCAGAAACGTTGAAGGTGGTCACCATGGTTTATGCCGGATTGGTTAACAAAAACATAGTGGCTGGACTCCAGGCACTGGGCAACAATGCCATTGGGCTTACCGGTGCCGATCTGGATCTGATTCGCGCCTCAAAACGGCCTGTCGGCGATATTGACTATGGATTCGTAGGGGATGTGAAGACTGTCAATTATCAGGCATTGAATGAACTGATCAATGATGGCGCCATTCCGGTTATTGCACCTATCACCCATGACGGACACGGTCAGTTGCTCAATACGAATGCCGATACCATCGCATCCGAACTGGCAGTTGCCATGTGTTTCGATTACGACGTGCGTTTAATCTACTGCTTTGAGAAAAGTGGCGTATTGATGAACGAAACCGATGATACTTCCAGAATCAATGAAATCACTCCTCAGTTTTTTGAACAATTGAAGGGTGAGGGTATCGTTTCAGACGGTATGATTCCTAAATTGTCAACAGGGTTTGCCGCGCTGAACCGCGGAGTTGGCGTCGTGGTAATCACCAATCCTGCCGGGATTTCGGAAGGGTTGAGGGGAACGAGGCTGGTTTTGGAGTAGGAAGTGCCTTGAGTACTTAGAGTACTTCAAATACTTCGAGTACTTAAAGTTAAGGACTCCTGATGGTTGTAGATAAAGCGAACAACTCTAAGTACTTGAAGTACTCTAAGTATTCTAAGTACTTTTGGTAAAAGATCACAAACCTAAATATTGCGCTAAATGATCCCGAAATTTATCGAAGATTCTATAGCCCTCCTGCGTGCCATGATCCAAATCCCTTCGCTCAGCAGGGAGGAGGAGCTTGTTGCGTCTTTGATAGAGCATACCTTGATTGGCTGGGGTTACGCGCCATTCAGGGAAAACAACAATGTTTGGATCAAATCGGCAAGATGGGATGAGAAATTACCAACAATTCTCCTCAATTCCCATGTGGATACGGTTCGGCCGGCAAAGGCATGGAGTTGCGATCCTTTTGGAGCCGTAGAAGAAGATGGAAAATTGATTGGACTGGGCGGCAACGATGCTGGGGCATCTGTTGTGTCGCTGTTGGCTGCCTTTCGTTTCCTGGAACAGCAACAGCAACCTTATAACTTGATTTTCTGCGCAAGCGCGGAAGAGGAGGTCTCCGGTCTAAATGGTGTATCCTCAGTATTGAATCAATTTGGCAAGGTCGATCTGGCCGTTGTGGGAGAACCTACCGGGATGCAGATGGCCGTAGCTGAGAAAGGGCTGATGGTACTTGATTGTGAGGCAACCGGTAAATTAGGACATGCTGCCCGCAACGAAGGAGTGAATGCCATCTGCAAAGCCATCGAGGATATCCGGATTTTGACCAATCTTTCTCTGCCAAAGAAATCGGAGAAACTGGGTCCCGTAAAAATTACCGTCACCATGATTGAGGCGGGTACCCAGCACAATGTAATACCCGATTCCTGCAAATTTGTTGCGGACGTCAGAACCAATGAATTTTATTCCAATGAAGAGGCATTCAAGATCATTTCGGAAGCCATCACCTCGGAGGTGAAACCACGGTCGTTCCGGTTAAACTCATCTGGAATCCCAATTGAACACCCTTTGGTACAAAGAGGTATTGCACTTGGATTGTCCCATTACGGTTCGCCCACCACCTCCGACCAGGCAGTCATTCCCTGTACATCAGTCAAAATAGGTCCGGGTGAATCGGCACGATCCCATACCGCCGATGAGTATATTTATCTGGATGAAATCCGGAAAGGAGTTGAAATTTATATTCAATTATTGGACCAGCTGGAGTTGTGATTCCTGATAAGTTGACTATTCCATAGTATTGCCCGCCAGGGCATTAAGCTCAATAGAAAATGAAATGATGAGAAAACGTTTCCCCGTATCGGGATAAACATTTGATCAATTGATCGATATTGTCCGTTTATTCCCTGACGGGAAAACAATTCATTTAATCTACAGTTTCTAATAAGCTTGATGCCCTGACGGGCAAAAACCCTGAGTGAATTAATTGAGACTCAGACCATCCTCCTCAACAATCTCTTCCGCATCATCATCCCCAAAAGGATCATCCCCATTGACAATTTTGGTAAAATTTTCAGGCATTTTCTGTACTTCCGGAACATACGGGAAAACATCCACAATCGGGCTTTCTGTTATGCCACCAATTTCGAAATCAGCCATCATCCCTTTCATCGCTTCGATCACCTGGTCATAGGCACTCTTGATATTATCTGAAAAGACCAGCACAAACTGGCTGATTCTCTTTTCCTTGCCACTCTCCTCGTCGAAAGTGATAAAGGTAACTTTGGCTTTGTACCAGCGGTCGCCCACTTCTGACGGGATGATCTCTGCCAGTTTGGTCTTGGATATTCTTGTAACGGTAAATTCACCGCTAACCATCGAGACCAGCTCTTTGTATATTCTTGTCTCTGCTTCGGTAAAGGATACAGCGTCAAGCAGATAGGTTTCGCTTACTTTCTTCTCACGGCCATCCTCACCCATTTTGGAGTATTTGGCAGTGCATTCAAACCAGGTATTCATTGTTTATAAAATTATTTTGTGTTTTAATTGAGAAATGCCTAAAGTATTTAAAGTGCCTAAAGTACTTAAAGTTGTGGGGAACCTTTAAGTATGAAGAAAAAAAACAGTTTTCAACTTTCAGTTTTCAACTTTCAGTTTTCAACTTTCAGTTTTCAACTTTCAGTTTTTTGTCTATTTCACCTTTGATCAGTTTACCCCAAATCAAATAACCCTGATGGTTCAAATGAAGTAGATCATCCCTGAAAAGATCGTTGTTGGGCTCGCCTTTTTCATTCAGGTAGCTTTTGGCTGTATCGATAAAAACGAGGTTTTTCCCCTTTTCACAAAAGGCTTTCAGCATGGCATTGGTCTGTTGGATCAAAGGCCATTGTTTCCAGCGGCTCTGAGAAGGGGTTATTTCCACAATGAAAACTGGCTGCTTCTTGTATTTGCTACGAAGGATCTTGACCATCTTCTTGAAATTCATCAGCGTTTCAGTGGGTGAAAGGTCTTCCGGCGAGCCGTTGATATCGTTGGCTACGAAAATCACAACGGCACTGAACCGATGGGGATAAGCAATTCTTTTCATATACTGAACCACGTCCGGTGTTCTGGATCCTCCAAATCCCCTTTGAATAACAGGGTAGGGAGCCATCTCTTTTTGGATGGTATTCCATAGCCGTATACTCGAACTTCCGACAAAGAGGATGGAATTTTCCGGATATTTCTCCGTCTGGTTGAGTTTGTCAAAAGCTGCAATTTCACTTTCCCATTTACCCGTGGGTTGACCCTTTTTTTCCTGTGCAATACAGGAGGAGATGAAAATCAGGGAAGTGAAAAAAACGGCCGTTAATCTAATCAATGGGATAGCTCTTCTAAAGTTCATTTTTAGTGGTCTGAATTTTTGTTTATTCGCTTCGAGAGAATCAAATATTTTGAATGTTTCAGTAAGGAAAATTACAAAAACTAAACGATTTCACCATAAAGGTCAAACTCTTCAGCATCAGTAATCCTTACCTGATAGAACCCTCCGATCTCGAGCTTCTCGCCTGAAATCAGTACCTCACCATCCACTTCGGGCGAGTCAAATTCGGTTCGGCCAACGAAATACTCCTCTTCTACACGGTCAATTACCACTTTCAAAATAGTACCGATTTTAAGCTGGTTGATCTCCAGGGCAATCCCTTGCTGGATGGCCATAATCTCCTCAGCGCGGGCCTGTTTGATCTCCTGTGGAATATTGTCTTCATAATTTTCCCCCGCAAAAGTGTCTTCCTCATGGGAGTAAGCGAAAACGCCTAGTCGTTCGAACCGCATTTCGCGGACAAACTGTTTCAGCTCTTCAAAATCTTCTTCCGTTTCACCGGGATGGCCAACGAGTAAGGTCGTACGGATATGGATACCGGGTACCTCCTCCCTGATTCTTTTGATCAGGTCAATGGTCCCGGCCTTGTTAATGTTCCTGCACATCAGTTTTAGTACGTTGTCGCTGCAATGCTGCAATGCGATATCGAGGTATCGGGCAACATTGGCTTGCTCACTCATCACCGGCAGGAGATCGTATGGGAACTTTGTAGGATAGGCATAATGCAACTTGATCCATTCGATGCCTGGAATGGCGGCCAGCCTTTCTGTAAGTTCAGCCAGTTTTTGCTTTTTGTATAGGTCAACTCCATAATGGGATAGGTCCTGCGCGATTACGAGCAACTCCCTGACTCCTTTATCGGCCAATGCAGTTGCCTCCTGCACCAGTGCTTCCATTGGAATGGACCGATGTATCCCGGTCATTCTTGGAATGGCACAGTAAGAACACTGCCTGTTGCAACCCTCTGAAATCTTCAGATAGGCGTAGTGGGAGGGGGTAGTCTGGTAGCGTTGGTGCGCCAGGCTCATGCGGTACTCCGCCTTGAGGTCGGCAACCATTTTCTTTACCTGGAATTTTCCATAATAGCCGTCTACTTCGGGTATCTCCTTCATCAGATCTTCCTTGTACCGCTCAGATAAACAGCCAAATACAAATATTTTGTCGATGTCGCCATTTTTTTTGGCCTCCACAAATTCGAGGATGGAATTAATAGACTCCTCCTTGGCATCCAGGATAAATCCACAGGTATTGATAGCCACAGTGCGGGCGTCTGCAACATCTCCGTCGTGAATAACCTTGTATCCGTTGGCGGCCATCTGGGAAAGGAAAAGCTCAGAATCCACCAGATTCTTGGAGCAGCCCATGGTGACAACGTTGATAGATTTGGCCATAATACAAGTTGAAAGTTGAAAGTGAAAAATTGAAAATTAAGAACTGAGCACTGAGCATTGAGAAAATGAGAATTCAAATAATCAGCATATCAGCACATTAGCACATCAGCACATTACTTAAACAGCGAATCCACAAACTCTGTGCGCTGAAAGATCTGAAGGTCATCCAATCCTTCGCCAATGCCGATGTATTTGACGGGAATTCTGAACTGGTCGGAGATGCCGATCACCACTCCACCTTTGGCCGTGCCGTCAAGTTTGGTGAGTGCCAACGCCGTAACCTCTGTGGCCAAAGTAAATTGTTTGGCCTGTTCGAATGCATTCTGTCCCGTTGAACCATCCAAAACCAGCAAAACTTCATCCGGAGCATCCGGGAATACCTTTTGCATCACCTTTTTAACCTTCGAAAGCTCGTTCATCAGGTTGATCTTGTTATGCAGACGACCAGCGGTATCGATGATAACGACATCGGCTCCTGTAGCCTTTGCAGATAGGAGAGTATCGTATGCCACGGAAGCCGGATCGGATCCCATTTGCTGTCTGACGATCGGAACCCCTACCCGGTCGGCCCAGATCTGCAACTGTTCGATGGCCGCTGCCCGGAAAGTATCGGCCGCGCCAAGCACGACGGATTTTCCGGCTGCCTTGAACTGGTGGGCAAGTTTTCCGATGGTTGTGGTTTTTCCCACACCGTTTACCCCAACCACGAGTATAACATAGGGATTCTCTGACTTTGGCAAATCAAAATCTGCCACATCCAGCGAGTAGTTTTCTGCCAACAGGGCCGCAATTTCACTCCTGAGGATTCCGTTCAGTTCCGAAGTACCCACATATTTGTCGCGAAGTACCCGTTTTTCTATTCTTTCGATGATCTTGAGCGTGGTATTGACACCAACATCCGAAGAGATCAGTATCTCCTCCAGACTATCCAGTACTTCATCGTCGACTTTGGTCTTGCCTATGACTGCACGCGAAAGTTTGGAGAAAACACTCTCCTTTGTCTTTTCGAGACCTTTATCAAGACTCTCTTTTTTCGATTTTGTAAAACTGAAGATGCCCATGATTCAATTGGTTGGGGGTGGAGATAAAGATAACAACAAAAATTGGGTGAAACAGGGAAGTTAATTGGATCGGATAAAAAAAGAAAGCTCTCATCAGACCTGACGAAAGCTTACTTTAATTTTTTTGATGTACGAACTACTTTTTGGCGAAGTATTCCTTTACCTGTTCGTTGGGAACAATCTCCTCAACAAATGTGTACGCACCGGATTTTTCCGATTTAACCATTCTGATAACCTTGGAATATGCTTTCCCGGCACCTTTCTGAAGTGATGCAACTACTTTCTTTGCCATAGCTCAATTATTTTATTTCGCGGTGTACGGTGACACGCTTCAAAATTGGATTGTATTTTTTCAGTTCGAGACGCTCCGGAGTATTTTTCCGGTTCTTTTTTGTTACATATCTGGAAGTACCAGGAAGACCGCTTGCTTTGTGCTCGGTGCATTCCATGATAATCTGTTGTCTGCCAGTTTTCTTAGCCATTGTTCAGTTCTTATTAAAAAGTTTCAATAAAGCCTTTTGCTTTCGCCTCTTTCAAGGTGACGTTCAGGCCGTTTTTATTAATTGTTCTCAACCCGGCGGCTGATACATTCAGTTTGATCCAACGGTCTTCTTCCGGAAGATAAAACCTTTTGGTGAAGATGTTCACCATGAATTTCCTTTTGGTTCTCCGTTTTGAGTGAGAAACGTTGTTCCCAACCATCACTTTTTTACCTGTAATCTGACAAACTCTAGACATTGTGCTTATTTTTTTAACTTCTGTCCCACTTTTTTTAAACAGTGTGCAAAGTAACTACTTTTTGTTTTAATAATCAAACAATGGCAAACATTTTATTCCAAGTTTTTTTGAAGCAAAAATAATTCTCATTTTATTTACATTTGAAATGATTTGTTACGTACAAATGGTTATTCCTGCTTGTCTCCATTGCAAAATGGACCATCGCACAACTGGAATACTGAAATGTACCATTGATATTTTTTGATGAAGCCGAATACGATCAAATATTACCCGACTTTCTGGCAGGCAGTCAATTTGATTGTCCTGTATACCTTTTTACAGACTATCATCGATTTTCCGTTGGCTATCTACGATTACCAAAATGGAACAGATTGGCTGAGAGAACCTTTGCTTAAACTTCCTGTCTTTTTTGGCACAACCTTCATCATACTATTTCTTGGTACCCGATTCTCAGGATTGCCCTACCGGGAAATATTTCCCATCAAGTCTTTTCACTGGCTAAACATCCCGGCAATTCTGGTTTCCTTATTTGCACTGCAGTTCTTTATGAATCGGATTGAAATTCAGGTAGATCAATTATTGCCACCGCCCGGTTGGTTTATGGAGTTGTTTTCACGCTTGTTTGAATCCGATTTTGGCATCTGGGGTGGGATATTGCGGGTCGTGGTGCTTGCTCCAATTGTAGAGGAGTTGATATTCAGGGGAGTTATCTTTTCGGGATTTCAGCGGATTTATCCGGCTTACCTGGCTATTTTCTTTTCGGCCCTGCTCTTCGGACTTTTTCACTTGAATCCCTGGCAACTTGGCCCTACCTTTTTGCTGGGGTTGCTTCTCGGGTATGTTCGGTTGCGCACCGGTTCCCTGCTCGCCGCCATTTTCACCCATGCCTTGCACAACGGGATGATATTCATGACTGTTTATTACCATGAAGCCTACAAAGAATATGATTTGCTTCAGGTCGCCGTGACACGAAATTATGTTTTCCATTTTATCCTGCTCGCATGCGGGTTGACACTAATATGGTATTTCGGCCGAAAAAGGACATTGAAATTGTGATTTTTGTTCATTCCCTATCGGGGAAATTGGACTCCCCATATCCAGGTTTTGGGAAGTTTGATGCCCTCCGGGCAAACTGAGACCGGCACTTTTTTCCTATTTATCCAGTTTAATTTTCCTAAGAAACTCCTCGCATCCAATCACCTCAACATCGCTGAAGTAAAAGTCCTTCTGATTTTCAGTAACGATGCAATCACAATTGTATTGTAATGCAGAATAATACTCCATCCCATCCTCAAAGTCATGGATGAGTTTGTTTTGAATAGCCCGAATGGTGATTTTTTCATCCACAGTAGTTACTCCCAAGTGCTGCAGGAGCAGCTCTATTTTCTCCTTGGCCAATTTTTCACCACTTTTTTTGCTTGAAAAATAGAAGGCAATAGCCAGGCAGAGCGGAGAGGTGTAAATCGATATGTTCTCTTTCCCCTGAAGGCTCAACAATCTCGATGACCAGGAAAACAGAGGATACTCCTTGTTCAAAGTGGCAACAAGAATATTTGCATCTACAAAGAGCCTCATCTTGCCTGTTTAAAATATTCGTCTTTCAATTCTTTCCTGGAACGCCTCTTGTAAACGGCTTGCCCTTCGGCTACCTGATTCACCCACGCTGCCACCGGAAAATCTTCGATGGTTTTGTAGTTGCCGGAGGTAATCTGACGGTATAGGAACTCCGTCAGCCTGGAGAGGCTGGTATTGTTGGCCGCAGCAAATTCCTTGGCTTTTTCAATCACTTCCTGATCGAAGTGAAGGGTTAATTTTGTTTCCATTTGTTTTTACGTCAAATATAAATTAATTGTACGTAATAACAAAATAATTGATCCGTAATTTATTAAGATCTTCATTGATTTTGCAATACAGATGTATTGTGATTCCTGCTATTTTTGACCGCGGGGCAATAAGAAGGGGATTGCTTTCCTCATTAACCATTTAATGGGTCTTCGTTTTGTTTTTTTTTCTTAATTCGACTTGTCCAATGTATTTCCCTATGAAATAGGCAATCATGGCGACAACAACCGCATATTTTGAGATTATATACGCGTAACCAAAATGATCAATTGCCATAACCTCTATTTTGAAATAGTTTATTCCCTGCCGGGAAAAATGAACTCCTTGCATGTAATTTCTATGAAGCTGTATGCCCTGCGGGCAAATTTGAAGAAACTTGGACGCTTAAGGGCGATAAATTTTTGTAGATAGCTTTAACATTTGTCTGAATTGGATTCCGTAAAAAATAGTATCATCACACAATAATTTCAAGATAGTTTTTACCAGATCCACGACACCTTATTTAATTGAATATTAAATGTATGAAGCCAGAGATACGAGAAAAATTTGTTCGGTTATGGGCCCAGTTTTTTAACAATTCAGAACTGCCGGTCACATTTCAATATGCATCAGATAACCAAAATATTCCGGTTATGGAGGCACCGCAGGGTCATAGGTGCATCATTTCCCAATTGTTAAAAGCCAGACACGGGGAATCTATCTGCATGGTACCTTCTTCCGTTCCGTGCGTTGGAGGCAAGCGGTATTTAAATTATACCGATTCGATGCCACCAAATTTTGAGTGTTACATTTCCCATTATCCGGATGGCCGTGGGGAGCGCTACAAAAAGCATCCAGAGCAGATGGCTTATTTTTGGGACAACCTGCCCAAACTTCCAACCAATGGTGATCACCTTATTTTCAAGCGGTGGGACCATCTGGAGGAGCATGATCAGCCTGCGGCAGTGATCTTTTTCGCCACACCGGATGTTTTCTCTGGATTATACACACTGGCTATCTTTGACAGCACTGCCGAAGATGCCGTTATTGTTCCATTTGGTGCCGGATGCACCAATCTGGTCTACTATCCCTACCGGGAAGAGCACAATGGCAAAGGCCGGGCTGTAATCGGACTGATGGATCCTTCTGCCAGAAAATGCGCCAAGAGTGATTTGGTCACCTTCTCGATTCCGATAACCAAATTCCTGGCGATGATTGACCAGATGGAGGAGAGTTTCCTGATTACAGATACCTGGAAGGTCATCCAGGGAAGAATAGGCAAATAATAGTCGATTTCCACTATTACCGAAATTTACATGGTGTTTGTTCAGTTGGGCACTGAGGCGATTTCCACCCGGTTCAAAACCTTGAAAACAGGAAAAGTATTGTATCCTGATCCCCATTGTGGTACCAGGTAGCGATCCAAAAAATTCCAAACAACCAATCCGTCATTGGATTGGGGTTCCAGCAGGTAGGCTGCCACATTGGCTAATGGCTGGGCAGTTCTGACCACTACAGTCCCGGTTGGAAATGCGATCTTTTCCATGATTTTCCTGCCTGAAATGGTGTTGTTGTAATGGCCCTGATTCAACCGCTGAGCCCCTTTCAGATCGGTTATCTCAAACCGCTCCACTTCCAGGGAACTTTCGTGGCTGAGCCGTTCCACCTGTATTCCATGCATCCTGAGCAGTTCCAGTATCTGTGGATCCTGAGTCGTCAGGAGGTAGGCATAAGGAAATTTTGCACTTTTGGTAGGATAATAATCGATGAAGTAGGGTATGGTTACAGTTTTCCGGCGATCCGTTTTGTGGTAGCTCTTCCTTCCGCCGACTTCACCAGCCAGTTCAGCCTCGTAGGTTTGGATGGTTACCGGTTCGGAAATTGGCCTGACAGCATACTCAATGGCCAGCGAATCTTTTTGATCCGGATTCAAACCTCTGTTAATGGTATTTTTATCAGCTTCGGCAACCAGATTTTTTATCTCAGTTTTATTCATGGCACAATAATCTGCCAGCGAGCGGATGAGGTGGTAGCAGCCGAGTACCCTGGATTTGTAATCAGAATAGACATAGTTCTCATCCAGGATGGCCAGACGATTGCGCAAGCCTACATAATTGGTCATATACCTGGGCTCCGCAGCATCAAACATCCAACCCTTTTCCGGCTTCAGCATATCGTCAAACTCACCGTAGAAACAGTTTTCGGTCAGGTATTTTTGCCTCAAAGTATTGGCCATAGATGGCATCATTTTGTCTCGCATGTAGTTGATTAAGGATCTGTCGCCGTTGGGATTGACCATCCAGGTGAAGGTTACCGGTTCAATGTGATAAGAACCGTTGGTGGTGTGGCAATCCATGAATACGGAGGGATCCCATCTGTTGAAAACGCTGGTGATGACACCTTTTACCTCTGGCGACTCCATCTTCATGGCATCGCGGTTAAGGTCCAGGAATTGTCCGTTGTAGCGAACACCCACACCATTGACCGGACCATTTTGATGCGTTCGGTTGGCCGGACTGATCTTTTGATTTCCATCCGCGTTGAAGAGCGGACAGATCAAAAACACTACATTTTTCAGGATATCCTGATTCTTTTCGCTCAACAGATCCCGGGCAAACATCAGACTGGCCTCCTTCCCCTCCACCTCCCCGGCATGGATATTGGCCTGAATGTAGATGACAATGCGGCTATCTTTTTGCATCGAAGCAGGCGACTTAGGCAGCGGATTACCAATAACCAAAAGGGGAATATCCCGACCTTCAGTGGAATGAGCGATCTTCTCTAACCGGATGTTCCGCGACATTTTCTGAAGTGCTGCTATATTCGCCATCACCTCTTCATAGTTGGCAGTCGATTGAAAATCAGATTTTTCTGCAATAGTTTGAAAATTTGTCTGGCAAAATCCCGGTAGGTTGATCAACAAAATAATGCCAACAGCAATAATATAGGTCAATAGCTTTCTCATCAAAGAATATTTTTTTTATGAAGTGGTTCAATCGCGGCAAAATACACATATATTCCTGTTGTGACAATGAAAACGCACTTTGTTTTTTCCGTTATCCAAGTTCTTTGTACGACTTTTTTCCTGAAAACTACATGCAGTGCAGGTATTCTTCCACCAGTTTCCCAATCTCCTCCTTTTTACCATAAAGCCTTTCGCTGAGGTGTAGGTCATCGTAGGATTTCAGGTGACGGATCATCCGGTCGATGGTGCCTTTGGGGAAGATATTTTTCTGCTCATAGAAGGCCCGGTCGTTTTCCAGACATTCGGCAGAACTCCAGCAGGATTCCGGCAGATGTTTGAATCTTTCGGCCGTGGCTTTGTTCTCCTCCTTAAAGATGTTAACGCCCACGTATAGTTGTTTGGCTTTGACCAATGCATCCGGCATCTCCAGTCCAAGTTGAGCCGCCATGATCAAACCTGACATCAGGTGGTAGAGATCGGCTGATCCGTCGGGAGCACGGAATTCGACGGTCTGCTTGCCGGGAATATAGGGAACGTCATATCTTTCGTGTGGATTGGCATCCTTGATCATATGCGTCTTGGCAATCCAGCCAAGAGGGACTCGTACCAGAGCAGAACGATTGGTATCGCCCCAGCAGATGTTGGTAGGAGCCTCCTGGTGGGGTACCAGTCGGAGATAGGAGAGTGGGATAGTATTCCCAAAAGCGGTCAGTGAGGTAGCCTTTTCGAGCAATCCCACCATAATCTTCCTGGCAGTATCGCTGATGCTTTTTTCATCCACCATGCAATTGACACCATCCTTTTCGACCATCATGTGAATGTGAAGTCCGCTGCCGGCTTTTCCGACCGTTATCTTGGGTGTAAAGCTGATATTGACCCCGTATTGTTGTCCGAGCATCCGCAGGATCCATTTGGCAATCAACAATTGCTCCACAGCCTCTTCCGGTTCTACAGGTTGGAACTCTATTTCATGCTGCTCATAATAGTGGGAATCCGTGGTGAAATTCCCCACTTCTGAATGGCCATATTTGATTTTACCTCCTGTTTGTGCGATCAGGTTCATCGCCTCCGTACGCAGATGTTCCCACTTGGAGAAGGGTGTTGAATTGTGGTATCCTTTCTGATCTACTGAGGGATATTGCTCATCCACCTCGCTGACAATGTAGAACTCAAGTTCTCCCATAGCCTTGAAGGTGAAACCTGTTGCTCTTTTAAATTCAGTATTGGCTTTTCTCAGAATGTATTCAGGAGCACTTTCGAGGGGTTTTCCCTCTTTGGTATAAAAAGAGCAAAGCAGGTCAAGGGTGGGTACCTCGGCGAAAGGATTGACATAGGCTGTCCTGAATTTTGGAATTACATAAAGGTCGCTTGAGCAGGCTTCTATATAAGAAAAGAGGCTGGATCCATCGACCCGCTCACCTGTAGCCAGGATTGATTCGAGATAGTCCTTGCTGGTAATCACAAAATTAAGGGTCTTCAATTTCCCGTCTTCACCGGCATAACGGAAATTGACCATTTCGATGTTGTTCTCCTCGATGTAGCGGATGATGTCGTGCCGGTTGAATTCTGATGCCGGTTTGCGGAGGTATTTGACGAGTTTATTGGGATTGAGTACAATTTCAAGTTCTCTCATGGGATGGGTCTGTTTTAAGGTTCTGATTACTGATGCAATTTCCGCATTAAGTACCTTTTTATCTATGACGATTCTCAGCAACGGATCATTATTTGACGGAAAGAAAAATGGAAAGAGATTATTCTGTGCAAAAAGCATTTATTTCTTCCTCTTTTTTCCAAAAGATTGTACATTTGCCTCTCTGAAAATCGGGGTGTAGCGCAGCTTGGTAGCGCGCGTCGTTCGGGACGACGAGGCCGCAGGTTCAAATCCTGTCACCCCGACCATATAATAATGACTGTCAGTAACTTACAAGTGTATGTACCGACTTATGTACCAATAAAGAAATAGGTTGCCATTTTGGACAACCTTTTTCTTTATTATTTTTTTTT
>Ga0118677_10008759_pt1 | contig 16080 bp, 3 predicted proteins | sample AliMusrvi5mmetaG_FD_86154 | JGI IMG/M metagenome (GOLD analysis project Ga0118677, IMG submission 86154) | reverse complement strand
GCGGTGCCCGCCGCCAAGGTGCGTCTGTCAGCTGGCCGCACCCGCCTCTCCGACGAGACTCAGACGCTGTGCTTCTTCGCCGGGGCCAACTCGATTTTCTACGGCGAAAAACTCCTCACCACTGAAAACCCGGAGGCCGCCAACGACCGCGCCTTGCTCGCCAAACTCGGCCTCCAAACCCTCGAGCCGGATATGGCCCTGGCCCCTCCAGAAACCGATCCCAGCATCCCGGCCAGCCCGGATTTGTTAGTTGTTGGCTGCTAGCTGTTAGCGAGGCATGCCTCAGACCATGCGAAATGCGAAGAGGACTTCGGCGTGAGCTCAGTCGAGCGATCGCTGATTGCTGACTCATTTGTATGATTTGACGGAATCCGGAAATTTGACAATATCCCCACCGCGCCCTACCGGGCTGGCTGGTGTATAACCCGAAGAACGACACTTATTACATGTATTATTGTGCCGTGGGCAACGCCGGCCGCGGCATCGGGCTGATCACCAGCAAGCCACTCTGAACCAAAAACAAGCATGATCAACCGATCTCAGAGCAGCCACCAACAACTCCAATGCAAACCATGAATCCAATCCAGGTGAACTCAAATCGTTCCGGTACCCCCGCTCGGATCTTCGCCGCCTTCGGTCTGGCGGCTCATGCTCATCGGCGGTCATAGACAGGCCGCTACAATTCAAATGATTGGCATTGCGCATGTAAAAACGCAACGGGTGCCGGCGGTGAAACCGGCACCCGTTGGAATGGTTAGATTGATAAGTTGATTAGCCTTCTTCGGGGATGCGCATGCCGTAGAACGAGCGATAGACAAAGACCAGAGCGACGAGGAAGAAGAATCCGCCAATCATGTTCTTGGTGTCTTGATTGTGCATGGTCACCGCGATTTCAACGGCGAGCAAACCGAACAGGGTGGTGAACTTGATGACCGGGTTCATCGCCACCGAAGAGGTGTCCTTGAAGGGGTCGCCGACGGTGTCGCCGACCACTGTGGCGGCGTGCAGATCGGTGCCTTTCTCGCGCATGTCCACCTCGACGATCTTCTTGGCATTGTCCCAAGCGCCGCCGGCGTTGGCCATGAAGATGGCTTGGAACAGGCCGAAGAAGGCGATGCCGATGAGGTAGCCGATGAAGAAGAACGGGCTGAAGAACGGCAGGCCAAGGGCGAAGCAGAACACCACGATGAAGATATTCCACATGCCCTTTTGTGCATACTTGGTGCAAATGGCGACGACTTCCTTGCTGTCCTTATCGGTTGCGGTGGTGGCATCGAGGTTCATGTTGTCCTTGATATAGACCACGGCACGATAGGCACCAGTGACCACCGCCTGGCAGGAGGCCCCGGTGAACCAATAGATGACTGAACCACCCATGACCAGGCCGAGGATAATCTCGGGCTGCACGATGGAGAGCTTTGCCACCACATTGCCATACATGTTTTCCAGCAACATGATGATACCGAAGACCATGGTGGTGGCACCCACCACGGCGGTGCCGATAAGCACCGGCTTGGCGGTGGCTTTGAACGTGTTGCCCGCACCGTCACCCTTTTCGAGTTGATACTTCGCATTCTCAAAGTCAGCGTCGAATCCAAAATCTTTCTTGAGTTCGGCGGCGATGTTAGGAACGCCCTCAATCTGGCTCAATTCATAGACCGACTGGGCGTTATCGGTCACCGGGCCGTAGGAATCCACCGCGATGGTGACCGGGCCCATGCCGAGGAATCCGAAGGCGACGAGGCCGAAAGCAAAGATGGGTGCGGCGAAGGCGAACTTGGCCGGCATGATGGCCATCAGGTCGCCGTTAGTCGAAAACTGCCAGGCACCGAACATCAGGAGCATGATGATGAGGCCCATCCAGAAGGCGGAGAAATTGCCCGCAACAAAGCCAGAGAGGATGTTGAGCGAGGCACCGCCGTGCTTGGAGCAGTTAGTCACTTCCTTGACGTGGCGGGAGTTTGTACTAACAAAGATTTTAGTAAACTCGGGGATCAGCGCGCCGGCGATGGTGCCGCAACTGATGATCATGGAAAGCGCCCACCACAGGTTGGGCAGCGCTTTGCCCTCGAAGACGAAGTTGCCTAGCAGAATCTTGCTGGCCAGGAAGGTGACGGCGATGGAAACCGCCGATGTCAGCCACACGAGGTGAGTGAGGGGAGCTTCAAAATCGAAGTCTTTTTTGCCACCGAACAGGGCATTGCTGATGACTTCATTGACGAGGTAGGAGCCCAGCGAGGTGATGATCATGAGGATGCGCATGACGAAGATCCAGACGATGAGAGTGGCGCAGACTTCCTGTTGGGTGGCCAGAGCCAGGGACAGGAACGCGATCAAGGCCACTCCGGTCACCCCGTAAGTTTCGAAGCCGTCGGCCGTTGGGCCGACCGAGTCGCCGGCGTTGTCGCCGGTGCAGTCGGCGATGACGCCCGGGTTTTTCGGATCATCTTCGGGGAGTTGGAAGACGATCTTCATCAGGTCGGAGCCGATGTCGGCGATCTTGGTGAAGATGCCTCCGCAAATGCGCAGGACCGAGGCACCAAGGGATTCACCGATGGCGAAGCCGATGAAACAGGGGCCGACGAGGTTGGTGGGCAGGAAGATGAGGATGCAGATCATGAAGAACAACTCGACGCAGACGAGCAGCAGGCCGACGCTCATGCCGGAGCGCAACGGGATGCCGAGCGTGGCGAGCGGATTGCCCTTGAGCGCGGAGAATGCGGTGCGGGAGTTGGCCACCGTGTTGATGCGGATGCCAAACCAAGCGACGCCGTACGAGCCGAGGATGCCGAGGATTGAGGCGAGCAGAATGACGACCACATGCCCGGGGGAATTGCCTTCTTGCAGCACGCCAAAGTAGTAGATCATGCAGGCCGCGATGAGCAACCACAGGATCGCCAGAAACTTGCCTTGGGTGAACAGGTAGGTTTTGCAGGTTTCCCAAATGGTGTTGGAAACCGTGGCCATACTCTGGTGAACCGGCAGGTTTTTCGTTTGTTGGTATTGCAGAAGTCCGAAGAGTCCGCCGAGGACACAGACCGCCAAGCCTATGTACATCAGGGTGTCGCCATGAACCCCGCCAAGCGACGTAAATGTCACCCGGTCAAGGTTCGGAATTTTCAAGTCGGCATCACTCGCAAATGCGCCGCCCGCACTCGCGAGCATCAAGGCCGTGGTTAATAGGAGTCCTTTCAGGTGTTTCATAAATCGCCGCACTGTGGTCAGCCAACCCGCAACAGGCGAGTCAAATTATGCATTTTACTCGTCACATTCCCCGCTTTTTTGCGCATATTATGTCATCCATGCAAGAATTGTGAAAATTTCCGGCGGCGGCGTAAGAAATGCGGCGTCTCCGAAACAACATGGCATATCCCGGACTTGCACCGGTATGGGACGAATCGGTCCATCGACGTGGGTGGGTTTGTCTCCGAGCGGGCGGCACAACGACTGGCGCACACTGGCGAGTTGGGCGAGTTGACAGGCATCTGCCGCCAGTGGTAGATGGCTGCACCGGAGGAAATCCCCCTGGATGCCAACCTTCATCACCGACGCAACCACCGAACCGCCAAAACCACCGTGCTTATGAAAATTCCAATGGTACTTCTGATGGCCGCAGTGGCGGGCTATGCGTCCGATGCGAGTCGCGGAGAAAGCACTCCGAAACCGGGCGAGCCATCGGCCGCCACCGAGGTGAGTGCCGCCGGGCGCTGGGCGTTCCAACCGGCGCGTGATGATTTCAGTCCCGACTCGCTGCTTGACCTGCGGTTTCTGAACGAGAAGGTCGCCGGGGATCACGGATTCATCACCCGCTCGAAAGACGGCAGTGATTTTTCATTCGGTGACGGCACGCCTGTCCGGTTCTGGGCCGTCAACGATGCTGCCTTCGACAAGAATCTTCCCCGTCATGCCCGTTTCCTCGCCAAACGCGGCATCAACATGGTGCGCTTCCACACCAATATCACGCCGGGCGGCAATCGCCTAACTGATGTCGATGCTGCCGAGCGCGAGCAGATATGGCGTGGTGTGGCGGCCATGAAAAAGGAGGGCATCTACGTGACTCTCTCGCCGTATTGGGCGGGTGCCTCACGGGTGACGCCTGTCATGGGTTACCTTGATGACGGTGGGAATCACAACTGGGGATTGCTGTTTTTCGATAAAAAACTGCAGGATGCCTACAAAGGTTGGTTGAAACAGTTGCTTGCCGAGACCAACCCGCATACCGGCATACCTCTGGCACGAGACCCGGCGCTGGCGATCATTCAAATCCAAAATGAGGACTCGCTGTTGTTCTGGACGAGTCAGGGGATCAAAGGTGCGGCACGCAAGGAACTGCGCCGACAGTTCGGTGCCTTCGCCACTAAAAAATATGGCTCTCTGGAAAAAGCCATGGCCGCTTGGCAAAACGCCGGACCCACTGCGGATCAAGACGGGCCGGACGAATTTGCCGGCGGCGAGGCGGCGTTATATATCGTTTGGGAGTTGACCCAACACCGCGGCAACGCCGGACAACAGCAGCGTTGTGCCGATCAGATGGAATTTTTGACCGCAACGATGCGTGATTTTAACAAAATGATCGGCGCTTTCCTCAAGACCGAACTCGGGTGCAAACAACTCGTCAATGCCGGCAACTGGCGCTGCGCCGACAACGTCACCATGCTCGACGCCGAACGCCAGTCATACACCGCCAACGACGTCATGGCCGTCAACCGCTATTATGACGGCGACCACGAAGGGGCTAACAAAGGTTGGGCCATCTGCAACGGCGACTGCTTCACCGACGAGTCGGCACTTTTGCACCCGCGCCAGTTGCCCTTGGCGCTCAAGCAGGTCGCAGGTTTTCCGATGCTCATCACCGAGAGTTCGTGGGTGCCGCCGCTGGGCTTTCAGTCTGAGGGACCGTTTTTGGTCGCCGCTTACCAGTCCCTGACCGGCATCGACGCCTTCTATTGGTTTGCCACCGGCGAGGAAGACTGGCGCCAACCCGGGTCCGCCAATGGCTTTCTGCCCTCCGAAGGCAAGTGGGTCTGCGCCACACCCATGCTGATGGGCCAGTGGCCGGCGGCGGCTTTGATGTACCGCCGCAGCTATATCCAACAAGCCGCTCCAGTTGTGCTGGAACAGCGCTCACTCGATGACCTGTGGCAACGCCGCATGCCGATCATCGCCGAGGACGCCGGCTACGACCCGAATCGCGACAAGAACAGCCTCTCCAAGCAATCTAACATCAAGGACGGGGTCAATCCGCTCGCCTACTTGGTGGGTCCTGTGTTGGTGAACTACGGCGGCAATCCGGCCCAGAGCCGGGTGGGGGATCTCACGAAATTTATTCACGAGGACGCCAAGACGGTCGCTTCCTCGACCGATCAGCTCTTATTGGACTACGGTCGGGGGTTGTGCCAGTTGAGCACACCGAAGGCCCAGGGAGTCAGCGGGTTTCTCAAGACGCGCGGCATTTTCAAACTCCCCGATGTGGAAATCCGCTCCGGAAATGATTACGCCACAGTGCTTGCCGTGGCATTGGACAACCAGCCGTTGCGCGAGTCCGCCAAAATCCTCGTGCAGGTCGGAACCACCGAACGGCCCATGGGCTGGCAGACCCGGCCCGATGTTTTAGGCAGCCGTCCCGCTGAACAAATCGGCAACTTCGGCCATGCGCCGTGGATGATCGTGCGAGCCGACGTGACCGTCGCCCTCAGCAACCCACATCTCAAAATCGCCCGCGTTTTGGATCCCAACGGGATGCCTGTGAAATCCATTCAGCTGGAAATTTCCGGAGGTCGCCAGATGTTCAAGTTCCCAGACGACGCGCTCTACGTCATTCTGGAATAAGCGTTGCCAGATGCCCGTGCCAAGTGGCAGCCACGCTAACACGCGAAAAAAGGAGACCTTCATTTTTTCATGCCATTACGCTTGGAGGACGGGGCGATCAGGTGCATCGTTGGCTCGCCATGAGCCACGGCCTCTCACCTGAAGAACGGCATCGCTACTCGCGCCACCTGAGCATACCAGGGGTGGGAGTGGATGGCCAGCTGCGCCTGAAGCACGCATCGGTGTTGCTCATTGGTTGCGGTGGATTGGGCTCGCCAGCGGCGCTTTATCTGGCTGCCGCAGGGGTCGGGCGGCTGGGCATCGTGGATCCTGATGTGGTGGATGTCTCGAACTTGCAGAGGCAGATTCTGCACGGCGAATCGTGGGTCGGCCGACCCAAGTTGGAGAGTGCCGCCGCCCGTTTGCGCGAAGTCAATCCACACGTCGTCGTGGAATGCCATCCGGTCCGCTTCACCCCGGACAATGCCCTTGAGCTTGCTGCCAACTATGACATTTTGCTCGACGGATCTGACAATTTTCCGACGCGTTATTTAGCGAACGACGCGGCATTTTTCCTGAAAAAGTCGTTAGTTTATGGGGCGATTCAGTGTTTTGAGGGGCAGGTGGCGGTATTTGCGCCGCACTTGGGGGGGCCGTGCTACCGCTGCCTGCTGCCGGAGATGCCGGCGGCTGGGGCGGTGCCGACGTGTGCGGAGGCGGGGGTTCTGGGTGTTCTGCCGGGCATTATTGGCACGTTGCAGGCGGCAGAGGCGATCAAGTTGATCCTGGGTATTGGCAGTATTCCACTTGGGCAGCTGAGCGTTTATGACGCGTTGGGCAGCGCGTTTCGCAGGCTTCGATTGCGGCGGGACCCGGAGTGCCGCTTGTGCGGCGAGCGGCCGCAAATTCACCAGGTAGGCAACGCGCAGACGAATGCCGCGAGCCATTGCGCTTTCACATCAAATCAAATGGATTCCATCACTGTTACCGAACTCAAGGCGCTTCTCGAAGGCGATTACCAAGGCCTGCTCATTGACGTGCGTGAACCTGACGAACACGCAGCGGCCAATATTCCGCAGGCACGGCTGATTCCGCTAGGCACCCTGCCGGAGCTCTTGGACGGCCTGCCGCGCGATCGCCAGATCCACATTCACTGCAAGGCGGGCGGGCGTTCGGCCAGAGCCGTGAAGCTCTTGTTGGACCATGGATTCAGCCGGGTCAGCAACGTCAGTGGCGGGATGGATGCGTGGCAGGCCCTCTGAGGTTTGAAAGCGGGATCATTGGCGGTTTTGTCTGCCGATATGAGCTTGACAAGCGGAGGCAATGAACGCACTTGTTGCGAGGAGCAGTTTGGCTTTTGGATAGCCCCTCTGCCCGGCTCACTCATTCACTTGCCAAGCCCGTATGACCCCTCTGTCCGCCTTTCGTCACGTCCGCAACGGATCATTCGTCGTATTTTTTACAGCGAACATCGCCTCCGCCGCTCCTGGAATTTGGAATGTCGATGCCGCCGGCAGTTGGGCCGCGGCAGGCTCGTGGGCGGCGGGCATTCCCGGTGCCACAACGGGGATCAGCAGTACCGACATAGCCACATTTAGCTACCCGATCAGTGCGGACCGGGTGGTCACGGTGGATGCCAACCGCAACATCGGGGGCATCACGTTTTCCAATCCCACATCTAGCAAATTCACCCTCAGCGGTGGCTCACTGTTATTGTCGAATGGCGGGATCATCCAGACGACGGTCGATGACGGGGACCACATCGATACCATCAGTTCGCCTATCGTGCTTGAGGGCATTGGCGGCACGTTCACGGCGAACGCCGCCTCGAGTTACTGCGTGCTGAGCACTGGCGCGGTGACGGGGACGGCGACAGCCGGCAACACGGCCACGCTCGGGCTCAACGGTTCAAGTGCCAGTGATAACGCCATCACTGGAACGATTGGCAATGGCAGCGCCGGTGGCTTGCTGGCGGTGAACAAGAGCGGCACCGGCATTTGGTTGCTCAGCGGCACAAATTCCTTTGGCGGCCAACTGACGGTGGCGGATGGATTTTTGAAGGTTGGGACGGTCAACAATGCGAGCAGCTCGGGGGTGTTTGGCAACAGCACCCTGTCCGTGATGCTGGGCACCAATATCACTACCGGCACCTTGGAATACACCGGTGCCACAGCTGCCAGCAACAAGCGCTTCACCCTGGCCAGCGGCAGCTATGGGGGTGCCATCCAGGTGGATACGAGCGGCTCCATCTTGAGCCTCAGCGGGGTGATTGACGGCGGCGGTTCGCTGAGCATCATCGGTTATGGCGGGGTGACCCTCAGCGGAGCCAACACGTACACCGGGGGCACCAACCTTTACAACGGCGTGCTGAGCTTGGGAAATGCCGGCGCACTGGGTAGCAGCGGCTCTATCTACATGGGTGGCGGCACCCTTCAATTCACCAGCACCAACAAGGTGGATTACTCGAGCCGCTTGAGCAATGCCGCCAGCCAATCCTTCATTTTCGACACCAACGCCCAGGCCGTCACCTTGGCCAGTGGATTTGGCAGCATGTATAGCTCGCTGACAAAGATTGGCACAGGCACGTTGACCCTTGGAGGTACCAACACCTACGACAACGGGACCACGGTGAGCAGCGGGACGCTGGCGGTCACCGGCGTCGGCACGCTTGGGGCCACCGGCGGCACACTGACGGTGGACGCCACTGCCAGTGGTTCGGCCATTTTGAGTTTGGGCACGAGCAGCCAGTCGGTGGGTGACGTGTATTTGTGGGGTGGTGGTCAAATTACGGGCACAGGCACGCTCACCGGCAGGTCGTTCAATGTGTCAAACGGTACGATCAGTGCCATTCTCGGGGGTTCCTCGGCTGCCTTGGTCAAGGATACCACCAACACGGTGACCCTTAGCGGGGCCAATACCTACGGCGGCGGCACCAGCGTCACCGATGGCACGCTGACGCTCACCGGGATCGCTGCCACGCTCGGTGCGAGTGGCGGCAGTTTGGTGGTGGACGCAAGTTACTCAGGCACCGCCATTCTCAGTCTGGGCACGGCCAGCCCGACGGTCAGCACGGTGAGTTTGCTCAATGGCGGACAGATCACCAGCAGCACGGGCACCCTGACGGGCACGGCATTCAATGTGGAAAGTGGCTCGATCACCGCCAAGCTCGCGGGTTCGGGCGGCCTGACCAAAGCCAATACGGGCACGGTGACCTTGAGCGGGTCGAATACCTACACCGGACTGACCCAGGTCAATGCCGGCGTGTTGCAATTTACCAAGGGTGCCTCGCTGCCCGGGCAGACGACGCCGGGCCAGATCCGGGTGGCCGGAGGAGCCACGCTGGGCCTTAACGTCGGCAGCAGCGGAGAATTCCAGGCGGCCGATCTAGCGAATGTGCTGACCAACGCCAACTTCGCCGCCAGCTCGACGCTGGGCCTCAATACGACGGCGGCGGTCACGGTGGCTGCGAGCCTCAACGGCGGCTTCGGCCTGAGCAAGTTCGGCAGCGGCACGCTGACGCTCAGTGCTGCCAACAGCTACAGCGGGGGCACCAGCGTTACTGCCGGCACGTTGGCGCTTTCCACCAGTGGCACGCTCGGTGCCGCCAGCGGGGCACTGACGGTGGATGCCTTGGCCACGGGTTCGGCCGTTGTTAGCTTGGGCACGACGAACCAGACGGTCGGGGTGGTGTCGTTGTTGAATGCCGGGCAGATCACCGGATCGGGGATTCTAACCGGCTCGGCCTTTAACGTCGAAAGCGGCAGCATCAGTGCCAAGCTCGCTGGAGCGACGGCTGTTCTCACCAAGGCCAACACCGGGACGGTCACCTTGTCAGGGACCAACACCTACGGCGGTGGCACCTTTGTCAACAGTGGCACCTTGACCCTTTCGATAGCCGGTGCACTTGGTTCGACGAGCGGCGCTCTCACGGTGGATGCCTCCGCCACGGGGACCTCCATTCTCGGATTGGGTACAACCAGCCAAACAGCAGGAGCGGTGAGTTTGCTCAATGGCGGGCAGATCACCGGTACCGGCACGCTCACCGGCGCGTCGTTCTATGTGGAGAGCGGCTCGATCAACACGAATCTCGCTGGAGCTGGGGCCATTTTGACCAAGGGCAGCACGGGCACGGTCACCTTGACCGGGACCAATACCTACGGTGGTGGCACCCACGTCAACGCGGGCCTGTTGCAAATCGCCAAGGTTGCCTCGCTTCCGGGCCAGGCGAGTGCGGGCCTGATCACGGTGGCCGGTGGGGCCACGCTGGCGGTGAATGCCGGGGGAGCCGGGGAATTCACAGCGGCGAGCATTGCCAGCTTGGTGACGAATGCGAGTTTCTCGGGTAATTCGATTCTTGGGATCGACACGACGAACGCGACGGCTGGCAATTTTGCGTACGCCCAGAATTTGACGGGGGGTCTAGGTCTCGACAAGTTAGGAACCGGCACCCTGACGCTCTCCGGGGCTGGTAACACCTACAGTGGCAGCACGATTATCGGCAACGGAACGCTCATCATCTCCGGCAGCAGCACGCTTGGGGCCGGTGCCGGAGCCCTGACTCTGGACGGCACGACCACCGGCACGGCCATCCTTGATTTGGGCACAACCAGCCAGTCAGCGGGTGCGGTGAGCCTGCTCAGCGGGGCACAGATCAACAACGGCACGCTCACTGGCACGTCGTTTTATGTGGGGAGCGGCTCGATCAGCTCCAACCTGCTCGGATCGGGGGCTGTTCTAACCAAGGATACCCTTGGGACGGTGACCTTGACGGGAACCAACACCTACAGCGGTGGCGTCAATCTCCTCAATGGCGTATTGGTCTTGGGTAGCAGCAGTGCCTTAGGCAGCGGCGGCACGATCTCGATGATGGGTGGCACCCTTCAATTCACTGCCAGCAACCAGACCGATTACTCCAGCCGTTTCAGCACGGCGCCGTTACAAAGTTTTAATTTTGACACCAACGGCCAGTCGGTGAGTTTGGCCAGTAGTTTTGGCAGTTCGGGTGGCACGCTCATCAAATCCGGTTTGGGCACGCTGACGCTCAGTGGCAACAACAATTACGGTACCACCATCATCAATGCGGGCACCTTGCAAGCCACGCAGAAGGCGTCGTTACCGGGCCAGACGGTCTCCAGTCAAATCACGGTGGGTGATAATTCCACGCTGGCAGTGAATAGCGGTGGCAGCGGTGAATTTACCGCAGCAGACGTCACCAACCTCCTCTACAACGTCAGCTTCGGGTACAACACCACCCTCGCCATCGATACCAGCCATGGGTCCTTCAACTATGCCGGGGCGATCAACCAGTCCATCAGCCTGCTGAAACTCGGCAACAACACGCTCACCCTGTCCGGTGCCAACAGCACCTACAGCGGCACCACCATCGGCGGTGCCAATCAGGCCAACGCCGGCACGTTGATGCTCTCCGGCGCGGGTACCCTTGGCACGGCCGGGCCGCTCGCCGTGTTTGGCGGCACGCTTGACCTTGGCGGCACCACCCAGGTGATCACCACACTGGGACTGGGCGGCGGGGGGGCCGGCAGCAATGCCATCATCAGCATTGGCAGCGGCGAGTTGCAGATGGGCGATGCTCTCACATTTGTTGCCACCAATAATCCAAATGGAGCAACCATCACCGGCACCGGCGGCAAACTCAGTTTGTTGGGCGACCGTATCTTCGCCGTCGGTGATTCCTCCGCAGCCGTCAACGACCTAACCATCAGCGCGATTATCCAGAACGGCGACAGCACCCCCCGCGCACTGAACAAGACCGGGGTGGGCACCTTGCTGCTCACCGGCGCGAATACGTACACGGGTATCACCACCGTCAGCGCGGGTATTTTGGAAGCCTCCGTCCCGGCTGCCCTGCCAGGCCGCGCCACTGCGGGTAAAATCACGGTGGCTGCGGGTGCCACCTTGGCGGTCAATGTCGGTGGTACGGGTGAATTCACCACGGCCGACATCGCCAGCTTGGTGACCAATGCGACGTTCTCCGGTACCGCCATACTCGGACTCGACACCACCAATGCAGTGGGTGGCACGTTCACCGCACCCAACATCACCGGCACCCGTGGTGTTGCCAAACTCGGCGCGGGCACCTTGGTATATGCCGGCACTGGCAACACCTACACCGGCGTCACTCTTGTCTCTGCCGGCACCCTTCAAGTCACTGGAACCCTGGGTACTGGAGGCATGGTGACTGTTCCCACCGGCGGAACCCTGGCCATCGCTGCCGGTGGCGCCGTCACCCGCAGCGTCACCGTCAGCGGCGGAGTGCTCAACCTAACCGGCACCATGGGCACCGGCAGCTCGCTGACCCTCAGCGACGGCACCATCAACACGCTCGGCGCTGTGGCCACCGCCGCCACCGTGGTGCTGCCACTGGCGACACCCACGACCGTTTTCAACGCGCCCGCCGGCCAGGAGTTGACGGTGACGAGCAAACTGACCGAGACAGTGAGCAACGGGTACTTTTTGATCACCGCCGGCACTCCGGCCTATCAAGTGAATGGCAACAACCTTGTCTCCAATATCGACAATCTCATTATCAAGGGGGGCACCACCAAAATCGAACGCTATATCGGCAGCATGAGCGCTGGTTTGGAGGTGCGGGTCTGGGCGGGTGACGGTCAGGTCGAGGGGACGCTTTTTGATTTGCCCAGCACCAGTAACACGCCGGCCGTGAGTTCCACCGCAGGATCCATCGCTTATGCCACTGCCTCGATCCATACCGACGGCGGGGATTGGTTTACCACTTCGGGTAGCGGGGTGGTGACCGGCACGCCAAGTGGCTACACGGCCAACTTCACGGTGGAATATCGCGGCAAACTCCACATCACCACTGCCGGCAACTACACGTTTGCCACCACCAGTGATGATGGCAGCGCCTTGTGGATCGATCCGGGCGTCGTCAACCCGCCCCTTAGCACCGCCAATGTACAAAACAACGCCTACCAGGGCATGACGCTCAAATCGTCCGCCCCCATCGCCTTGACCGTCGGCGACCACGACATCATCGTTCGCTACTATCAAGGCGGCGGTGGTTTAGGGCTCTACGTCCAATGGGACCCGGCTGGTGGCAGCAACTTCGTCGATATCCCGGGCACGGCATATTTCCATGGCAGCCAGGCCCTCGCCGTGGCGAACCTCCCGACCACCAATCTGGGTGTCACCGCCACCAGTACCCTCAATATGGGCTTTGCGGGTAGCGCCAGCTTGGGCAGCGTGAATATTGCAGCCCCGGCGGCTTCCACCCTCACGTTCAGCACTGCCACCAGCCTGAGTTTGGACAATCTATCGACCACCGAGACGGCGAGCCTTGCCGCCGGTCCGTCGCTCTCTCTGCGTACTGGCAACGTCACGGTGGCCGACGGCAAAACACTGACGGTCACTCCGACACTCGTCGATGGCACGGTTCCCACGGTGTTGAATAAACTGGGCAATGGCACGCTCGTCCTCAGCGCCGCCAATACCTACAGCGGTTCCACCACCCTCAGCGCTGGCACGCTCACGGTGAGCAATGCCGCCTCCCTCCAGCGCAGTACCGTGGTCTTCAATGGCGGCATCCTCGATGTGGGTGCCCTGACCAGCGTTCCGTTGGGCGGCATCACCGCCAACGTCAATACCAGCGTCTCCTCCGTGCTGACCACCATCGCGGGCTATCCGACGTGGACCGCCGCACCCGCCACCACGCTGACGATCAGCGGTACCATCACCCGTTCCCCGGGTGCCGCTATCAATTTCGGCAACACCGGCACCATCACCGGAGCTGCCTTGGGCACCTTGCTTGGAACCAACACCATCACCCCATGGGCCACCTCCGGCGGCACCGACTGGGCGCTCTACGACGGCAGCAAAATCACTGCCTTCACCGGCTACGCCGCCGCCGCCGGCAGCGCCTCGGCTCCCACGCTTGCCTCGGCACCTGCATCTAACAGTCGAATTGACGGCAGCACCAGCAACAACGTCACCCTGGCCACCACCGGCACCATCGACCTCAGCACCTTGGTGGTCAATGATGCCACGAACCGCAGCATTGATTTGAGAAATGGCAACACGCAGGGTGTCTTGCGACTGGGCACCGCCGGTGCAATTCTGTTGGCTGGCGGCAGCCAAACCATCGGCGTCACGCCCACCCCCGGCACCCTCACCGCTGGCGGTCCGACTGCCAATACTGCGGGGGATTTGGCGATGATGGTCGTGAGTTCTTCAACCATCAATTCGGTCATCGCGGACAACGGCAGCGGCAAGGTGACCTTGACGAAATATGGCACTGGCACCCTCACTCTCAACGGCAATAACACATTCACCGGCGTGGCAACCGTGGCCAGCGGCACGTTGAGTCTTGCCCGGGTCGGCGGCACTCTCGCGGATAGCACGTCGGTAAACGTCGCCGGAGGCACCCTTTCCGTTGCGCAGGCCGATACCGTCGGTCTCGTCACTCTTTCCAGTGGCACCATCTCAGGTGCCGGAATCCTCACCGGCTCATCGTACGCTTTGACCAACACCGGCTCCGTCAGCGCGGTGCTCGCCGGCACCGGCGGCCTCATCAAAACCGGCGCCGGCACCGCAGTCCTCACCGCGACCAACACGTACAGCGGCCTGACAGACGTGCAAGCGGGCACCTTGAGCCTGGGACATGCTTCCAATACCATCGCCAACACGGCTCCGGTGAGCGTTAGCGGAGGCACTCTCGATGTGGCCAACCCGGATGCCGTCGGTGCTGTCACCTTTTCCAGCGGGACCATCTCGGGGATTGCCGCTCTCACTGGCGCGTCCTATTCCCTCACCAACACCGGCACCATCAGTGCGATTCTGGCTGGCAGCGGCATCACCCTCACCAAGACCGGCGCCGGAACTGTCGTGCTCTCCGGCAACAACACCTACACCGGTCTCACTGACGTGCAGGCCGGCACGCTGAGCCTCGCTCGCGTCGGCGGCACCCTCGCCAACACGGGCCCGGTGAGCGTAAGCGGCGGCACACTTGATGTCGCCCAGGCCGACACCGTCGGCTCGGTGACTCTCTCCAGCGGTATCATTTCCGGCGCGGGGATTCTAACCGGCACGTCGTACTCGCTCACCAATACCGGCACCGTCAGCGCCGTGCTGGCGGGTGGCGTCACCCTCACCAAAACCGGCGCAGGCACGGCGATTTTGACCGCCAGCAACACCTACACCGGCCTGACGACCATCAGCGATGGCACGTTGAGCCTCGGCAACGTCAGCAACACGATTGCCAATACCGCGGCTGTTTCCGTCAGCGGCGGGACTCTGGATATGGCCAACCCGGACACCGTCGGCGTGGTCACCTTGGCCAGTGGCACCATCTCCGGGGTAGCTGCTCTAACCGGGTCGGCGTACTCACTCACCAACACCGGCAACATCAGTGCGGTGCTGGCAGGCACGGGGGCGCTCACCAAATCCGGCACGGGAACCGCGGTGCTCAGCGCCGCCAACACCTACACCGGCATCACCACTCTCAGCGGTGGCGTCTTGCGCTTGGATGGTGCCAACTCGCTGCCCGGTGGCATTGCGACCACCGGCGGTACCGGTGCGCTGACGTTCAGTGGCGGGGTGCTCGGCCTGAACACTGGCAATTTCACCCGCTTGCTCAATGTCGCGGGCACGGTGGGTGCCGCGACCTTCACGGGGGCCGGCGGCTGGGCGGCGTACGGAGCGGACCGCGTGGTCAATCTGGGTGGGGCAGCTGCCCTCATGACCTGGGCGACGGCGGGGACCGGCTTGAATAGCCAGACGCTCATTCTAGGGGCGGCGACGGCCACCAACACGCTGGATTTCCAAAACCCGCTTGACCTTGGAGCGGCTGTTCGCACGGTTCAAGTGGACGACGGCGCGGCCGCCATTGATGGCAAATTGAGTGGCATCCTCAGTGGTGCCGGCGGCGGCCTGACCAAGACGGGCACCGGCACTTTGGTCCTCACTAACGCCAGCACATACACCGGGGCCACAACCGTGGGAGCCGGCACCTTGTCCTTGGATTTCAGTGTGACGAGCCCGGCGAGTGTGCTGAGCAGCACCAGCGCCCTGACGATGACCGGTGCCACGCTCAGTGTGATTGGCAAGGCCACTGGAACCACGGCACAGACGTTGGCCGGGCTGACGCTCAACGTCGGCAATGCGGGCAGCTCGGCCATCGTCGTCAATGCCAATAACGGCGGCGGTTCATTGCTCACTCTCGGTGCCATCACCCGCACCGCCGGTTATATCGATTTCACCCTGCCCAGCGGCACCCAATCCGCGACCAACGGCATC
>Ga0118677_10008758_pt1 | contig 16081 bp, 15 predicted proteins | sample AliMusrvi5mmetaG_FD_86154 | JGI IMG/M metagenome (GOLD analysis project Ga0118677, IMG submission 86154) | reverse complement strand
TTAATAGATCGTGAAAGAGCTGAGCGGTTTCATCATTGTCGAATGACCTGAAGGTTTTGTGGAATTTCCGGCGTGCTTCTTCCTGTTTCTGAAAAAGGGTAGCCATCAATCCCCCCATTGCTGCAGGAAATAACCGTTCTTCTTCTTTTACAGTCATGGTCGTAAGGCGGATATGAAGAAACTGGAGTTGAACAGAGAAATCGACAAAGTCACCAAGATTTTCCTGTAATTCCTTCATTTGCCTGATAACAGGTGTAATTGTTTTATGTGGAAAAATTGAGGCGAAAAATTCCAGCAGATACCTGAGTTTTTTGCAGTCGATGCGCAGTGCATGAAGTTCGGCATCAGTTGTTGCTGAACTGATTTGACGGCCATGGCGGATTACCTTTTTCCATGCTTTTTTGATTGTTTCCACACCGACGGTTATGGTGGAAAGAGAGGCATTAGGTGCAAGCTCAGGGTCTGGAAGCGTTTTCCTGTTTACAAATTCATACCACTTTTCGAGAAATGAGAGGTAGGTGTCGGATGCAAGATAACGGCAGAATTGTTTTTGCAGTGTCCTGCGAGATGCTTCAATGTCGCGGAAAAAGAGCTGAAGCGATGGTTGTAAAAAGGCTGGAAGATACTGAAAATAGGTTCCTTGTTTAAGAAGATAGACGTCACGGTCGCGTAATTCGTTCGTCTGTTTTCCAAGCTCTTTAAAAGCGTTTAGAAAATATGAAGTCTCCTGAGGGTCATAAACCCCCTTGAGTTGCTTGAGGATAGATCGGGTTCGGCGGACAGCTACTCGATAATCGTGCAGAAACTCGGAATCTATATTTTTTTTGATACCATATTCATTCTGATTCAGGATGGAAAGGGTGAATCTCAGCAGCTTTTGGGTGCTGTTATGAATGGGGGAGTCCGGATCGAGAGCGAGGTTGATTTTTGAAGAGTATCCCTGGACGTTTTGTCCGGCAGCGGCCATGATCAACAGAAAGAGTTCTTTGAAATCAAGAGCACTTTCAAGAGATTCGTGCAGTGCCATCTTTGCTATTTCTTCGTGATAGCCCTTTAATGGGACGAGGGAGAAAAGAGAGGCAAATGGCGCGTGTTTTGTATTGTTGGAGAACGATAATAATGAACAGGTCAAAACGGCAATGGTTTTTTCATTGTCGTCGAGGATATGGTATGATTGAATGAGAGCATCAATCGAACAGAGCCTGATGAAAGCCCTGATACCGGTATATGAGGAAAGAACTTCTTTAAGTTTACCTTGGGGAAGCTCATCAGGTGAAAAAAAGGATGGGGTTTGATCGAATTCAACCGTGGCTGACTGATGGCCGGTATTGAGGTCGATAAGAGAAAGTCCTGTCTTCTTGTTTACTATGACAATCTCTTTTTCGAAAGCATTCCATTCGAAAGTATCGTAGAAATCAAGCCGATCTTTGGTGGTTGAAAAAGGTATGAGCTGCCAACCCGGGAAAAGCAATTTTTCCAATCCCTCCCCTGAGGCCTCATGAGGCTTTATGGTAAAAAATACTTTTTTCGTAGTAACGTGCATACTTTGCCAGCGTGAATGGAACATTTCCTAATCATTAAGGCCAAAGGGAGACGTCGATATAGTTACCTTTAACATTACAAACCGCTCTGACTTTTTCTTCACTGATTATTTCAGCATTTCCCCCGCATATAAAATCGCCGCCAACTTTTTTTAAAGCGCCATCCAGTGTTGTAAGCTGGTTCCCTGAACAATTGAAATCACCCTTCACCTTTTTAGGGGATCCTTTAAGCGACGTCAGCAGGTTTCGGGAGCAATTAAAATCGCCCTTGATTTTTTTTGGAAATCCTTTGAGTGAGGTGAGCTGGTTGCCAGAACAATCAAAGTGGCCTTGAATTTTATCAGGCCCGCCTTCAAATGAAGTGAGCTGATTATTTGAACAATTTAAAGCACCTACTTCCTGGGGAGTGCCTCGGAGAGACGTAAGCCGGTTGCCTGAACAATTAAAATATCCACCAACTTCTTTTGGGGCACCCTTAAGTGAAGTTAGCATATGATTTGAACAATCAAAATTTCCATAAACCTCGATTGGGCCGCCCTTAAGGGATGTCAGTCGGTTACCGGAACAGGAAAAATCTCCAACAACAAAATCCGGGCCACCGCCGAGTGAGGTTAACTGATTGTTTGAACAATCAAAATCGCCTCGAACTTCATCGGGTCCACCTTCAAGAGTGGTGAGGTGGTTGTGTGAACAATCAAAATCGATTACCTCATGTGGAGAGCCTTCAAGCGTTTTCAGCTGGTTATCGGAACAGGCGAAATCGCCTCCAACTTTATGTGGCGCCCCCTCAAGGGTTGTCAAAAGGTTGCCTGAACAATCGAAGTTACCCCTGACTTTTTTAGGAATGCCATGGAGTGAACTCAACTGGTTGCCATTACAATCAAAATCACCTTGTACTTCTTTAGGTGCACCTTCGAGAGAGGTGAGTTGATTGTGTGAACAATCAAAATTCTCAACTTCCTCAGGAGTTCCTTCGAGAGACGTCAGCAGGTTGTCTGAACATATAAAATCGCCTCCAACGCTATGAGGCGCTCCCTCAAGAGTTGTCAGCAGGTTGCCTGAGCAGTTGAAGTTACCTTCTACTATTTCCGGGCAACCTTCAAGTGAGGTCAATCCTTTATGTGAACAGTCCAGATCACTTTTTCCATCGAGAATGCCCATAACATCTTTGAATGTTACTCGTTTTTTCATAGGTCGCTATTATATCGGATCAATGAAGGTTATAAAAGCTTGTTCAGGATATAATGGCTTGCCACTAATCCCGTTCATTTTTTAGAGAGTCGAGGAGGTTTTCATAGAAATCGCCTTTATGGCGGACGATTTCGCCGGTAACCAGATAAATGACTTCACGGGCAATCATGGCGGCATGGTCGGCCATGCGTTCGATGTACCTTGAGATGCTCAGTGCGGCGATGAGTTCGTCGATATCGGCATCCTCGGTTTTCATCAACTTTGTCACTTTTTTAAATACCAGGCGGTGCATCACATCGATCTCCTCATCAAGCGCACAGACCTCTTCAGCCTGGGATCGGTCTTTGTCGACAAATGCCTGAATGGATTTTCTGACCATGTCGCCGGCCTGCATACCCATGGTCTCGAACTCGAAGGATTCGAGCATCTGTATGTTAACTTCGGGCATGCGGTCAATAATATGCACGGCCAGGTCGCCGATGCGTTCAAGATCGTCGTTGATTTTGATGATGGTGACAATGGTGCGCAGGTCTCTTGCTACCGGTTGCTGCAAGGCGAGAAATGCCAGACAGCGTTCTTCAAGGTCAACTTCTTCCATATCAATTTCGTCGTCAACCATCCGGATCTTGCGGGCACTCTCGGTGTCCTGATGTTTCATCGCCTGGAGGGATTCAAAGAAATTCTGCAACACTTTATCGGAGAGTTGAACAAGCACTCCGGAGAGTTCTTTTATAAGTTCATGGACCGGTCGTTCTGACATAGGAGTACTCTGGTTTTATTAGCTGAATCTTCCGGTGATATAGTCTTCGGTGATCGGGTCTTTCGGGTTGGTGAAGAGCTGTGCTGTTGATGCCTGCTCTACGAGTACGCCTTCGTAAAAAAACATGGTGGAATCCGATACCCTGGATGCCTGCTGCATGTTGTGGGTGACGATCATGATGGTGTAACTGCCGCGCAGTTCCTGAATAAGGTCCTCGATTTTTGCGGTGGCTTTTGGATCGAGCGCCGAGGTTGGTTCGTCGAGCAAGAGCACTTCCGGTTCAACGGCAAGCGTGCGGGCAACACATAAGCGTTGCTGCTGACCGCCGCTCAATCCGAGGGCATTTTTGTCGAGCCGGTCGCATACTTCATCCCAGATTGCTGCTTTACGGAGGCTGCGCTCAACGATTTCCATGAGCTTTTTCTTGTCATTGACGCCATGCAGGCGTGGGCCGTAGGCGATGTTGTCAAAAATGGATTTCGGAAACGGGTTGGGTTTCTGAAACACCATGCCGACTTTTTTGCGGAGCAGCACTTCGTCGGTGAATTTGCCGTAAATGTCGTCGCCGTCAAACAAGAGCGCTCCGGTGGTGTGGCAGCTTGGAATGAGGTCGTTCATGCGGTTGATGGCTCGCAGAAACGTGCTCTTGCCGCAGCCGCTGGGCCCGATAATGGCGGTTACATATTTTGAGAGGATATCGGTATTGACTTTTTTGACCGCTTCAAATTCGCCGTAATAGATTGAAAACTCCTTGGCCGAGATATGGGCCGTTCCGCCGTCGGTTACTTTTTTGCGGGCGGGGGGGATATACATATCCCGTGTAGCTTTCTGTGCCGGCGCACTGTGCGAAATTTCCGGGGCATCAGCTGTCATGAGCATTGATTCCTTAACCTTTTAATTTTTTGGAAATACGGGCTCTCAATACAATCGCTGAGAGGTTCAGCAACAGCACGATAGTGACCAGAGAGAGAACCATGCCGTACTGGACATGCCGGATTTGTGATGCGGCTTCATGTTCGCTGGCAAGGTTGTAAATGTTCCAGCTCAGTGCCGGTGTCGGAGAGGAAAACACGTCGGCAAGGCCTATGGCTGAACCGACACTGACTGCGGCAGTGAAGATAATGGGTGCTGTTTCGCCTGCTGCACGGCCTAAGCTGATTACTCCGCCGGTCAGAATGCCGGGAAGCGCTGCGGGAAGAATTACGGTGGCGATGGTATTCCATTTTGTGGATCCAAGGCTGAGCGATGCTTCGCGGTAGGTTTTCGGTACGGCAAGTATGGCCTCTTCGGCGGCTCGGATAATGGTCGGCAGAATCATAATGGCCAGCGTGAGGGCACCGGCGAGAACACTCTTGGATTCGGAGACCTTAAGGGTATTGATAAAGAAAGCAAGACCGAACATACCGAACACAATGCTCGGCACGCCGGCAAGGGTGCTGTTGGCGCTGCGTAGCATGCTGTTGAAAAATCCGGGTTTGGCATATTCGGTAAAATAAACAGCCGCGATGACTCCAAGAGGAAACGCAAAGAGCATGGCGCCGACGGCCAGAAAGAACGTGCCCTGGATTTCAGGCCAGATGCCGCCGAAAAAATGCGAGTCGACTGAACTGTCGGTGATAAACCCCCAGTAGACGGTAAACTCGGGCAGCAGCATGTGCTCAAGGTTGTCCTTGACGTAGGGAAAGAGTTGAGCAAGAGAGGTGCCCTGAAACCCGATGGCACGGCTTACAAAGTACTCCTTGGCCATGACGTTGGAGTTGGAGTTATCCCACTTTGACTCATAGAGCAGGTCATGCAGTTTTTCTTCGGCTTTTTCCCACCGGGTCTGGCCGTACTTGAACCTGGTCAGCATCGGTTCGGGATCACTGGGCAACGGGCCGAGCAGTGCCTGCAGGGCTGGTTTCACCTGTGCGTATTTGGCCTTGTATTCCACCTTTTTTTCCGGGGGCATCTGTTCAAGCTCCGCCTCGAATCCGGTGAGCATCTGGTAGACTTTTGAGCGGTATCGGTCTGATGAGGCGATGTCGCTGGTGAGGGTTTCGCTGTCGCCCCGTTTGAATTCGTGGAGCAGCATTTTGCGGTGTTCAACGGTGCCGGTAAAAAAGATGGCGCCGATGCCGTTGGTGAGAATCGGGACAAGGACAATCAGCAGTGCAATCGCCATGACGACAATGGAGCCGATGCCGAGAGCGGTAAACGATCGGTCAAGTATTTTCCGGGTTCCGATATTCATAACAACAGGGCAAAAAGGTTACATGACAACAGCGTACAGGTTCAAAACAGCGATTACTGGCCGGAGAGTATTTTCCGCTGGCGGACAACAATGCGTTCACTGACCAGGTTGCTGATAAAGCTGATCACCAGCAGCAGCAGACCCATGGCAAACAGGACGTGATATCGGGCTGATCCGGTTACCTGGTCGGCTTCGCCCATGTCGCCGGCGATGGTGGCCGTCAACGTCCGGATGGCTTCGAGGTAGTTGAACCATGGTTCGGGAATATGTGATGAGTTGCCTGATGCCATCCAGACAACCATGGTTTCGCCCAGTGCACGCATAATGCCGAGAATAACGGCGGCGAGAATGCCGCTGCTGGCAGCCGGGAGAATGGTTTTCACAATCGTTTCCGCTCTGGTGGCTCCGAGCGCGTAACTGCCTTCACGGATGTCGCGTCCGACAGACTGAAGGGCATCTTCGGAAACACTGACTATGGTCGGCAGGGCCATGAAGCTCAGGATAATGGAGACGTTAAGGGCGTTGGTGCCGGTGAGAATCTGAATGCCGTAGAGAAGCGTGCCGACCTTGTAGAGGAGAAAAATCGCGATCAGGGCGAACACCACCAGGAACAGCATATGGAGTTGCTTGCGGTGCTGTGGATCTTTGACGTGGTTGGTCAGAAGGTCGGATACGACAAGAACGCCAAGCAGGAGAAAGGGGGAAACAAGGATCCACCATGCCCACATCAACATGGGGCCGCCGTTATTCTGCAGGAGCGGTGCTAACACCACAAGGGCAAAAAAGCCGAAGGCTACGGATGGTATTGCCGCAAGCATTTCAATGACGGGTTTGGCGTACTGGCGGACAGAAAACGGGAGAATATCGCTGAGGCATATTGCTGCGGCAACGCCCATCGGGACAGCAATCAGGGCGGACCCGAAGGTGACCATGACGCTGCCGTAAATGATGGCAAGGGCACCGAACTGGCCGGGTTGGTCTGCGGGGTACCAGTTGGAACTGGTGAAAAACTCAGTGAAGCCGCGAAGCTGGAAAAACGGGACGGCATCGCGGGCGACGAAGTAAAAGATAAAGAGGACAACAATGGCGACGAACGAGGCAACTCCGAGAAGCATACCTTCGCCGACTTTTTTCGAGACTTTCTGTATGGCGCGTTTTCTGGCACTGATGACAAATGCTGTGGTTCGCTGTCCTGCTCCGATACTCTCGTCAGCCATAATGGTCAATAGTTTATCAGGTTCCTGTCAAGTTCCGACGGGCCGGATACCTGGCTTTTTTATGATCCTAATCTATCGGCTTTCATCGTAGTATGCAATGCCGCTATTGTTACAAGTTTGAAACATTTATTACGCATACTTATTGTTTATGATGTTGAATGAAGATCATTGCAAAACAGAATTTACGTGATGTTTACAATGAAGAGAAGTATACCTCGTCCAAAATCAGCTACCTTAAGTCTGAACTTTACTGATAGGGTTTTAATAACAGTCCGGATACTATTTAAAACAAACCTAAGATGGAGTGGTTGTACTGCGATTTCCATATCCATACAACATGGAGTGACGGGCATTTTTCAATAAAAGATGTTGTCCAGTTGTATGGCGAAGCCGGGTTTGATGTCATTGCCATAACAGACCATATACTTGACAGCAAGAGTTTGTCAAGGGCAAATAAAGAGTGTGTAAATCATTGCAGTATTGAAAAACAACAGTTTATCCATTATCAGCGAGAGCTCTGGAATGTTGCCCGTTATGCATGGGAAGCCTACAAGATGCTTGTTATTCCCGGTATTGAGCTCACTAACGATACCTCAAAATACCATATTCTTGCGCTTGATAATAAAGAATATATCAGCCCTGATCTCGGAGTTGAAGATATCCTGAATGAAATTAAAGCTCAGGGCGGGATTTCTGTTGCTTGTCATCCATATATACGTAACCATTCGGGTGAAGCACCGTCCGAGTATCTCTGGACTAATCAGGACCGGTTTTCATTGATGTTTGATGCATGGGAAGTAGCAAACAGGGATGATCTGTTCAATGTTGTCGGGTTGAAAAAATTCAATTACATCGCTAACTCGGACTTTCATGAAGCCAAGCATCTCAGGTCGTGGAAGACTTTGTTGCGGTGCTCACGAAATGCTGAAGCTGTTAAACAGGCCATAAGAACAAACGAAGCGGTTGCCTTATTTCTGTACCGTGGAGGTAACTTAAAATAACCGTTAATGTTTAGACGCTCAACTCTTGGTATGTGTATTGATAAGAGTACCATGTGGTTTCTTGAGAAAAAACATGTCCATCTTGAGGGCTTGCTTAAAAAAGCCCGGTCTGTTCATCTTGATCATTCGTCCCGGATTCTTATACTCAGCGATTTGCATATGGGTAACGGGGGCCGACTTGATGAGTTTCGGCAAAACGCTGAACTGCTCCGAACGATTCTTGGAAGCCATTATTTACCTGAAAAATACAGTCTTGTGCTTAATGGTGATATTGAGGAGTTGTTTAAGTTTCCGCTGAAAAGCATTGCGTCGAAATGGGGTGATTTTTATGATCTTTTTCTGAAGTTTGAAAAGAATGGTTTTTTTTTAAAAACCTATGGAAATCACGATTCGGCATTACTTGATGAGAAGGATTATGCGCTTGCTTCATCACTGGTAGAATCGATTAAATTTCATTATGGAAAAGAAACTATTCTGCTTTTTCATGGCCATCAGGCATCGGTGCTTCTTTGGGAGACGTATTCCATCCTCAGCCGGGCTATCATTTTGTTTCTGCGTTATATTGCCAAACCAGTTGGTATAAGGAATTTTTCTGTTGCCTACAACAGCAGGCGTAGATTCGCTATCGAAAAATCAATTTATGAGTTTTCGAACCAGTCGAAAATTGTGTCCATTATAGGCCATACGCATAGGCCGTTGTTTGAATCACTGTCGAAGGTGGATTATCTGAATTACAGGATTGAGGATCTCTGCAGGGCTTATTCGTCGATTGCTGCAGAAAAGCGCTCTGAGGTTGAGCAGAACATTACTGCGCTGAAAACGGATCTTGATGCCTGCTTCCAAAAAGGTAAAATAATCGGTCTGCGGAGTGGATTGTATAATAACGTTCCGATACCAAGCGTCTTTAATTCGGGATGTACTATTGGCAAGCGAGGAGTTACTGCGCTTGAAATTGAAGGAAACATCATTCGTCTTGTCTGCTGGTATAATGGCAAAGAGAGGCCAAAGTTTATCAGTGTTAAAGATCATAGCCCAACGGAACTTGGGTCGACTGGTTTTTCGAGGATTGTTTTGAACGAAGACTCTCTGGATTATGTTTTTTCCCGCCTTCATCTGCTGACTTGATGTTTCATGCATCCATGTGTTATGATACTGCCAAAAGAGCAACAGCCAGATTTAACAATATTGTAGCAGGGTCGTAACTATCCGCCAACACTATTTTGCTTTCTTACGGATATGAAGTTCAGTGCTCTGTTCGTGCGGTCACTGGTAACTGAAAGAATCTCATGAAACAATTCAGCGATAGTTATTTCAAGCCTCTTCCCTTGTTATCTCCAGGCAGGGCCCTCCTGCTTCGGTTACTTATGCTTCCTAATTTTTTATTGACGAAGGTCTACGGTCTGGCGAATCTTCGGAGGACCAGGAACGCAAGCATCTATGCTTTCAACCACAATAATTCAGTTGAAGTTATTATGGTGCCGGTATTGCTGATTTATCATCTTGGTGGACGCAGCATCAGTTTTGTTATTGACTGGATGTATGGGAAAGTTCCTCTTCTTGGTTCGTTGATGAATATGACGGATCCTGTCTATGTTTATAATAAACGTTCTCCGCTTTCCTGGATAGAAGCAAAAAGGGATTCCGGCTTTATAGATGATACTGTTGGGCGGTGTTCGGAAAAACTTCGGGCAGGCCTCAATATTGGGATTTTTCCTGAGGGGCGACGCAACAGGGATCCTCATTATTTGCTTAAGGGAAAACCGGGTATAGGTCATATAGCTTTGAACACGGGCGTTCCTGTTGTGCCTGTGGGTATTGACTTTGATTGCAGGGCGCGAAAAGGGAAGATACCTATGCTCGGGCGAATGAAAGTCAGGATAGGGAGTCCACTGAATTTCGGGGATCAGTCCGAAGCATATCGGGCGGTAATGACTGATGCCGATGGTTGCAGTCTGAAAAAAATGGAACTTAACAGGATGGCTGGTGAGGTTACGCATGAAGTAATGCTTTGTCTGGCTGAACTTTGCGGTAAGCGGTACAGTGAGCGTGATTCGATGAAGAAACATAGTTTATCTAACTAATCCATTAACCAAAGGAGCATCAATGTCGATTGTAACCGTCAGCAGAATAGAAAGCGCCGGCGATCGTGCCGCTGCTCTCGAAGTGATTAAAAGTGTTTTTTGTGTTGAAAAAAACTGGATAAGCACCGTGCAACATCAGATTCCTGATGATCTTTCTGAAAATATGGGAGTTTCCTGGTTTTTGGCAAAAATCAACGGATCTCCGGCGGGTGTGCTTCGTCTTCTGTATGATCCTTCGTTTGATATTCCTGTAGAGTATGATGTGAAGTTTATGCCGGGTATAGATGTTGAAGGCTTGAAAAGTGCGGGTAAATATGTTGAAATCGGCAGGTTCATGATTCTTGAAGAGTTCCGCAAAAACCCTAGGGTTGCATTGCGGTTGATGCGGGCGGCCACTGCAGAAGTGATTGAGCGTGATTACACGCATTTTATTACTGATGTGTTTGAAGGCGAGGCTCATTCACCGTTGAATTTTCATACCAGAGTGCTTGGGTTTGAGGTGGTTGGCAAGCATTTGTTTGGTGAGCTGAATTGCAGTTCGACGCGGATTATTTTGACGCTTGATATTCTCAAACTCTATAGCAGGATTAAGGATAGCCGAAGCCGGATTTATCGGGAATTAACCGATGGGTTCAAAGGCATTTTTGAGCGCAAGGCTGCTTTAGCCCGGACAGGAATTTCGAGAGGGTAGCCGAGGACTTTCAGGTTTCCAAGTCAATATGGTTTGAGTGATGGCCTCATATTAACTAAGGGAGGGTTATATGCTGCGTCTGGATGAATTGAAGGCGGAAATTAATGGGGAGTTTTTTCTGCAGGAGGAGCTCGGAAAGCATGATGTTAAAAAAGTTGAAGCACAAGCTGATATTATTATTAAGCCGTCGGGTAAAAAAGATCTTGTCAAACTGCTCAGAATGTTTGAAAAATCAGGGTTTCCCCATGTCGTTATCAATTCAAAAGGGCGGGTAGTGTTTCCGGACAGGCGGTTTCATGGTGCTGTGATTGTTACTGATTTGAAATTATAATGACTAAAAATTGTTTTGCATCCCTATGAAACCTTATTTGTTCTGCCCTGTATGTGGTAATACGCTTGACCAGTCCATGATTGATGGGCGTCGGCGAAAGTTTTGTCCATCATGTTCATGGGTACACTATCTTAATCCTCTTCCTGTAACCTTAGCCTATACGATAAACAGAAACGATGAACTTCTTGTGGTACGGAGAGCACATGAGCCGGCTTTGCATGAGTGGTCTCTGCCTGGCGGATTTCTGGAGGCGGGGGAAGAGCCTGAAGATGGGTGTTTGCGTGAGCTGTTGGAGGAGACTTCGCTCAGGGGGAAAATAGATTCACTTATCGGCATCTATCAAAGAGATATCGAGCCTTATGGGTCACTGCTTATACTTGCGTACCGGGTGGTGGTTGACGATGATGCCATTGTGATCAATCATGAGTTATCGGATGCGGGTTTTTATCCTGAGCATCGTATTCCTGAAGTGAGAATTCCTCTGCACCAGAAGATTATAAGGGATGCTGCTTTGTACGAGTCGGTTATGTGATGTCAGGCATCATTGTCGACATTGTCGGTTGCGATTGGAATAATCACACTGAATACAGTGCCCTGGTTTACCCTTGAACGAACTTCGACATTGCCTTTATGGGCAAGAACAATATGTTTGACAATGGAAAGCCCAAGCCCTGTGCCGCCGAGTTGCCGTGAACGAGCCTTGTCGACCCGGTAAAATCGCTCAAATATCCTGCTGAGATCCTGCTTTGAAATGCCGACCCCGTTATCTTCAACCTCCACTTGGACATTATTTTCGCTTCTGAATGCCGATATCCGAACCTTTCCGTTTCGTTCATCTACATATTTAATGGCGTTGTCAAGAAGATTGCGGATAACAATTTCAAGATATACTGCATCGGCATAAACTTGTGGAAGGTCTTCGGGGATTTTGAGGTCGAGCTTGACCTTTTTTTTATCGAGCGAAAGTTTCAGGAGATTAACTGATTCTTTAATGACACTTTTAATATCCACTGCCATGAATTGGTATTCAATATGTCCTGATTCAATTTTTGACAGGTCGAGTACATCGTTGACAAGAGCTGTAAGCTGCTGACTGGCCTGCAGAATAATCTGCAGGAAAGCTGTGGCGTTTTCGGTGTCTTGCATGGCTCCTTCAAGCAGTGTTTCGGTATAGCCGCTGATTATGGTCAGGGGTGTACGGAGTTCGTGAGAAACACTGGAAACAAAATCCCTGCGTACTCTTTCAAGGTTGCGGAGCTTGGTGATATCGTTCAGCACAAAAACTGTTCCGTCGAACTGGCCCTCTTTCATGACAGGCATTGAACTGATTTGCATGATGCGCAGCCCTTTCGAGCTTACAATTGACATTTCTTCCTTGAGGAGTGTCAACCGGTTCTGGTGAACTTTGGCGAAGAGTTCCTGAAGTTTGTTGTCGGTCAGATGCTTGAGCGGGCGGGACTTGAACATGTCTCCATCAATTCGGAACATTCTTGATGCTGCGGGGTTAACCAGGATGATATCGCCAACAGTATCGGTAACAATGATAGCTTCACGAATTCCTGAAATAACAGCGTGGTACCATTCTTCACTCCGCTGCATTTTTTTTATGTCGCCCGATAAAACATTGAATGCACGGGCAAGGACGCCTATTTCATCTTTGCGATTTACAGGAATGTTGCCTGAAAAGTCGCCATGAGTTCTCTTTTGAGCAGTTTCGGCTAAATTACGTAATGGGCGGGTCAGCAAAAAAGTTGTCACCACTCCTGCTGTAAGTGAAAAAATCAGTGCTATAAGGAGGTTATGTTCCTGCCCTTTACGCATTCTGGAGTCGAAGATTCCAATATCGTAGAGGGGTTTGGCAAATCGAAGGACGGCATAGGGTTTAGTTTTGCCAACAGGAACAGCAGTATAGAACATTTGTTCTTTAATGGTTTTACTGTATCGGGTGTCTTCGCCATAACCATTTTTTAGTGCAGCCTTAACTTCGGGTCTTTCCCGGTGGTTTTCTACTTGCGATAGCTTGCCGGATGGGATATAGGAGTCGCCTGTAACGTGTCCGTCAAGGTTCATTAACGTGACCCTGATATCAAGAGCCTGTCCTACATGTCTCGCCCAAGCGTCAATATTACCTGCTGTGGTACCTTCACTGGGATTCTGTTCAAGTATCTGCTTATTGAAAAGAAGGTTCCTGCGCAGTTCCTGTTTTACTTCAGTGGTCAGAACATCTGTAAACTGATAGCTGAGTAAAAGAGTAGCGATGACTGTAGTGATAACAATAATTACACCAATAGCCGCAGCGAGTCTGAAAGAAACCTTAGGCAGAATAGTCATCGTCCTCTTTTTCGTCAAGCTTGTAGCCGAGTCCCCGAACAGTTTTGATCATACGACCTGTTTCGCCGAGCTTTTCGCGGATTCGGGTAATGTGAGTGTCGATGGTTCTTGTATTGATTGTTTTATCGACATTCCAGACATCGCTGAGCAGCATCTCCCTTGATTGTGCTTCTCCCTTTCGTTTAATGAGTGCGACGAGAAGCTTGAATTCCATGAGGGTCAGTATCAGCTCGCGACCGTCAAGCGTAACGATGTGCCGTGTTAAATCGACCTCAATGCCTCCAGCTTTGAGTACTTCCTGTACTTTGCCTCCCTGGCGGCGATCGCGGTTGAGCACAGCCCGTATTCTGAGGTTCAATTCTCGGGGACTGAAAGGCTTTACAACATAATCGTCGATGCCGAGTTCAAAGCCGAGAATTCTGTCTATTTCCTCTCCCTTTGCGGTCAGCATGATGATGGGGATATCTTTATAGAGCTGATTTTGCCTTATTCTTCGGCATACTTCAAATCCGTCTATTCCCGGCAGCATGATATCAAGCAGAATAAGATTGAAACTTTTCCGGGAGAGGTGTTCGAGACCGTCTTCACCGGTACCTGAAAGATGACATTTAAAGCCTCCGCGCGCGAGATTATATTCCAGCAGTTTAGCGAGGTTCTGGTCATCTTCTATAACAAGAAGCATTGGATCAGACATGGAGAATGATAGTTATTAATGTTAGCGTCAGAAGTTGTCTGTATAACCCAGCTTTTTTCCTTTATTGAGCTCCTGATCATCCTAGTTTGATGAGGTTATAGTGGCGTTTTATGCCTGCAGGCCAACAAACTTTAAACTACTGAGAAAGAGTTGCAGTCGCAACAGTTGTTATGCTCTTTCCTGTAGGCCTTTTACTGAGTTTTCAATGATGCAGTCTATCAAGAAAATCGCTTTATTAAAAAAAGCCATCTTTTTGGAAGATGGCTTTTTTTAGTTTTAAGTACTCACAGAGAGAACTGGATAGTCACGCAGGAAATCTTAATAATAGTTGACAAATCCTGTCTCGGTGATGATGTTTTTACCTTCTGGGGTTTTCGCCATGTCGATGAACTGTTTGACAGCACCAGTAGCCTGGCCGTTGGTGTACATGAAGAGCGGGCGATGAATAGGATAGGTGCCGTTCTTTACAGTTTTAACGTCTGGCTCTATTCCGTCAACCAGGATTGCTTTAACAGAATGGTCAACAAAACCAAGGCCGATGTAACCGATTGCGCCAGGTGTAGAGGATACGCGGCTCTTTATAGCGCCGTTGCTGGACTGGGTTTCAGCTTTTTTTGAAATTGGGTTATCCTTGCCCATGACCAGTTCTTTGAAAGAGTCGGCAGTGCCGCTGTTTGATTCTCGCTGAATGACAACAATACCTGCATTCGGTCCGCCAAGCTGGTTCCAGTTGGTGAACTTGCCCATATATATGCCGCGGATCTGAGTTTTTGTGAGAGCACTGACGCGGTTACTTGGATGAAGAACAATTGAAAGACCGTCAAGTGCTACGATGTGCTCGACAGGGTTGATCCCTTTGCCTTTTGCTGCAGAAAGCTCATTGTCTTTCATTTGACGCGACATTGTTGCGATGTCGCAGGTTTTGTTGATAAGGCTTTTTGCGCCATTACCTGAACCGGATTCGCTGACCGTTACTTGAACACCTGTGGTTTTGGTAAAGCGGTCGGCAAATGCTTTGGCAATCGGACCTACTGTGGTAGAGCCGTCAATGACGATTTTACCTGCGGCTTGTGCTGTTCCTGTACCCATAAGGCAGAAAACAGAAGCTCCTAAAAGTATTTTCTTGAACAATTTCATAGTAATTGTAATAATTGAGTTAGTTGATTTGTTAGAGTAAAAGAGAGTCTGGTGTTCATAAAACCCGGTTATACAAAGCTGCCCATCAGCAGTAAGGACAGCCTTGCACACCAGTCACACAACATTACGATGAAAGAACAACACACACAAACAATTGTTAGAATTTGACAAGGGCATCGAGCTGCAACTGGTGAAGCATAGGATTATACTTTCCTGCAGATGCATCAATGTTGTTATACTGGTAGTAACGAGCACCAATTGTGAAATTCTGAACGAGATGATAGGTTCCTGCGACTTCAAAACCTTTAATGTTCACAATGTCACCAACTTTTCTGTCTGAATCAGTGAATAATGGGAACACGGCATCTCTCTCGATTCTTACGTATTTCGAATCAAGTGACCACTGTCCAACTTGCTTTGCATCACCGATTGCTGCACCAGCTAACCAGGAATTTCGTTTGTTGTCGTCAATGCTTGCATGATCTGCATGTGATGCAGTGTTGAACGCATACTGACCGTAGACTTTCCAAGGAAGTGTTTCGGTGACCTGACCGCCAACCTTACCGAAGAGCTCAGCAATGTTGTAGCCTGAATATTTCCAATTAGTCGGGACGCTTGCAGCGGGAGTTGGCACTGTTGCGCTTGCATTTGTATCCACTACTGGAAGGTTCTGCAGACTTTTGTACAGGTTGTATCCACCACCAAGCATGTAGCTTACATCACTGACTTCACCTTTTAATGCTGCTTGAGCAAGGTAAAGGTAAGGGCTGGATACGCTTGCGCTATTATTTTCGTTGAGGAAGTAGTAACCGGCGAGAGCAATCAGGCCATTTTTTTCTTTACCACTAGCATCTTTACCGTACTGTACAGTTG
>Ga0118677_10008756_pt1 | contig 16089 bp, 12 predicted proteins | sample AliMusrvi5mmetaG_FD_86154 | JGI IMG/M metagenome (GOLD analysis project Ga0118677, IMG submission 86154) | reverse complement strand
AGGGAGACGCGGAGAAGGGGAGATAGGCGTGGCTGCCACTCTCTCCGCGTCTCCCCTTCTCCCTCTCTCCGCGTCTTCTTCAGGTGGGCACTTTCATTTCGAACCGCGGAATACGGGTGACTACCGCTTCCCCGGCTTGGTTGACGGCGAAAAAAGCCCCCTCCGCCACGCTGTCGGAGGCGATGACATGGTAGGAATGATACGAAAAATGGTCGCCCGGCTTGAGGCGCGGAGTTTTGCCCATCACGCCGTCCCCTTCCACCACCACGCGGTGCCCCTGGGCATCCGTCACTACCCATTTGCGGCCCTTGATGGTGAGAGTCTCCCCGGAGAGGTTTTGGATGGTCAGATAGTAGGCAAACGGATGCGGACGCTCCGCCGGCGTTTCCAGCCGGGGCGCATACACCAGTTTATCAAGCGTCACTTTCAGACTCTCTATTTCGCGGAAAAGAGGCATCAACGTAATATCGCCCGGCTTCGCCCGTTTTCCAGAGGTTGTTTTCGGGCCAGAGGAAAGGCAAATCTGGAACTCAGGAAGAGAAGAGAATCAGGAACTCAGGAAATCAGGAAAAGACAAAGAGAATTAGGAAGCCAGGAAGCCAGGAAAAGAGATTGAGGTTCATGGTTGTTTTGCCTTTTTTCCTGGTTTCCTGGCTTCTGAATAAAATTTTATCCAAGAGGTGAAATTAGACAAGTTCCTTGAGGCGGCCGCCGAATTGGACGCCGGGGCCGGGCTGCTGGGTGAGGCGCACGGCGGGGTCTCCCATGCGCGGAAAAGAGGTGTCGGGGTCGATCCCCAGCTGCTGATACATGGTGCCGAGCAGATCCCACGGGTAAATGGGGCGCTCGCGGACTTCCTCGCCCTTGGCGTCGGTGGAGCCGATCACCTGCCCGCCCCGGAAGCCGCCGCCCGCGATCAGCGTGGTAAACGCTTTACCCCAATGGCCGCGGCCGCCGTTCCACGGGGCCTCCCACTGGACCTTGGGGGTGCGGCCAAACTCGCCGCCGACCCAGACGATGGTGCTCTCCAGCAGGCCGCGCGAGGCCAGATCCTGCAACAGGGCGGCCAGGCCTTTGTCCAGCTCGGGGACTTTCCGGCGCATGGCCTGGAAGTTCTCCTTGTGGGTGTCCCAGCCGTTGGAGTTGATGGTGACAAAACGCACGCCCTGCTCGATCAAACGGCGCGCAGCCAGGCACGATTGGCCAAAGGTGTTGTTGCCATACCAGTCGCGCATCGGCTGGCCTTCCTGCGAGAGATCAAAGATTTTGGCCCCCTCGCCCAGGATCATGTCGTAGGCGGTTTCCTCGCTCTGGTGAAACTCGGCCAACACGGAGCTGTCGCCCTGGAGGGCGTTGCCAAGGGTGTCAAGATGGTGGAGCAGATCGCGCCGCTCCTGCTGGCGGCGGGTGGAGATCCCCTCGGCGACGATCCCCTGGACGGCGAACGGTTGCCGGGCCGGGTCGCCCCCGGTGGCGAAGGGCTTGTAGCGCGGCCCGAGGAACCCGGCTTCGGAGACGCGCCCCTGCGGCTGTGTGAGCACGATGTAGGGCGGGACCATCCCGTGGTAGCCCGCTTCGTAGCCCTTGAGCAACGAGGTGACGGCCCCGATGGAGGGGTAGACCAGGCGGTCCCCCTCGGCATGGCCGGACTGGACCATGTAGGAGGCGGTTTCGTGGTTATAGTTGCCGTGCGTCATGCCGCGCAGGAGGCTGTATTTGTCGGCCTGCTGGGCAAGCAGCGGGAGCAGTTCGCCGATGACCATCCCGTCCACGTTGGTGGGGATCGGCTTATTGAGCGGCCCGCAGTAATCATAACCCGCACCCGGCTTGGGGTCGAAAGTGTCGAGGTGCGACGGGCCACCCCAGAGCCAGACCTGGATGATGGCCTTGGCCGGGGCCCCGGGGGCGGGCGAGGCGGCTGCCGCCATGGCTTGGGCGAAAGAGACGTGCCGTCCCAAGAACAGCCCCGCCGTGGCCAGGGCTCCGCTCCGCAGGATGCTGCGCCGGGAAACCGGCTCGCCGGAAAAGAAGGAGGATGTCATGGTTTTAGATTTTACGCAAAGATGCTAAAAGGCCGCGTCCTCGCTGTCTTCTCTTTGCGCCTTTGCGTCTTTGCGTGAGAATAAAAAAGCAGGGAACGCATCTTAGTGCCTGTAAAGGAACTCGGTGTTGTTGACGAGCGCCCAGGTGAGGTCGTTGAAGGCGTTGGGCCCCTGGGCTTCGGATGTTTTGAGGTATGTTTTGAAGGCTTCCACTTCCTCCGGGGCGGGGTAGCGGGAAAGGATGGTCAGGTAGAGCGGCGTGACGGCTTTCTCGGGCGAGTTGCCCGCCTTGCTAAAGAGCGCGCGGAGCGGTTCGCTCTGGGTGAGCTTGTTGCGAATGTGGGCGGAGTTGAGCAGGTGGAGCCGCTGGGCCCCGGTGGGCCGGTTGTTGCGCTCTCCGAGAAGGCCGGAGTCGCGCGCCGGGCGCCCAAAGAGATCCAGAAAGGCGCTGCTGATGCTCCCGTCGGGCAGGGCGATGGAACGCTTCTCGGGCGGTATCCACGTGAAGGGCTCGGGCGTCATGCTGGAGTAGTCTTCCGTCGTTCCGGTCAGCTGGTCGAGGGCATCAATAAGCACCTCGGCATCGAGACGGCGCACCGGGTAGGTGGCAAAATCAGCCGGGTCGCCGGGGTGGGCGGAGGGGACGCAGGAGAGCTGATAGGTCTCCGAGTTGAGGATGAGCCGGTAGATATGCCGGAGGTCGTAATGCGAGGAGGCCAATTCCTGCGCCAGCCAGGTGAGAAGCTCCGGGTTGCTGGGCGGGTTGTTGTCGCGGAAGTCGTCCGGTTCCTGGACGATCCCCCGGCCCATCAGCCAGTACCAGATGCGGTTGACGGTGACGCGCCCCAGCGGGGAATTGGGGGAGGACAGGAGCCAGTCGGCGAAGATTTCGCGCGGGTCTTTCTCCGGCAGAAACGATGTCCGGGTTCCGTCCGGGAAGGTGCTCTTCGTTTCGGCTTTGGTCTGCTCGTCCACGCCGTTGAACTCCACGATTTCCTCTTTCCACTCGCCGGTGGCTTTGAAGCCGACCCGCGAGAAGAAGACGGCCAGCGCCTCCCGCTTTTTTTCCGGCCAGTTCTCCGTGCGCTCGCCCAGGAAGGCGAGTGCGACAATGCGAGCCAGCGCCTGGGGATCATGGCTGCCCGCCGAGCGGTAAAAATTGACGGCGGGGGAGCGGAAGTTGCTGCCGCTGTCGGTGAGGAGCTCCCGGACGAACTGCGCGTAGGGCATATTCTGCCGCAACGCCGTGCGTATCCACCGGTCATAAGCTTGCGCGGCATTGGGCCAGAGTTTTACGGGGAACTCGGATTTGACCCGCAGGAGGTCGCCCCATTTCATCGCCCAGTAGTCGGCAAATTCGTCCCGTTGCAGAAGGCGGTCGATCAACACGGCCCGTTTGGTGGGCGAGGCGTCGTCCAGGAATTGGCGGGCTTCGTCCGCCGTGGGGAGCGTGCCGATCACGTCCAGGTAGACGCGCCGCACAAAGACGGCGTCGGAGCAGCGCCGGGCGGGCTCCAATCCTTTTTGCCGGAGCCGGTCAAAAACAAAGCTGTCGATCTTGCCGGGCGCGGCCATGGGCGCTACCGGCACCCCCGGCGCGGGAGTGGGATTTTCAAACACCGTTTCCCCGGCGGGAGCGCAGAGAGCCGCGCCGCAAAGGAGGGTGGATAAGAGGAACACCTTCATGGGAAAAGGGGGGAAGGGAATGTAGCTTTCTTACGTTCGTATTGTTAAGGGATGATGAAGCTTGAGGCGAGAAATTGTTAAGGGATTGTAAAGGCGCATCCTTCTTGCGATTTCCTGGAAGCATTCCCTCCCCGCCAAAAGACCTTTCCCCTGCGTTTTCCCGTGCGAGAGGTAGCTGTTTTTCGCGGGAAAAGAGCGTAATACCAACTCGCAGAAAGAAACAGACAGAAGGAGGCAGGGATTTTTGCGCAGGGCAAGGCGGAAGGCGAAGGCGCTATCTGTAGATAGCGACTTTGCCTGACAACGCCGCTCTGCACGAAAAGACCCACTCCATCTGTCTGGAGATTGCTGCGATTTGGTATAAGATAACCCTGTTCATGAACGATACCCAACCGCCGCAGGAAGACCCCCGCCCCATCGGCTCCCCTGGCGAGGTGCCTGAGGGAGTGCTGCGCGCGTCCGTGGATGAGGCACAGCAATCGGTGACGATTGACTACGACCCCGCGGTCATCACCGACGAGTCGATTCGCCAGGTGGCCAGCCGGTTGGTTCCCGAGGGGGAAGCCCACTTTGGCAAATGCCTCTTGCGGCTGCACGGGCGGGCCTGCGAGGCGTGCGCCACCCGATTCGAGCGGAAGGCGGAGGCGATCCCCGGCGTCCGGCGCGCCACGGCCACGTTCATCGGCGGCTCCATGACCGTCACCTACAACAACCAGGTGCTCACGCCGGAGGAGGTGGTTGAAAAAGTCAGCGCGACGGGCGCGGACGTCACACCTCTCACGCGCGAGGAGCCCACGACCTGGTGGCGCACGGACATCGTGGAGGCCCTCTGCACCGTCCTCTGCCTGGTCTTCACCGTGGCGGGCTGGCATGCCCACCGACAGGCGGGCGGCGACACGGCGCTCTCGACGCTCTGGTATCTCCTGGCCTACGGGACGGGCGGGGCCTTTGGCGTGCGCGCCAGCCTGCGCTCACTGCGTCAGGGCACGATTGACGTCGATTTGCTGATGGTCCTGGCGGCGCTCGGGGCGGCCTATGTGGGCGCGCCGCTGGAGGGGGCCACGCTGCTCTTTCTCTTCTCCGTTTCCACCGTTCTCCAGGAATTCGCCATCGACCGGACCCGCAAGGCGATCCACTCGCTCATGAAATTGCGGCCCGCCAACGCCCTCACGCGGCGGGGCGGCGCAACCGTCCTCCTGCCGGTGGAGCAGTTGGTCGCGGGCGACATCGTGCTTGTGCGCCCCGGCGAGGCGATCCCGCTGGATAGCGAGATCGTCGAGGGCTCCAGCGCCATCAACGAGGCTTCGGTCACGGGCGAATCGCTGCCGGTCCTCAAAGCCGCGGGCGATCCCGTGTTTGCCGGGACGATCAACCAAAGCGGCGGGTTGGAGATCCGCGTCACGCGGCTGGCGAAGGACTCCACCATCGAAAAGCTGATCCGCATGGTGGAGGAGGCGCAGAGCGAGAAGGCCGGGGCGCAGCGCTTCCTGGACCGCGCGGAGCAGTGGTATGCCTGCGGCGTCCTGGCGTTCACCGGGGCGCTCATCTTTGGGCCGTCGGTTCTGCCGCACCTCTTCCCGCAATTTTTGGAGCAGCAATCGTTCGACCAGATCTTCTACCGGGCCATGACGGTGATGGTGGTCGCCTCCCCGTGCGCCCTGATTTTGAGCACCCCCGCCTCCATCCTCTCTGCCATTGGCGGGGCGGCGCGGCGCGGCGTTCTGTTCAAAGGCGGCGTGCATCTGGAGCAGACCGCCAATGTCGAGGTCGTCGCTTTTGATAAAACCGGGACGCTCACCGAAGGCCACCCCCGCGTGACCGACGCCGTGGTGCGCGGGAGGGCTGTTTCCCTGGATGCAGAGGCAGCCAACGTCGGAGGGCATGCGGAAGGGCTCGCCCTGCTCCGGTTCGCCGCCGCCGTGGAGTTCAAATCCGAGCACCCACTGGCCCACGCGCTGGTGGAGGAGGCGGAGCGCCGGGGGGTGGCGCTCCCAAACTGCGCGGGGTTCCAATCCGTCTCCGGCCAGGGCGCCCGCGGCGAGGTGGAGGGGCGGCGCATCGCCGTCGGCAGCGCGCGGTATTTTGAAACGCTGGGCGTGCGGGGGTGCGAGGAGACGCTCCGGCGCGTGGAAGCGCTCCAGCACGAGGGCAAAACGTGCGTGTTGGTGGGGGAACTCGACGAGGACGGTAGCGGCGGCACGATCCTGGGGGCCGTGGCCATCGCCGATGTGTTGCGCGCCAGCGCGGCGGAAGTGGTGGCAAGGCTGAAGGCCGTGGGCGTCAAGCGGGTCGTCATGCTCACCGGCGACAACGCGCGCGTGGCCGCCGCCATCGGGCGGCAGGCCGGCGTGGACGAGGTGCATGCCGATCTGCTGCCCGAGGACAAGGTGCGCGTCATCCGGGAGCTCAAAGCCATCGGACCGGTGGCGATGGTGGGAGATGGCGTCAACGACGCCCCGGCGCTCGCCCTGGCCAACGTCGGCATCGCCATGGGGGCGGCGGGGACGGATGTGGCGATGGAGACCGCCGACGTAGTCTTGATGAGCGACAATCTGCACAACGTCCCCTTTGCCATCGCCATCGCACGGCAGGCGCGCCGGGTCATCTGGCAAAACCTCTGCTTCGCGCTCTCCGTGATCGTGCTCCTCATCATCTCGGCGCTCGGGTTCAACATGGCGCTCCCCTTCGGCGTGGTGGGGCACGAGGGGAGCACCGTAATCGTCTGCCTCAACGGGCTGCGGCTGCTGGCCTTCCGGGGGCGGCTTTAAGAAAGACGGGGAGAAGGGGAGACAAGGGAGAGAGGCCACACGGCAAAAACGGCCCGTCCATCCGCCCGGCGCGCCCCGGATTCGGTTTGGGATGAAAAACGACCTTTGGGAGACGGTCGCGGAGCCGATACGGATGATGGGGGGGATCGTCCTGATGGCCGCCGATACGGTGCGCGAGACGTTGGATCACCTGGTCCAGGGCCACGTACCGTTCCGGGCCAGCATTTTCTTCACCCAGGCCGACCGCGCGGGCGTGGGCTCCGTGCCGCTGGTGGCGATGATCTCGTTTTTCATGGGGCTGACGATGGCGCTCTTGACCGGCTACCAGCTCCGCAAGTTTGGGACGCAGGATCTCGTGCCAGGCCTGGTGGGGATCGGGTTTTCGCGGGAGCTGGGGCCGCTGATGACGGGCATCATGGTGGCGGCGCGCATCGGCGCGGCCTACACGGCGGAGCTGGGGACGATGACGGCGAGCGAGGAGGTGGAGGCCATTGACGCCATGGGGATCGGCCCGCTGCGCTTCCTGGCGGCTCCGCGCGTGCTGGCGGTGTTCCTGCTGCTGCCGTGCCTGAGCGTGGCGGCCAACCTCGCGGCGATGGCGGGCGGGGCGCTGGTGTGCGAGCGGCAGTTTGGCATCCCCTACCGCTATTACATCGAGCTGGTGCTGCAAAATTTGATCCTGCGCGACGTGGTGGCGGGGGTGATAAAGAGCCTTCTTTTCGGCCTCATCATCGGCCTGATCTCCTGTTACAAGGGGCTGGCGGTGACGGGCGGAGCGGCCGGGGTCGGCACGGCGACGACCTCCAGCGTGGTGACGGCCATCACGGTGGTCATCGCCGCCGATACCTTCATGAACATTTTGCTGGTGGTCCTTTATGAATGAGCCCCACGCCAGCTCCAGCGCCGTCTCCCCGCCGATTATCGAGCTGCGGGGCGTGAGCCTGGAGTTTGAGGATAAGCCGATCCTGCGGCGCTTGAACCTGCGCGTGGAGCGGGGGCAGCGCATGGTCATCATGGGGCAGAGCGGCGCGGGCAAAAGCACGCTGCTGCGGCTGATCCTCGGCATTTTGCAGCCTTCGGTGGGGGCGGTGCTCTTTGACGGCGCGCCCTTGAACATGGCCTCCCGCCGCCAGATCAACGCGATGCGGCGGCGGATCGGGATGGTCTACCAATCCAGCGCGCTCATTTCCTCCCTCTCCGTGCGCGACAACCTGGCGCTCCCGTTGGAGGAGCTGACGCACAAGCACCGGGCGGAGATCAACCATATCGTGGAAGAAAAGCTCGCGCTCGTGGGGATGGAGGAAACAGGGCCGCTGATGCCGTGTGAACTTTCCGGCGGGATGCGCAAACGCGTCGGCATAGCCCGTGCGCTGGTGATGGAGCCCGAGCTGCTCCTCTTCGACGAGCCGACGACGGGGCTGGACCCGGTGCTGGCGGCGGTGATCGACGGGCTCATCATCCGGCTCACCGAGCAGGCGCACGCCACCTCCATCATCGTGACGCACGAACTGGTCAGCGCCTTCCGCGTCGCCACCCGGATGGCCATGCTCTTCCACGGGCGCATTGTGGAGGAGTCGGTGCCCGAGCGTTTCCGGGCCAGCAACAACCCGGTGGTGGAGCAATTCATTGAAGGCCGCACGGAGGGGCCGATTTCCTAAATTTATGGCTCTGATCCGCAACGAACTGCGCACTGGCGTGCTGCTCTTGACGAGCCTCACCGTCCTGGCCGGGGTCCTGATTTTCCTGGGCGCGCCGGGGGCTTTCTGCGAGCGCCGGATTTACCGCGTCTACTTCGACAACGCGAGCGGGATCAACGTGGGCGCGCCCGTGATGCTGGTGGGGCGGCGGGTGGGGCAGGTGGCGCGGCTCATCTCGCCGGTCCCCTCCGCCGACCGCCCGCGGCCCGACCTGGCGGCGCTGGTGGAGGTGACCGTGACCTGCGACACACGGATCTACCGCAAGCAGCGCGTGACGATGCTGCAATACAGCCTGCTGGGCGAGCAGGTGGTGGACTTCACCCTGGGCGACGAAGCCTCCGGGATCGCCCCGGGCGGAACGTCTTACATCGGCGAGCGCCAGCCGGGCCTGGGCGACGTGGGTCAGAAGATGCTGGAGAAGCTTGACCCGGTGATGGGCAGCGCGGCCATCGCCATGCAGGATCTGCAAAAGACCAGCGCGCAACTCCGGGAGATCACCCAGCAAGGCTCGGACCTGGTGGTCGCCATTGCCAATTTCCGGCAGCTCGGCGAGCGGTTTTTGGTGATCTCCGGCACGGACGGGGCGCTGCAACGGACGCTCTCCAACGTGGAGGCGCTCACCGGCAAGGACAGCCCGCTCTCCCGCACGCTGGTCCATGCGGAGGCGTTCACCGGCACCCTCGCCGGGAACCGCGACGTCGGTGCGACCTTGCACAACTTCCGGCAAGCCAGCGAGGCGTTGAGCGCCACAACGCGCGGCCTCAAGGCCAGCGTGTGCAGAATCCGCCCCGGCATCGACCAGACGGTTCACAATGCCGAGCAGTTCACCGACACCGTGAAGCGCCAGCCCTGGCGGCTTATCTGGCCCTCCACCAAAAAATACCCGGAGGACCAACCCGATGCGGCGCAGATGTGCATCGCGCCCAAGCCAAGCCCGGGGTGCCCGCCGATGATCGCGGCGAAGAATCCGCCCAAGCGGTAATACCCCAGCAGGCGGCTAAGCCGTCCGCGCCAGCGGGAATTTGCGCCAGGCGTTCACGCCAGCGGCCCCACAGAGGAAGACGAGGGCCGCCCACGTTCCCGGTTCCGGCGTTTGGACGGCGGGGGAGATCTCAATGGCAATCACTGCGTCGTTATAGTCTTTGTCGCCGCCGCCCACCGCGTCTTCAAAGGAGAGAATCAGATAGTTGCCCGATTGGAACGCAACGATGTGCTGGAAGGCGTCGCTGTTGCGCGCGGTTTCGGCGGTCAGAATGGTGGAGCCGCCGTTCACGGCATTGGTCCCGAGAAAAAAGTCCATCAGCGAACCCGCCTTGAGGGTTCCCAAATCGACAAAATCCCCGGCGCTTAGCGGCGCGGTGGCCGTCCGCACGGAGTTGCCGGAGGGATAGAAGGTGGTCGGATCATTGCTGGAAACATCCGGGAAAACCCATTCCGCATTGGAACTGATTTTTGCCGTGCTGGCTGTGGGCAGAGCCGTGGCGTTGGCGATCACGTTCAGGCCCAGGCTGCTGCGGTAGGAGGCCCCTTCACTGACAAAATAGACGCGCACCTCCGAATCGACGGTCAGCAAAAGATCGCTCAACGTCACGGGGTTGGCGGCGGCAAAAGCGGTGTTGACTTTGTACTCCGGGAGATCGGCGTTCACGAGCGCCTTGAGCGAGGGCAGCGCGCTCATAAAGGCCGCTGCAGCCGCATCCGAGCCCGCCAATTCGACGGGAGCCACAACAGGCAGCTTCAGCGGATCGGCGGAAGACTGGACCGGAGAAACCACATCGGCCATTGCAGACGGCAACACCCCGGAAAGGGTCAGCATAACCGCCCCGAAGAGCCCAAGATGGCGGCAGAATTCCGTAGTCATGTTCCTTAGGTTTTTTGAAGGTGCCGGTTGAACGGGCCGATCCTAAGAAAACGCCCCCATGCTGTCAACACACTACGCAAAATTCCGTAGCACCCCTAGGAACCCGCGGGCACAACCGCCACGGCATTGCGCACCGGCTTCCACTCCGGCCGCGAGAAGGGGGGCTCGCCCTGCACCCAGAGCGCCGTCGAGCTTCCCCCGTCCAGATTCAGCGCCCGGTCGATCTCCAGCCCCTCCACCAGCCCCGGCGAGGCCAGGATGCGCCCCATCTCCGCCAGCGTGACCGGTCCGGCCGTCAGCAGCGCCGCCACCCCCCGGCGGTCTGCCAGCAGCACCGTCCGTTCGGCCCGGCGGTCCCCGTTCAGCCCGGCCACCGCCCGGCCATGGTCCACCAGAAACGGCCCCGCCTGCAACGCCTCGCGGATGCCCGCCCGCCCCGGGCGAAACTCCGCATTGCGCAAAAGGCTGGCTCCGCGCGGCGTGACGGCCAGAAGGCCGGTCAGAAGCTTCGATTGCTCCAGCGGGTGGAGCATTCTCCCCTCGCTGATCACGAGCCCCAGCGGCGTGCGGTCCGGCTGAAAATACCCGCCGTTGACCCCCGCCAAAGCGCCCCGTGCCCGCGCCCCTTCGGCCACCGTCGTGCCGGGGGGGAGGTCGATCACCCGCAGCGCCGTGCGGGTCCGATCAAACCGCACCACGTGCAGCGCCACCGACGGCGTGCCGGGGGAAGAAAATGCCTGGTGCGTGACCGGCGGAACCGGGGCTGCCACCGCATGGAATGCCCCTGCCGCAAGCCACGCCACGGCCAAAAATGAAATGCGCATCCTTCGTTTCTACCCCCGTGCCCCGAACTGGCGAACGGTTTTTTCCAAAGCGAAGGGGAAATACCAAATCCCGGAAAGAATTGGATTTTAGAACGCCGGGATTTTTGGGTGGGGCAAGGCGGAAGGCGAAGGCGCTATCTGTAGATAGCGGCTTTGCCTGACAACGCTGCCTTAGCAACGAAAAGACCGAGTTCTAGAGCGATTCTCAAAAAGAATTGCGCAAAGACGGATGGGAGCGCCACGGGTTGGCGCGCAAGGCGCGAGCGATGTGGCTGTATTTTTCAATACAGCCCGAGCGAGCAACGCCGCGCGACGGCCCGTGCCGCCCCAGACGTTTGCGCAAGGATTTTTGAGATTCGCTATAAAGTCCAAGGATTAACGGGATTTGGTATAAAACGAGGTCTTGAGTCCGCCGCCCGCCCGGCTTACGAAAGATAAGGTTATGGAAACGTCCCACGAACCGTCTGAAACAACGCCGGAACCGCCGCTTCTTCCCGCCCCGCCCACCTCGGAGGAGCGGACCTGGGCCTTGGCCGCGCATCTCAGCGCCCTGGCCGGGTATTCCTTTCCCTTCGGCCAGATCTGGGGCCCGCTCATCATCTGGCTGGTCAAGCGCAACAGCTCCGAATTCGTGGCCGACCAGGCCAAGGAGGCGTTGAACGCTCAAATCAGCTTTACGATCTACGCCGCCATTTCCCTCCTCCTTCTGGTCGTGGTCATTGGGCTGCCGCTGCTGGTGATCGTCCTGATTGCGGACATCATCCTTATCATCACCGCCGCCATGGCCGCCAACGAGGGGAACGCCTACCGCTATCCCTACATCCTGCGGCTGGTGAAGTAGGCCGGGCGCCAGAATATAGCCTTCGCTCTCTCCGGGTATTCCCCGATGGGTAGCGGGCATCCTGCGGTATTTTACGATGCCGCCCGGGCTGGAGCGGCCGCGTCACGGCAAAAAGAGGCGCAAAATGGGCTTTGTCCCTTTTGCAACGGATGCTAAACAGGAGGTCGACCTTCCCTCCGTGACTGTGAAACCCGGGGTTGATCTTGCGCCAGCTTAACCACCCGCGCTTCATTGTTTAGAAAGCGCCAAAAACAAACACCCAGCATGTCCTCTCCCACCCCCCTTATACTCCAACAAGCCCAATGGATCTGGCCCGATAGCCTCCACTGGGATTTGCACAACTGCTACGCCCAGTTCCGCAAGGCGTTCGACTTGCCCTCCCTGCCGCGCCGCGCGCCGCTCTACATCACAGCGGATCAATCCTACCACCTTTACGTCAATGGCCAGTTCATCTGCCGGGGGCCGGCCCGCGGCTACCAGGCCCACTGGCCTTATGACGAAGTGGACGTTCGCCCCTACCTGCGCAAGGGCCGCAACGTCATCGCCGTGCGCGCGCACAACCCGGGATTCAGTAATTTTCAATATGTCAGCCAGACCTGGGCCGGGCTACTGATGGGGGCGCAATGGGGGAAGGTCAAAATCGTCACCGACGCCTCGTGGCTGTGCCGCCGCGAGACCGGCACATCCAAAGACACGGTGCCCACGAGCCTGCAACTCTTTTGCCAGGAACACCGCGATGCGCGGCTGGAAGCCGACGACTGGATGGAGCCCGATTTCGACGAAACCCGCTGGCAGACTGCGGGCGCAAATCTGACCCCGATGAGCCAGCGGTGGAATGCCATGCCGTGGTATAGCCTGGAAGAACGGGGCATCCCGCTGCTTTCCGAAAAGAAAGTGCTCCCGCAAAAGCTCCTCGGCACCCATGCCGGGAAGTGCGCGAAAGATTACCGCTCCACGCGCGACGTGACGCTGCTGCGCCACGTCGAGGGACTCACCCACGAACCGGTCCCCCAAGGGAAAGCTGGCGCCCCCTCGCTGCTTCAAATCCCCGCCACGGGGCGCAACCGTTTCCGCAGCTACCTCATTGATTTCGGACGCATCGTGATCGGCAACCTCGCCCTGCAAGTCGCAGGCAGCAAGGGCGGCGAGATCATCGATACGCTGCACGTGGAGGCCATTGATGAGGCCAACCTGGAAGCGGAGTTGCGGGTCCCCGTCCATTGTCGGATGGCCTTTGGCAACCGCTTGATCTGCCACGAAGGCGAAACCCGGCACACCTTCTTCCATCCCTACGGATTCCGCTATCTGGTGCTGACCGTGCGGGATTCCCTGCAGCCGTTGGAGATCGCCTTTCACCTCAACTGGATCGGCTATCCGCTGGACCGCAAGGGGAGCTTCCACAGCTCCGACTCCGGGCTCGACGCCATTTGGGAAGCCTGCGCGTGGACCCAACAGTGCTGTTCGCTGGACGCGTACGTCGATACGCCGTGGCGCGAACAGGCGCAGTGGTGGGGGGACGCACGGGTGCAATCGCAGAACACTTTCTTCCTGAACGGCGACCCGCGCTTATTCCGCCGGGGCATCACCAGCATTGGCGGGCAGATCACCCCCAACGGCCTCACCTACGGGCACGCGCCGACGATGGCGCACAACTGCATTCTGCCCGATTTCACCCTCATCTGGGTCCTGACGATCTGGGATTACTACTGGCAGACCGGCTCGCTGGAAGCGTTCCAGGAACAGGAGGAGAAAATCGCGCGGGCCTTCGATTACTTTGCCGGGCAGACCGATGCCAAAACCGGCCTCGCCGGATACGACGCGCGCTACTGGATGTTCCTCGACTGGACCGACCTCTTCAAAGACGGCTACGGAAGCGTGGTCAACCTGTGGCTGCTCATGGCGCTGGAAAAGGCCGCCCAGATGCACCGGCTCTGCGGCCAGCCCAAAAAAGCGAAACCGCTGGAACAATGGGCCGCGCGGCTGCGCAAAGCGCTGCTCACGCTCATCAACAAAGACGGCCTCCTGTGCGACGGGCGGGACTGGAAAGGACGCATCGTCCCCACCACCTCCATCCACGCGCAAACCATGGCCCTGCTCACGCAGCTTGCGCCCCGCAATGAAGGGGCGATGCTGGACCGCATCCTGGTTCCCTTTATCCGGGAGGAAATCGCACCGAAAGTCACCCCCTCGTCCTACTGGATCACTTATGTCTTCCAAGTGCTGGCCGAGCGCGGCTATGGCAAGGAAGTCGTGGCTTTCATCCAGAAACATTGGGCCTCCATGGCCGCTTACGGCACCACCTGGGAAGTCTTCGACCCAAGCGGCGGCAACGCGGACAGCAGCCGTTCGCATGCCTGGTCGGCCCATCCGCTCTATCACCTCATGCAAACCATAGGAGGGATCAACCAGACCGCGGAGAGCTGGAAAGAAATCCGGTTCGCGCCGGTATTCCATGGCGAGCAGGGAGCCTCCATCGTCCCCTCGCCCAAGGGAGCCATCGCCAGCCAGTGGCGGCGCAAAAACGGCAAGGTCGAGGTCAAACTCTCCCTGCCCAAGGGCGTCCGCGCGCGGGTGGAGCTCCCCGGCGTAAAACCGCACTGGGCCACCGGCTCGCAGGTTTGGAAGGTTGAAACGGTAGAATAAACCGACGCGGCCCGGTGCCAACTCGGTGTGGATTTCCACCGAGTAGGCGGCCGCGGGATCAAGCTTCCGAAAAAAACGGAAGCCGCTAGGAAGGGTGGAAGGAGTCCCTATCCGCGGCGGGATCGCTCGGTGGCACAACGAACGCGGCTGCGGATAAAGTGTTCGGGGGCCAGGCCATACACCCGCTTGAATGCTCGGGAAAATTGAAACGGGCTGTCAAACTGGAGTTCCTCCGCGACCTCTTTGACCAGCAAGCTGGAATCAACCAATAACTCGGCGGCGCGGTTCATCTTCAGGCGCGTGAGAAAGCGATAGGGGGTGGCATGCGCGAAACTGCGGAAGAGCCGCGAAAGATAAACCGGCGTCATGTGGCATGCCTGGGCCGCCTCTTCCGCCGTTTTCAAATCAACATAGTGTTCTTCGATATAGCTGCGAGCCCGCTGGTAGCTCGCAAAGGAACGCGATTGCTCGTTCTTCGACGGGAGGGCTTTCTGTGAAATTTTGAGCAAAAGAAGGCGCAGATGCGCCGCGCAGAGTTGATCTCGCATGGCATCTTCGGCGAATGCGTCCCGCTGCAAGGCCGTGAAGATATCCAGAATCTCGTTGGGAGCCGCGATCTGGACCGGTTTCCAGGAGGCGAGAGGGGAACGGGCAAAGAGCTTGGCGGCTTCGCGGCCCACGAAGTCCACATAGTATTTCCGCATGGGGTGGCGCGGGTCGTTTTGGATGGCGTGGGCGATGCCGGGGCCATAGGCAAACGCCACGCCTGGGCGCAGCGCATAACGCTTCCCTTTGAGTTTTAGAATTCCCGTGCCGTCCGTCACGAATTCCACGCACAGATAGGGGAATGTCTTCCGTTCCACCAGATAATCCGCGCCCATGCGCTCGTAACCGCCGCACACCACCACCATAGAGGCAGACCGCTGCGGGTCGAGATGCAGAAAATAGCGATGAGCATCGCTGACTTGGGTGGATACGAATAACGGAAGTTGCGGGGGGCCCCCGGGAGCATCAGGCATAAAAAACAGTATAAGAATGCGCATGCATTGGTCAACCACAGCCATTTCCAAAGGAAGCCGCTCTGGTAGCTATGGGAGGTATGAAATCAGCCATCACCGTTTCCCTCGTTCCCGAAGCGAAAGGCGGACCTTTTGTTTTCTGGAATGGGCTTGCAGACGCCTTCCGGCAGGCGGCGGAACTCGGTTTCGATGCCGTCGAAATCTTTCCTCCTTCGGCGGCTGCCATTGATCCCGATGCAGTCCGCAAACTCTGCGTGCGCTATGCGCTGAAAGTCGCGTCGGTGGGCACCGGCGGCGGCTGGATTTTGAACAAATGGCATTTATGCCATGCCGATGCGGCGGTGCGCAAGCAGGCGCTGAATTTCATCAGCGAGGTGATCGACGTTGCGGCGGCATTGGACGCGCCCGCAATCGTCGGCTCGATGCAGGGAAGGGTGGAAGGCTCGGTCACGCGGGAGCAGGCGCTCGGGTGGCTTGCCGATGGCTTGCGGGAACTTGGCGCCCGTGCGGCAGCAAAAGGGCAGGTTCTGATTTACGAACCGCTCAACCGTTACGAGACCAATCTCTTCAACCGCCTGGCCGACGCCGCGGATTTTCTCGACGCCGCCCAAATCGGGCCGGTGAAACTGCTCGCGGATTTATTCCACATGAACATGGAGGAAACCTCGCTTCCGAATGCGTTGCACGCGGCGGCGCGGCGCATCGGCC
>Ga0118677_10008401_pt2 | contig 16089 bp, 11 predicted proteins | sample AliMusrvi5mmetaG_FD_86154 | JGI IMG/M metagenome (GOLD analysis project Ga0118677, IMG submission 86154) | reverse complement strand
GGTCTGTCCCATCACGGGAATGCCGTTAATCAGAATAGCCGCAATCACGGCCAAATGACGAAAGGTCACAGTCTTCATAATACCTCGCAACGATTCCAATACCCGGTGTTGATATTCCTTGAGCTGGATCATACAGGCTGAACTTAGCGCCGCCCAAAACCCGTTTGGAAGCGCCTTATTCTTGCCGGAATTACCGCACAAACCCCTGCACCTTGAGCCAGGGAATCAAATCACGCGTCCAGGGATGCAAGGTGGCGGGGTCTGTTTTGTCCGGATCATAACCGCGCACCCCCAGGCCCAAGCCGTGGGGGCCATGCTGGTAGATATGGAGATCGAACGGAACCTTGTTCCGGGAGAGGGCCTCGGCGAACTGTATCGAATTCGCGACCGGCACCCCGCCGTCGTCCGCCGTGTGCCAGACGAAACAGGGCGGCGTATCCCGCGTCACTTGAAGTTCGTTGGAAAGCAACCGGATCAAATCGGGCGACGGAGTCGGCCCCAGCAGGTTATTCCGCGATCCGCCATGCGTCATCCCGCCCATGGTGATCACGGCATAGCAGAGAACGCCAAGATCGGGACGGGAACTGACGCGATCCACGGGATCGGGGGCATTGGTGATGCCGCCATCGTAGTGGGTCACGGCCGTGGACGCCAGATGACCGCCCGCCGACGAACCCATGACGCCGATTTTCCCGGGATTAATCTTCCAGTCATCCGCGTGGAAACGAACCCACCTGACCGCGCGATTGACATCATTAAGCATCGCCGGATGCCTGTAGTGGTTTGATCCAAGCCGGTATTTCAGCACAAAGCACATCACGCCCTGCCCGTTCAACCAGAGCGCATAATCTTTCCCCTCATGCGCAGCCAATCCCCCATACCCGCCACCGGGACAAATGATCATGGCCGCACCCGTGGCCTTGTCCGGTGCGGGCCGGAACGGGGTGAGCGTCGGGATATCCTTGACCGGATCCGTGCCCAGGGCGCCGGGAACACTTCCCGCCCACAGGGGAATCGGAACATTGGATTGAGCTGGGACATCCCCCGCTGCGAAAAGGGCCGGGCCGCCGGCAATGGCGAATACAACAAATGGAGACAGCGAGATGAGTGATTTCATGGTGTGGGATCCTCCATAACGGTTTATCATTTCACTTTGAACTCCCAAAGTCCAGGCACGCCTTGGAGAATGGTCAACTTCAGGAGCTTTGTCGTATTCATATTTCTTTCGCCCCGACATAGAACACCACGGTGGAGAGTGGGCCGACTTTCACGATCGAACCGGCCTTGATATCTGCGCGTTTCCCCACAAGCTCTTTAACCTGACCTGAATCCCCGGGCGCCTTGATCTCAAAGGTCTTCCCCTTCGTCGTGTTCATGCCGATCAGATACGGGCCGAAACGCAACGTGTAAAACTCCGCCTTCCCGGCGAAATAGCTTTCCTCGCCAGGCTTGAACTTCACATCCGCCGGCGACATCGCGACCGGCAATTCCTCGCCGGCCAGGGCCTGGTGGATGTCTGCCGGATACCGGATGTACGTGCCGCCGCTGGCGAAGCCGAAGTTGATCCAGTCCTTGCGTTTATAGGCCAGACCGCTCGCGTCAAGCTTCACGTCGTCTTCGCGAACCACCGCCACCTGCTGGTAGCCGGGCGTGAGGTAATGCACCCGCGCCAGGGAATTAACCGCGTAACCGGAACGCCAATAAAGCGACGCATAAAAAATTTCCCGGCCGTTCTTGACCGCCACCACGCCGTCGCCTTCATCGGAGAAAACAAAGTCGGGTTGATCCCAGGACATCGGCAACCGGTGCGGGCTGGCCGGCTGGGCCTTGAGAAGCTCATAGTCGCCGGGAATATAGAGCAGGCCTATGGTGGCGCGCAGACGTCTGTCGTTCATCTGGGTGACGACCGCCTTGAAGAACTGGTTGTCATCGAACATTTGTTGCACAGCGCCGCTGGCCTGGGGGTCGAGCGTGGCCGCGGCGATTTCCAGAATCGAGTGTTCCCCGCCCCCGCGTTGCGCGTACATGACCGAGCCGGGCAGATGCGTGTCGCGCCATCCAACGGCAGTCTCCAGACGCATGGCCAGGTTTCCTTCCTCATCGAGCATCGGATAACGAAACGGCTCGCGCGCATGGAGCATCTTGACCAGTTGCGCCTTGATCTTCGGATCGCCCTCAAGATCCAGCCCGCGCGTGGCTCCATAGATGTCCATCGCGCCCTCAAGCCCGCCTTCGCCGTACCCACCGACGTAACCGCGCTCGCGGGTCAATCCTTTTTGAGTCACTTGATAAAAGTCATTGCCCAAAGGTCGATCCGGCCCCTTGGGCGACTCCGCGCCAAGCCACGGCACAAGGCCGACGCTCTGGTAGAGGTAATCCAGCGCCTTCTCCTCCGGCAAGGCCTTGACCGGATCAATGGCCGCCACTCCGCGATTGGAAAGATAGAGGTTCACATCGGTAAACATCGCCTGATTGGCCAACCAGCGCCGGTTGTGGCGCAGCCAGTCGCGACTGGCCACGAACAGCTCCGACCATGCGGCTCGGCGTGTCGTGTCGCCATCGAGTTTCTGCTCAAGCGCCGGTTGCAGGTCTTTCGCCAGCCAGCGCACCGCATCCGCGCCGGGACCGACGCCGAACCAGCCGGGATTCCATGTCGCCTTGTCTTTCCAGAGCTCGTTCGGATCCTTCTTGAACCGGTGATACAGCTCATCCACACCGGCCACGACTTCCTCAACCGCCTTGGGCGAACGAGTCGCCACCGTCCAGGGAACATAATACGCGTGGGCCAGGAATTGAACTTCCATCTGGTTCAGCGGCCTGGAGGATTTCAGATATCCCTCCAGGGTTTTGTTCACCTTCTCCTTCACCTGGTCAATAACTTCCGGCCCAGGCTTGATGCGCTTGCCAGCCTTGGGGGCATGACCCTGCCTTTCGCCGACGGGCGGAACAAAGCAACCATTGACGTGGGTATAGAGCCGGTAAATGCCGCGCGACGGACTGGTCATGGGTTTCTGGTATTTCTCCCAGGTTCCGCCATAGCCCCAGATGTGGCCGGTGGACCGGATTTCCAGTTTCACCTCGCCCTTTCCTTTCGTCAAGTTCACCGGCAGCGGTGTGGTGACATAATAGAAACGGCCGTTGTAGCGCGGCTCGTCGTCCGGGAGCGCCAGCACATCAATATCGCCCAGATGCCGGTAACCAACCTGCTTCCCCTCGCAGAAAAGAATCAGGTAGTTCTCATTCACCTCATCACCCGAGAACCGGGCGGTGAGATAATTCTGTTTTTCCGGATCCACTTTCATCGTGAAGGACATTCGTCCCCCTTCCCAACCCGGGGGAACAAGGGGTAAGAGCCGGCGTGCGGGCTCATCAAGCAGTCCCTTGACGACCTCAAGCGATTCCCCCTTCAGGGCATGCTCCTGTTCGGATCCTGTGTCGCCAAGAACAATCCTATCCCCGCCGTCCCCGGAAAGGTTCCGGGGTGGCACATTCCCACATCCCGAAAAGGCCAGGAGAAGCACGGCACACAATGCGGGTTGGCAACTCTTCATAGTGTTGGGATTCGCAGGACGGTGACCGAATTGCCGGGGAATGACCGAATGAATCTGGCTCCGCTGATCGTCTGCGCCCCGGTCCTGGGAATAACCTTTACCGGCTCCTCCAAGGTGTTCTCGTCCAGCGGGTTCGCAGACGTCAGAACGGTCGCCTTCACGGTGCCGGACAGTTTGCCGGCGCCCTGGAGGTCGATTTCTGTTTCCGCGGACACGGCGGCGCTGTTGACAACCTTGACAATGATGTCGCCGGTCGCCTGATCGCGAGTCGCACTGGCGAACAGTTCCTCATTCGTGGCGGCAGCCACGCCGGTGGGCAATATCACGGTGCCGCGGTTTTCCGCGAACAGCTTTTGAACATAATAACTGGGGATACCGAACCAGCGCGAACTGTCGAAGTTGATCAGGTTGATAGGCCAGCGTTTATGGTTGGCGTTGCAGAACAGCGGGGCATAGGCGGCCATGATCACGATATCGGAGTTGCGCTCCAGTCCGGTCATAAACGCGGCTTCGCCGATGGCACCGCGCAAATTGCCAAGACCGGTTTTCTTGGTGACGGCATATTCGCCGACAAAAATCCGCGGACCTTTCCTGTCGTAGGAGTCATACTTGTTGGCATTGCGAATGAACCACTCGGGCGTGTCGTAGTAATGTTCATCCACGATTTCAGGCATCGGCTCTTTCGGATAGCCCTTCCAATTGTTGGCGATCAGGTGAAGTCCGGGATACTTCGCCTTGATGGCGTTCACGAAGAGCGGCCAGCGTTCGCGATAGGGCTCGTGGCCATTCTCATTGCCGATTTCCAGATAGTTCAGGTTGAACGGCCCGGGATGGCCATTACGGGCGCGGAGTCCGCCCCAGACGGTATTGGTCGGGCCGTTGGCGTACTCGATGGCATCGAGCGCATCCTGCACCCACTGTCCCATCAGGTCCATTGGGGTGTTTTCCTTGTGCGACATACCGACATTGACGCAAAACAAGGGCTCGGCGCCGAGGTCCTCGGCCATCTGGAGGTATTCGTGGTAACCGATGCCGTGCGTCGCATGGTACTGCCAAATATTGTAGAGGGGGGTGCGCACATCCACACCACCGATGGTCTTCTTCCAGTTATACATTTGGGTGAGATCGGTTCCTTCGACCCAGCACCCCCCCGGAAACCGGAGGAAGGCCGGCTTGAGCGCAGCCATGGGTTCGGCCAGGTCGATGCGCAATCCGTGCTCCTTCCAGGTCTTGGCGGGCATCAAGGAAACCATGTCAAGGAACAACGTGCCCTTGCCGGAGAGGGTCAGTTGCAGGGCGGCCTTCGGATCGCGACCCGTCGCGGTGAGGTCAAGGGTGTAATACTGCCACTTATTCGTGATGCCGGAAATTTCGCCGCCGGCAAGCTCCTTGCCCGCGCCAAGCAGATTCACCGCGATAGGTCCGTTGAAACCAGCCTCCGCCCGGGCGGCAAGCTTAAGCGTGTAATGTTCGCCTTGGGCGATCGCCATGCCCCAATAGCCTTCATTGATAAGCGTGACGGTGCCGTTGAGCGTGAGGCGCAGGCTTCGGCGATTGACCGGATTCAGCGGCCGGCTGGTGTCGATCTCCATCTTGCCGTTCCGCTTCCACGAACTGACAAGTGTCCAGCTATCGGGCGTCTCGCTGTCCTCGAAAGAACGGTTGCGAACCAGTTCGGGATAGAGTCCCCCGTCGGTGGAGTGGTTGATATCCTCGAAAAAAATACCCCACAGGTGCGGCGAGACGGCGTGCCCCGGCCGATCCATCTGGACGGTGATCTTCGCGGGAGCGGCAACAAGGCTCGACGTGGCAACGGCAAACAATCCGGTCAATAAAAGGTTTTTCATGAACAACAACATGCCATGAAACCCAACTCTTGTCACTCCTTCGTAGGTGCTCTTATTTTCCCAGCGCGGCCTTTAACTCGGGCACGACGGCATCGGCCCAAATCTGGTAGCCCTGCGGACCGGGATGCAACAGATCGGACATCACCTCGCGCGTCAGGGTTCCATCCGGTGTCAGGAATCGGGCATTAATGTCGAGGTATTTGATATTCCAGAATCCGTCGTAGGTCGCCAGGAGTTTGTTCGCCGCGTCATTGTTCACACGGGCGGGATCCGCCAGTGTCGCGCCGCGGGGGAAGATCGCGAACAACAGGATTTTCGTCTTCGGGAAACGCTCATGGAACGTCTTCAAGATGGCGCCCACTCCGGCGGCAATCTCCTCGGGCTTGTCCTTGCGATGCCCGGTGTTGTTCGTCCCCAGCATGAGCACCATCACCTTCGGACTCATCGCGCCCTCCAGATTTCCATGCTCGAAGCGCCACAGGACATGCTCGGTGCGGTCGCCACCGATTCCGAAATTGGCGGCGCCCAGGGGGGCGATCGCCTTGGCCCAGACGTCCTTGCCATTTCCTTCCCATCCCTGGGTAATGGAATCACCGACAAACAGCACATCAAAGCCGCCTTTTTTGGCCAGCGCGTTGAAACTCTCATGGCGTTTCATCCACCCGCCATCCCGGGGCTCCGGACTGATTGACTTCGCCGTCGCAGGCACCGTTGGTATCGGCGGAGTGGTGGCACATCCCGCCATAAAGAGTCCCGACATCACCACCATGACCATCATTCCGCTTGATAACCTTCTCATGCTTTTTTCCTTTTTTTTGTTTTCATATCAATCCGTGGCAGGCCAGGACGGTCACGGGTACGGTGGCCAAACTGACCAAGGTTGAGGTAAAGATTGAACCGGCGCTGAGTTCGCCATCCCCGCCAAACTGTTCGGCAAACATGGTGCAACTGATGGCGACGGGCATCGCCACGATGACCGCCGCGGTGATGAACTCGGCTTCCGTCAACGCCACCCCTAACGCCATCACCGCTCCCTTGAGAAGCAGGATCGTGACCAGCGGGGCGACAATCAGCCGCCCGAGCGTCACACCGGCAAGGGGCCGCCACGAGACATGCGCGGTCGTGGCCAGGCCTCCGAGTTGAGCCCCCGTGGCGAGAAGCGACAGGGGAATGGTCAAATCTCCTATCATCTTCAAGGCGGCGGTAATTCCATCGCCAAGCAACAACCACCCGGTTCCCGGCAAACGCCCCGCTTGCGCTAGCCCGGGCCACAACAACGCCAACGCAACCCCACCCACCGTGGCCCAGATGCCGTTATTCCCGAGCAGTGAACGCCAGACAGGGACTCCTGTTTTCCCGCCTTGAAGGATGCGTATCCCGAGCGTCCAGAGAACGATCTGGGCGCCGAAGTTATAGAGCAACACAAACCGGATCCCGTCAGCCCCATACAACCCCTCGGCAATGGGCAGAGGAAGAAATACCCAGTTGGGAACGGCCACGAGAAACGCAAAGGTCCGGCGCCGGGACGGGGACACACGGAACAGGGAGGCCAGAAGTTTGCCAACACCTGCCGCCAGAACGATGCTCGCAACGGCAAACAGCGGGATCCACCACCCTCGCCTCAGGGCCGCCCCCGTAACCGTTCCCATCATCTGAGTGAAGATCAGGACCGGAAAGGTGATCTGAACCACAAGGAGGCTCATCGCCTTCGTAGCGGCGGGAGTCAGGTAGGAACGACGGGCCGCCCACCACCCGGCGACCATGACCAGGAACATCATGCCGATTTTCTGAAGGACGATCTGGCTTTGAAACATGCTCTCACCCGGCCAATACTTTGAAGACCCGGGCCGCGATGGCCCCGGGAGTAAGCCCGTGCATCTCCATGAGGATGGCCGGCGATCCATGCGGGACGAACTCCGCCGGCCAGCCGTTCCGGATCACGCGGCTCTGGTAGCCGATATCGGAAAGACACTCGGTGACGGCGGATCCGAAACCGCCATCGGCAACGCCGTTCTCAAGGGTTACAAAAGCGCGGGCCAGCCGGGCCTGGGATGCGATGAGGTCCCGGTCCAGCGGCGCCACAAACCGTCCATTCACCACACCCACGGAATAGCCCTTGGTCACCAGGCGATCGGCCGTGGCAATGGCCATCGGGATCATGTCGCCCAGCGCCCAGATCTGGATCTCCCAGCCTTCGCGCAAGACACGCGCCTTGCCCACAGGAATCTCCTCGAACTGTTCCGGCGAGACAAACCCGGGGGAGACACCCCGCGGGTACCGGATCACGACGGGGCATTTCCATTGCGTCGCGGAATACAACATATGGGCCAGTTCGGCCCCGTCGCCCGGTTGCATGAGGATCAGGTTCGGGATACCGCGCAACAATGCCACGTCAAACACCCCGTGATGCGTCGGGCCGTCATCCCCCACAATCCCGGCCCGGTCGAGACAAATGATGACAGGGAGGTTCTGCAGACAGACGTCGTGGATGATATAATCCACCGCACGCTGGACGAAGGTGGAGTAAACGGCGAACACCGGAAGCATCCCCTCCGTGGACAGCCCGGCTGCAAACACAACGGCATGTTCCTCGGAAATCCCGACATCAAAAAACCGTTCCGGGAAACGCTTGGCAAACGAGGACAGGCCCGTGCCGCTCTGCATCGCCGCGGTGATCGCCATGATCCGGGGGTCTCGGGCTGCCAACCGCTCAAGGGTGGTTCCGAAAATCTGGGAATATGACGGGGATGCGGAATGAATCATGGCCGTCCCGGACTCAATGTCAAAAGACCCCGTGCCATGCCAGGTCTCGGGGCACTCCTCGGCAAACTCATACCCCTTCCCCTTCTGGGTGGCGACGTGAAGCAAAACCGGCCGCACATCATCCCGGGCGATTTCCAGGGCCGCGATCAGGCGCGGGATATCATGCCCGTCAATCGGCCCGATATAGCGGAACCCGAATTCCTCAAACAGCACGCTCTGGAGGAAGAAACTCTTGACGGCTTCTTCCATCCGGTAATACACGTTGCGCAGGGTGGCGGATTGGCCGGACATTCGCTTGATGGCGGCTTCGATGGAAGACTTCCACCGGTTGTAGCGGGGATTCGCCAGCAGTTCACCCAAATACCGGGAAACGGAACCGACATTGGCGGAGATGGACATTTCGTTGTCATTCAGGACCAGGATCAGGCGTTTCGTTGACGCATGGACATTGTTAAGCGCCTCGAACACAACACCGCCACCGAGGGAGGCATCCCCCACCACCGCCACGACGTGATTGGCGCCGCCGTTCCGGTCACGGGCCACCGCCATACCGAGCGCGGCGGACAGGGCCGTCCCCGAATGCCCGGCTCCAAACGCATCACAGGGACTTTCCTTGCGGCTGAGGAATCCCGACAATCCCCCGTATTGGCGCAGGGTCGCGAACCGGTCTTTCCGTCCCGTCAGGATCTTGTAGGTGTAGGCTTGATGACTGACATCCCAAATGATTTTGTCACCGGGAGGATTGAAGACCCGCAGCAAGGCCAGCGTCAATTCCACAACCCCGAGATTGGACGCGAGATGTCCGCCGGTTTTACTGATGGTGTCGATCATCAGAGCCCGGATCTCCTCCGCCAGTTGGGTCAGTTGTTCCGGGGACAGTCCCTTCAAATCCGCCGGCTCATTCACTTGGTCGAGAACGTTGCTCATAGCCTCCATGCCCATGCTGTCATACTCCCCCGATACGCGATCACAGTAGGGGATGATTTCCACAGAGTCAAGAAAAGGGGGAATGCCTTCGCGCCCCGTTGCGTTTGGTCCCGGCGCTATGATACTGTTCGCTCCATGGCGGCTCTTAAACAGGTGCTTTTTCTCCAGCTTCCCCAGTTCGACAACGATCTCAATGGCAACGCCGAAAACGTGCCATTGGCGGCCGCCTGCCTTCAATTCGCGGCGGAACAGGCCGGCGAAGGGCGCCATTATGCCTTCACACGCCTGCCGGACCGCCTGCAGTCCGCCAGCACACCAGCCCTCCTCGAGGCTATCGTCACAACCCGCCCCACCGTGGTCGCCTGCACGCTGTATCTGTGGAATATCGAACGCACGCTGCGCCTGATCCGTCTTCTGAAAACACACCTGCCGCACACCCGGATTCTTCTGGGCGGCCCCGAGGCCGCCTATTCCCATCCTTTCCTATTCCGACATTCCGTTGCCGACGCCATCGGAGTTGGCGAGGGAGAAACCGTGTTCCCCGCCTTGCTACGCGCCTTCAGGACAGGCCGTCCGGTCAATTATTCCACCGTGGCCTTGAAAAGTCCCACAGGTTACATATGGGGAACCCAGGCGCCACTTCCCGTTGACCTGTCCCGGCAAATTCCCCCGCCAGGGTATGAAGCCTGCCGTCCAGATTCCAGGGGAATGGCATACCTCGAAACCTCGCGGGGATGCCCCATGCGCTGCACCTACTGCAGGTACCCGCATTTGCGCAGGTCGCTGTCTTTTCTCGATCCGGCTGAAATCATGAACCGGGTCAAGGCACTGCACCGTCTCGGCACAACGGAAATCCGGTTTGTGGATCCCACCTTCAATGCCCATCCCCGCTTCCGTGACATCATCAGGGACCTCGCCCTCTACAACCGGTCGGGAAATCTCAAGTTCTTTGCCGAACTGAACGCCGTGCAAATCACCGACGAAGACGCCCGGATCCTGGCACAGGCCCATTTTGCCGAAATTGAGGTCGGCGTGCAAAGCCGTGATGCCGCCGTGCTCAAGGCAATCCGCCGCCCGACGTCACTGGACCAGTTGGATCAGGGGATCCGGAGTCTGCTTCGGAACCGCATCAAGGTTACCGTGGATATCATGTACGGACTGCCGTTGCAGCGCGTAGAGGATGTCCGCCGCTCGCTTCGGTGGGCGCTCACCCTTCCCGGCGCGAACGTGCAATGCCTCCAAACCCTGCTGCTCCCAGGGACTGAACTCCGCGACACAGGCAGGAAGTGGAGGCTGAAATCCGAGCCCCGCCCCCCCTATGCCGTCACCGGAACGGGCACGATGACGGGTGAGGATTTCCGCGCGGTGGAAGCGATGATCTCCCGGCATCCCCGACTCCGTTCGGATGTGCCGACCCCGCGATTTGCGGGAAAGAAACTGGAGCTGTTCCGCGACCGGATACGGGTGGAGTTGAACGACCTGACATCGAACATTCCGGATCATTCACAGCCGCTGGATAACAGAAGGGCCTATCTCTTTTCCGGCGCCGATCTTTTCCGGCATCACAAGGCGATTGGACGCATGATCCAGACTCTTATCAAACACGAACCCGACGCCCTCTTCCAGTTTGTGCTGTGTCCAAAGCAGGAGGAACCGCTCGATTTACTGGATTACCTGATCGGAGTGATCCGCCGCCAACCGACCCACCTTGTTGATCGATATGCCTCCGTGGCGCTGGACAACAAGATCACTTCACGCCGCCTGATGATCCAGTTGCCACGAACCCGAAAATTCGCCCGCGCGTGGATCCTCGAGGCGGAATCGCTCCTGCAATCGGTTTTTTTCTAACCGAATATTCCGGATATTCAATCGGCTTTCAGGGCGCCTTCACGGCCGCCGCGAGTTCACGCCCGTAGGCCCGGCAGGCATTCAGGTCGGTCTCGGTCGGCTGCCACTTCATGCGGATGCCGGGTCGGACGACGGGAATCGCGGCTTTCTTGAAAACCTCCTCGATATCCTTGATGCTCTCCCCACTCCAGCCATAGGATCCAAAGGCGGCCCCGATCTTGTTCTTGAATCGCAAACCCCGCATCTCCTCCAGCATCTTGGCCATGGATGGCAAAATACCGTTGTTGTGGGTGCTTGATCCCAGAACCAGCAGTTTGGATTTAAAAATCTCCATCATCAGGTCATTGCTGTCCGCCAGCCCGCTGTGGAAGACCTTGCAGTCAACGCCACATTCGATCAGCCCTTCGGCGATGGCCTTGGCCATCCGCTCCGTGGCGTTCCACATGGTGGCATACACGATCACCGCCGTGGGCTCGGGAGTCTGGCGCGCCCACTCGAGATATTTCGTGACAATCTGAAGGGGATCCTTGCGCCAGATCACCCCATGGCTCGGGGCGATCATCTTGATGGGCAGGTTCATCGCCACCACTTCCTCGATCTTCTTGACGATCTTGTCACTGTAGGGGGTCAGGATATTCGCATAGTATTTCAGCCCCTCCTGATACAGCTCCCCCTGGTCCACCTGGTCATTGAACAGGAAGGCGGAGGCATAGTGCTGGCCAAAGGCGTCATTCGGCATCAGGACGTCCGCGCCCGCCACAAAGGTGAACATGCTGTCCGGCCAATGAAGCATCGGAGCCTCGATGAACAACAGTTCATTCCTGCCGGTCTTGAGCTTGTCCCCGGTTTTCACAACTTTGAAATTCCAGTTCTGGTGGTAATGGCCGGGCACACTGGATGCACCGTTTTTCGACACGATCATGGTGGCATTCGGACACAGCCTCATGATGTCGGGCAAAGATCCCGAATGGTCGGGCTCCGAGTGATTGCAGACGACATAGTCAATCGTCGCGGGATCGACCAGTTCCTTGACCTTGGAAATGAACTCATCCGAATGGGGACCCCATACGCTATCCACCAACACCGTCTTCTCGTCCTTGATCAGGAACGCGTTATACGTCGTACCGCGATGCACGGATAATTCAAAGCCATGGAACTTGCGAATGCCCCAGTCGGTGACACCTACCCAGTAAACGTCTTTTGCGATTTCGACAACCATAACCATCCTCATTTCTCTTCGATTCACGCCGCTTGCAAATATCCTCAAAACTATATCAAAGCCGCGGTAACGCAAAAGTATATTCCGGCGACGGAGAAATAATGCTGGAAGGAGGGCTAACGCTCCCTTATATATTCGGACAGGGAGACACACAATGAAATTATTGGTAACGGGGGGCGCCGGCTTTATCGGCAGCAATTTTGTTCACTACATCCTGAAGACACATCAGGATGACGAGATCGTCACGCTTGATGCCCTGACGTATGCGGGAAACCTTGAAAACCTGATCGACCTCAAGGATGAGCCGCGCCATTCCTTTATCCATGGCGACATCACCTCCCCGCGTGATGTGAACCGGCTTTTCCGGAACCATCGCTTCGATGCCGTCCTTAATTTCGCCGCCGAAAGCCATGTGGACCGGAGCCTGCACATGGGTCCCGTCAAATTCATCAAGACCAACATCCTGGGGACACAACTCCTCCTCGATGCGGCACGGAAACACAAGGTGACGCGGTTCCTGCAGGTCTCCACCGACGAAGTATATGGCAGTCTGGGACCGACCGGCGCCTTCACCGAGGCCACCCCCATCCAGCCGAACAACCCCTACTCCGCCACCAAGGCGGGCGCCGACTTCATGGTGCGCGCCGCCCAACATTCCCACGGACTGGACGCCGTCATCACCCGTTGTTCCAACAATTTCGGCCCGTATCAGTTCCCCGAGAAACTAATCCCGCTCATGATTTCCAATGCCCTTGCCGACAAACCGTTGCCGGTGTATGGCGACGGCATGCACGTCCGGGACTGGATCTTCGTGATGGACCACTGTTCCGGCATTGACACGGTCCTCCGCAAGGGGAAATCCGGCGAAGTCTACAACCTCGGCGGCAACTACGACGTCCCGAACATCGAGATTGTGAAGGGAATCCTGAAGATCCTCGGCAAACCCGAAAGCCTGATCACCTATGTGAAGGACCGGCCCGGCCATGACCGGCGCTATGCCATGGACAACACACGGGCCAAAACCGAACTAGGCTGGGAACCGGCCCACCGTTTTGAGGACGCGCTGAAGGCCACCGTGGAGTGGTATGTGGCCAACAAAGCCTGGTGGGAACGCATCCGGAGCGGCGAGTATCTCAAGGCCTATGACACGATGTACAGGTGGCGGGAAAAAAAGAAATAGTTATTGGCAACCCCGGAGCATCGCCATGAACGAAAAAACGATATCCATCAACCCGGTCTTCACCGGCCGCCTGTTTTCGGTTGAAGTCCTGCAGGTGGAGTTGGAGCCGGGACGGCGAGCCTCCCGCGAGATCATCCGCCATCCCGGCGCCGTCGCCGCCGTCGCCCGGATCCCCGACGGACGGTTTGTCTTTGTCCGCCAGTTCCGTAAACCCGTCGAACGCGATGTGCTTGAAATCATCGCCGGCCGGAAAGAACCCGGGGAGCGTCCCGAGGATTGCGCCGCCCGCGAAATCAAGGAGGAGACGGGCCACGATGTCGTGTCCCTGCATCCACTGGGCCCCCTTTATCCCTCGGCGGGATACGACGACGAACTGATCCACCTTTTCTACGCCGAACTTTCGGAGTCGGCGGCGGCCCAAAATGGCGATCCCGATGAACGGATCACCGTGGAATATCTGACCCTCGAGGAATTCGAATCCATGATCACCGGCGGACTGATTGACGACGCCAAGACCCTCTCCGCCTGGCTTCTGTTCACCCGGCGATACGGCCATCCGACATCAACTCGATCGTAACCGGGCCGTCGTTGACGATCTCGACGCTCATGCTCGCGCGAAATGTTCCGGTGGCCACCTTGGCGATTCCCAAAATCCGGCGAAGATGGCCCACATAGACTTCATACAGGCGTTCGGCTTCAGCAGGCGGCGCCGCATTGATGAAACTCGGACGGTTCCCCTTCCGGGTATCGGCATAAAGCGTGAATTGGGAGATGACCAACACCGAACCGCCAGCCTCCACCAACGCCAGATTCATCTTGTCCTGTGAGTCGGGGAAAATCCGCAGCCCGGCAGTCTTCTCGGCCAGATAAAGTGCGTCGGCATCGGTGTCGCCGATCCGGATACCCAGAAAAATCGCAAAGCCTTTGCCGATGGAGCCTGTAACCAGCCCATCCACGGTGACACTGGCACGGCTCACCCGTTGAATCAAAGCCTTCAAGGTCTCTCAGCTTTCCCGAATTTCGGCCGCTAATTCCTTCTTCAGGACCGCCTTCACCGCATCATGGAACCCGTTCGCCACCTCATCGGTCAGCGTCTTTTCCATCGAGCGATACGTCATGGAATAGGCAAGGCTCTTCCGTCCCTTGCCCACACTTTCGCCTCGATAGACATCAAACAACCGGATGTCCACCAATTCCGGCGGGGCAACCGTCCAAATCGTTTTCAGAATGGCTTCGTGCGAAACGTCATCCGCCACCACCATCGCCACATCGCGATCCACACTGGGAAAAGTCCCGATGGGCCGGGACACGGGAATCCGCAGGGCATTCGCCATCAACGGAGCGATCTCGATTTCGAGCACACCAACCGGATCAACAAGCCGCCACTCATTGCGCACCCGCTCGCCGACCAAACCCATGGCGCCGACACAGGCGCCGGAAATCCACACGCTCACCCCGCGCCCGTCCTCATAACAGGGGCTATTGATGCGTTTGAGCTCGATATTCAGGGATGACAAACCACCCTTCACGATTTCCGGCACGTGCTGGACGCGGCAGAGCGACTCCAGAATACCGGTGATCCACTGGAACATCTCCTCGTCCTTCACCGGTTGCGTCTTGAGCATCCCCGCCCGACCAACAGGCCCCATCAGGCCAACGCAAACGCGATCGGTCTCGGCATTCTTCCCTGACGCATCCTTGAAGAACACACGCCCCATCTCGAACAACGACGCCTCCCGAGCCTGCCTTGCCCTGTTCTTCCCGAGAGTTTCAATCATCTGGGGAATAAGGGAATCTCGCAGCACCGTGTGATCAGCACTGATCGGGTTCGGTAGCACCACCCGTTTCTCCGGGTCACCATGGCCGACCAGATCAAGCAGCCGCGCTGAGAGGAAACTGTAGTTCATGATTTCCGACAATCCCAGCCCGACAAGATTCGCCCGGCACGCCAGAACGGCCCGTGTCGGTGCGTCATCCGCGCCGGGAATGATTTTCGCCACGGGTGATGGTGATGGAACTTTATCCAATCCGTGAATACGGGCGATCTCCTCGATCAGGTCGGCCTCCTGCGTGAGGTCTACCCGGTAGGCGGGAATCTCCATCACGCACCGTGCGGCATCCCGCGTAACCAGTATGAGCCCCAACGCCTTGAAAATCCCCAGAATCGTCTCGTCCGGAATCTGGATTCCCAGAAGGTCACGGGCGCGCTCGAAGCGCAAGGCCACCTGGCCGCGCGCGGGTTTCGATGGAAAGATGTCCAGAACGCCTTTGGCGGCAACGCCCCCGGCCAGTTCTGCCATCAACTGGGCCGCCCGCCGACTTGCCCATTCGACCGTCTCGATATCCACCCCGCGTTCAAACCGGTAGGACGAATCGGTCGAAAGACCGAGTTTCTTCGGGGTTTTCCGGATATCCTGGGGTTTGAAATAGGCACTTTCCAGAAGGACAGTCGTGGTCGTATCGCGGATTTCACTCCCCGCCCCGCCCATGATACCGGCCACCGCCACCGGCCGCCTGCCATCGGCAATCATCAGCATGTCCGGGTTGATTTCCCGGGCCGCGCCATCCAGGGTGCTCATGGTTTCACCCGGTCCCGCCCGGCGGACGACGATCTTCCGGCCCTCCAGCAACTCGTAGTCGAATGCGTGCAGAGGCTGACCGCACTCCAGCATGACGTAATTCGTGACATCCACGATGTTGTTGATCGGCCGGATTCCCGCCGCGGCCAGACGCCGCTGCATCCATTGCGGGCTC
>Ga0118677_10008754_pt1 | contig 16091 bp, 16 predicted proteins | sample AliMusrvi5mmetaG_FD_86154 | JGI IMG/M metagenome (GOLD analysis project Ga0118677, IMG submission 86154) | reverse complement strand
GTTATTTTCCTGTTTTGGGTTCGCAATATTCATTTTCCTATGTTGCACTAAATCTGCCCAAGGAGAGATCGCTTTTCTATACAAATATACATAACATATGGTATTTCTGATATTGTGACTTCTGATTGGGTAAGTACAAAATTTTTCTCTCCAATTACCCAATAGAACTTAAATCTTTCTAATGTTATTTCGAAATCATTTGAAATTATGTCTTTCGATAAAAATTGAACTGATTTTTCGAATTGAGGTTTAACTAAAACTTGGGTTATAAAGTCTTCAATAATCTGTTCATTTTTACCAGTCTTTAACATTGGATTGTGTTGAAAATATAATTCGGTACTTAAGCATTATTACCACAGAATATTAAGCTGCCCGGAAGCCTTTAGGTAGTTCAGCCAATTATTCCATAACTGCTTTTTATTTAACTCATAATCAGATTTAAGGATTTGAAGGCTGGCTTCATCCAGGTTGAGGCTGGATGCAGATTCCTGCCCCTCTGCAAAGCGAGCCTGAGTTATATCAATCGATTCAATACTTAGCGCAATGTTTTCTTCCTGGGTTTTCAATTGTGATAGTACGCGTTCCATTTTCAATTTTGAAATGAAGATATCCTTTGCGTAAATAGCTGATTTATCTTCCTTTTGTTGATTAAATTGGACGGACTGCAACCGAAGTATTTGTACATTTTTTTTCACATTCTCACCAAACAATAAAGGGAACTTTAAATCAATGCCAACATAGCTTAGACCAAACCAGGAGTTTCTTGCGATCGGGTCAAAATTATTTGTGTACTGATTCGCTCCTAAAAATCCTTTCATACTCAGGGTTGGAAGACGCTTGGCTTTTTCTGACTTTGACTGTATGCCTGAAAGTTGGGCCTGCAATTCCAATTGCAGTAATTCCGGAATAGCTTTAGTATTTGGGAGATGGCCTGAAGCCGTTAATTTGTATTGTTTTACAAAGGTGGTGTCAATTGCAAAATCTGATTTCTCAATAGTGGTCTCACCAGTTAAAAACAACAAATACACTTTATCTTCTATCAACCCGGACAGGTCATCCAACAATTGTTGCACGGCATTGTGATGGTTAATCAGCGACTTATTCAGGTCAGATTTCAACAAACGTTTCTCTGCAAATTTATTATTCAGTAAATTGTAGCTTATAAATGTTCTGGTTGTATCAGCAACAGATGATTTGATTTTTGATTCCTGCAAACTTATTTCGATATAAGTTTGCGCTATTGTATAGGCTAGTTCATATTCCGTTTGAGCTTGCGAAGCTGCAGTAATTCGTTCCTGCAATTTAGCTTCCAAAATACCCCTTTGTATTGATAAATCGATCAATGGTTGCGTAACTGTTGCTCCGGCAGTTTGGGACCAGGTAGTTCCAAAACGGACATTCATTGTAGCATCAGCCGGATAAGATGAATTAAAGATACCGATAGGCAAAATTGAAGTTTGTAATATGGGATTGTAGAAATAAGTATATTCCAATGAAACCTGTGGCCAATATTTTTTGTAAAGCGCTTCAGTCTGAAGCTTTCGGATTACCAGGTCGGATTTGCCGGCCTGTATATTCTTACGGTTTGAAAATCCATTGTTTATTGCCTGTTTTAAGGTCAGTACATTTTGGCCTCCCGCTGAAAGGGACAATAACAAAATAATTACCACAGCCATGAAAGAGCTTCCTCCTGATCCAAAGCAGATTAAGCAACTGTTTATTACTTTATTATTCTGGTATTTAAAGAAATAACTTACTGACATAGGTTTGGATTTTTAAAAGGTACTGATTAAAAAGATTTGATAATCATGTAAATCATTTTAGGATCATCTGAAGACAGTCGCTGGTTCGACACTTCTTATCCTGCTTAGTGCAAATGATGCTCCGCTCAAAGATATCAGGCCAATTGTAGCAAACATAGCCAGTAGCATTAAAGGAGAAAATGAGAAAATTAAACCGGATTTTTCAACTCCTCTTCTGAACCCCTCAAGCAGTAATAAACCAATCAAAAAACCGACAACAGAAAATAGCAAAGCCTGCGTCAGTATTAACCTGCTGATGTATTTATTCCCCGCACCGATTGCTTTTAATGTTCCATAATCTTTCAACCGGTCGAGTGCGGATGAATACATGGTTAATCCAATGATGAAAAACCCTGCAATCAATGCAAAGATGATCAGTGTTCCTGTACTTAAAGCAATTCCGCTGCTCATCAATATTTTCATTACAGATGATAAGGCAAGTTTTTTAGATGGCCAGGCGCAAACTCCATAAATATTCGTATTGATATCAGCTACAACCTCATCCACATTCTGACCTGGTTGCAGATTGACCAAAACGGCGCTGATATTATTAACCGATTGATTGGAATAATACCGGGCTCTTTCAATTGTAGTTACGCAAAAGCTACTGCCGAAACCCCGGAAATCTTTTGTTTGTAACGCAAAAAAGGCTCTTTTACCATTAATTTCGAGGTCTGTGCCAAGGTCAATATTGCCTCCTAAATTCTTCTTCTCAAAATATTCAGCGCTCACTGCGCCATCCAATTGTAAATCGCCGGTACTGCCTGCAATTATTTTACCCGGATCCAAAACTGCGAACAAGTGGCTTGTATTTACTCCGATCAGTGTAATTGCACCACTGGTTCCATTTTTGAAATTGCATGAAGCGGCTGCGATCATAAGAGGAAAGGCCTCTTTTACACCGTTTATTCCCTGTACTGCTCTTAGATTTCTTACATCCAGTCTGCCTAATTGGTTAACATCATTCGTTTTACTGTCAACAACCCATATGTCAGCCTTAACATCTGTTGCCAAAGCACCCATGAGACCCGAGAGAAACAGGAACGTACCAATCTGCTGGCCAATTAAAAAGGTACTTATAAGAATACCAACGATCACACCAATGCTCTTAGCTTTATCAAACCGTATAAATTTCCATGCGATTTTTAACATCGATTTATTTTTTGGGATTGCCCGAAATGTCAATAACACATTCAATCCTGGCGTTCAGTAATAATTTGTAAGGCTGGTCGAGCATCATCTTTATGGTCCTTACCCGCCGGTCTTCCTTTTCACCGGACTGGTCAGTAAACAAAGATTTCTTTTTCAGAAAGGAGTAGGTTACATAAACAGTTCCGGTAGTCAGGGTATCAACAGAACCTACATTGCGGATCCAACCGGTTTGCCCAACCTGAATTTTTTCAGCATACATTTCATCAATCTCACACACCGCAATAGTTTTGCCTTCAGGACGGATTTGAGCTATTGACTCCCTGGTATCAACAGAACCTCCTGTTAAAACAGTTAACTCCAATATCCTTCCTTTTATGGGTGATAAAATTATTTTCTGATCCCGTTCAAGCTGCGCTAAATGAAGTGCGGCTTTTGTCTCATTTAACCGGCTTTTAGAAACCTCAGCCCCTGCCTCCAATCTTTTCAGGTTTGATTCAAAAGACTTTAAACTGGTATTTGCATCATCTACTGCCTGCTGTGTCTCAGCTCCTTTAGCCAGTAATCGTTGCATACGCCCAAGTACAGAGACCCCATTTTCAAGTTTTGCCACATATTCATTAATGCTGGCCTCATCCCCTTTTATCTGCGCTGCCTGCGTAGCCACTTCGCTGCTCATTTGTTTTACTTTTGCATCTTCCAACTGGTGATCTAATTCTATTATTGGGGTTCCTTCAATTATTGAATCATTTTCATTCTTGTATATTTTTGTCACAATCCCGTTTACAGGCGATGATAATTGCACAATATCCTTTTCAGGAACGATCATACCAACACCAACCACGCTATTGTTTGTTTTTTCAAGTTTTGCTTTTTTATCAGCAACTGCCTTTTCTTTTTCACCGTTGTTGCATGAAATGAAAAGAATTAACAGAATTAAAGCATAGAAACCTTTTTTCATCATTGAAATTTATTATTGAGCAATTACCTCTGTTGCAGGTGTATCAACTATTGCACCATCAAGAACGTAAACTATTCTGTCGGCAAAGGGTTGAAGTCGTGTGTCGTGTGTTACAACTACAACGGCTTTCCCTTGCTTTGCCAGCTGTCTTAATTCCTCCATCACGATACCAACACTTGCAATATCGAGCGAAGCTGTTGGCTCATCACACAAAATTATTTCAGGGTTAATCACCAATGCGCGGGCTATGGCAACACGTTGCTGCTGCCCGCCACTCAGATCGTTTGACAGGTTCTTCATGCGATCGCCCATACCTACTTTTACCAGAGCTGCAGTTGCTTTATCTTTGGCCTCTTTATCGCCAACTCCTTGCAGGATTAGAGGCATCATTACATTTTCGAGCGCAGTAAGAGGAGCTACTAAATTAAATTTCTGGAAAACGAACCCGATTTTTTCAAGACGAATATCAGCAAGTTTATTTTCACTCAATTCGTTTACTTTTATTCCGTCTATCCATACCTCTCCAAAGCTTGGATAGATTACACAACCAAATAGTGAAAGCAGTGTAGTCTTTCCGGATCCGGAAGGACCAAGGATCAACATCAGTTCCCCGGATTTCAATTCAACAGAACTTGGCTGCAAGGCAGTAATAACTGTATCACCAGCTTTGTATTCCTTACCTGCAGCTACCACCCTGGCAACAATCCTGTTATCGCTATTCATCAGTGTTTTTTGTCTTTCAACTATTGTTTCTATGCGTCAAAACCCGATTGGATCTTATTTTTCAACCGACTTGATTTGCTTTTTTTATCGTGACTTTTATGACTGTTTCAAAGGTGCTGTCATTTATCCATCTCCTGATTACACAATTATTAAAATGATTTGCATAATTCACACATTATTAATATGTTGAATTTCTGTCAAGGACAATAGCCGGGAGTATTAAGATGGAGTTTGGCCAAATAAACACAAGGCATGTTTATGGCTTTGGGGTAGATATAGTACCGCATTAAATTATTAGGGCTTCATATCCGCCTATCAAAATAAGAGCAAGGGGCAAATACCAATTAGTCGGCGAAAAGAAGCGTTGGAAATAGTTAAAAACCAACCTGGTTGCATAAATTAAAAATTCTTGAGCCACAGGCGATTCTAAAGGTTATTTTTTCCTAAAATAATAATCAGCCCAATAATAGGAGCTTCCTTCTTCGCTCCAGTTGATTCGCAGACAAATAACTATTTCATTCCCTCCTTCTTTTGGTATATTTAGTTCCATTGTTCCCTTTGCCGAAGCGATAAAATGTTTGTCAAATGGATCACGTCCAACACTAGTTTTGGAATTACCCGGTTCAAAACTAAAAGTGTTACTAATGTTATCGCCTTTCAGATAAAGGTAAGGATGAAAGATAAATCCTGTTTTTTCATACAGGCATGATCCCGAAATATCAATTTTGATGCTTGTTCCTGGAACCAACGTTGAAGGAATAGGAGTTAGTAACGTAAAAGATGCACACGGAAATTTATTGTTTTTATCGTCACTGGTAAAAGCCTGTAGTGATTTCTCGTCAATTTTCAACCATTCGTTTGAAGTGGTTAAGTCTGTTTTTGTAAGCACATAGGCGCCATTGGGAACAACGTCAACACATTTCCCCGATTTTTTTGAATCGAATATTTTTTCGCTCAATTCTTCGCTCTTGGTCTTTCCGAAAGGTTTTGGGAAAAAATGTCCGCACTCGCTGTTTTCCAGAGACAGAAGCTGCTTGGCGTACTCCCTGGCCTCCTCCAGCTTGCAGCCATCCAGCGCTATCAGCCCTTTGGTGTATAATAATTCGTATTTATTTACCCGCTCATTTAAAGTGGCAGCCATGGGCTGAATTTTAGCGCACAGCGCTCCCAGTTTTTTAAGTGGTTCCTCCAGGCGGATTGCCTCCTTGTCTGCATAAATTGCTTCGTTATGGTATTTCACAAATGTATTGTAATCACTCTGCGGCAGCATGAGTAAACGGTAATCATTCGGCTGAAAATGTTCCCATCCACGGTTTTCAGGGGCAAAATTCTTAAACACATAATCATTGATGATCTCACGCCATTTGCTTTCCCCTTTTTTCATCTGTGCCGCACGCTTCCTGGCAGCTGTAAGCAGGGCCTGCCCGGCAGCGGTCCCCTGCCTGATCTGCCTGTCCACTTCCCTTATCTGGCAGTCAGTCATTAATGTACCGATCTTAGTTTCAGCAGTACTGATGGCGAGGTTCACCTGTGTTTCGTAAGGAAGTATCTTTACCGGATCGCTGATATAGGAATAAACGAGATTGAGTCCACTGCTGGTCTTTTCAATATTTTCGGTAACATCTTTCCAGTTCGTAAACAACTCTTTGTCGGAATAGGCGAGCGGTGCGCCCGATTCTATCCTCTTTTTTATGGCTTCCAACTTCTCCTGCATTGCAGTCTGAGCTTTGCCAAAAGCTGCCGTCGAACTTTTCAGCTTGAGTAATGGCTCCGGGACAGCATAGTCCTTAAAACCATCCCAGATGCAGTTTAAGGCATACATTTCAGGGCCTGCAGCAAGTGCTTTCAATTTTCCATATAGCTTTTGGGTTTTTTCAACCGCATCATCAACAGATTTTTTCGTTTTCGCATAATCTTCTGTCACTATTTTTTTTGTGTCATTTGTTAATTTATCAATGTTTTGAGCCACCTGGTCTATTTTCCCGGCATCTCTGATCTGGAAAGCCTGGTTCCATACTGCCGATAATTTTGTACTCTCATTCCCAATATTCTCAGTCAGCTCCACGAGGGCATCAACAGCATCACCGGCAGCACCGATACATGACGAACTGATATTATCCAGTAACGTCTTTTCATCTTCCACAGCTAATGAAATATAAACGGGTACAATTGCCAGCGGGTTAGCGTCACATGCAGGTGTATAGGGTCCCCATAAAGGAACTGGATTTCGTGGAGCAGGTAAATACCCGGGTGGCATGCTGGAAATAGAAACATTTCCTGTAGGGCCGGGAAGTTCAGGCTTCTCTTTAGGCTTTTCCGGCTCACTACCGACAACAATTGTATTTGCCGCCAGAGGAGCCACTACGGATACCTGCGAGGTTTGGTTGTTGATTTCGACGGGGACAGAATAGTTCTTGAATCCTTCCTTTGCCACGGTGATCATAGGATTTTTATATTGAGCATCAGGCGGAATATCAAAATTGGCTGTTCCGCTGGCATCGGTTTTGGCCTTGGCTTCATGGCCATTGTCGTCGTTTAATGTTACCGTGGCATCTGACATGGGCTGCCGTTTGTCATCCGAGATCCTGAAACTTACCAACCTGGAGTTGGGTTGTACCGGAGCCGAAAACTCATAAGCATCTTTAGAACGAACCAGGGAGATGGTACCCGAATAGACTTTATAAGTTTTAACACCGGCCGGGCAGGTTACCGTGTAATTCATGTTCAGCGATTCAGTCGTCAGCAGCATATCAAAAAAGGTCTTACCTTCCGAATTGGTTTGCTTCCTGGTTTTTATAAACAGCGTTTTAAACATAACCTCAGCTCCTTCCACGGGTTTGCCTGAAACAGCATCGGCAACTGTAATCGTTACCTTCTTCCATGGTTGTTGGGCTGCAAGCCTCCCTGGCATAACAGCAGCAAGGAACAATAAAACTAAAAGTGTCTGGATTTTTCTTTTCATAGCAGCCTCGTTTTAAAGATGATAACTAGTTTAAGAAAAAAGATGATGTTACTTTTGCTTAAAAACTGCGGAAAAATAAATTAAGTATAAACAAATATAATATATGTTTTTCAAAATTGATAATAAATCGAATTTCAAAGTTCTGGTTTCCCTAAATGTGGTTCTACACCCCATGACATGATCGATACAACTCCCTCATGCTTTGTGACCTCAAAAAACTTTTCACTTAATTTGCTCATCGTAATTTCAATTTAATTTCCAATTTTAAAAATAACCTTATCTTGCCTGCCAGTAACACCTTTTGGGAGAAAAAATTAATTCATCCGCCTTCAACTCACTCATTGCTTTATCAACTACCTTACGATCAAGATTTGTCAATTCGACAATCTTTCCGGCATTTAAAGGTTTTCCATCTTTTTTCATCGTTTCCAATACCTGATTCTTTGCATCCATATCCTTTACAAGTTAAATTTCCAATATTAGTGGATGGCGATTTTTCTATATTCAATTCTATTTTTTTATTCAAAGAATGTTTTCATAATATTGTATGCATTTTTTATTTTACTTCAACCAACCCCAACGTTTTGCCCAGTCTTTTAAAATATCATCTCTCCACTTTTGTATTGTTTTCCCTCCCTGAATTTTCCCATCGTATAGGTATTGATTGGATTTATCGGTATACCAATTACCGCCCAATTGATAATCAGTTGGATGTTTCCTGCCTGGCCATAAATTGTCTACTACGATACTTCCTGATAATCCATCAATTTCTGAAATATAAGAAGAAAAACTGTATCTTATTATTTCGGCTTTTTTGGGAATATATCTTATTGCATAGTCTCCATTCCCAAGATAATAACCAGGCCATATTTGTACTGATTTTCCATAGGGAACTTCCATTGAATCGCGCGAAATGTCAGTCTTTGGCCCTTTTAAATGAAATTCAAGTATTGAGCAAAATGCTACAGTATCTTTCAAACTTGTTGTTCCATTATAAACAATGCGGGGACTATGATTAAATTTTTCAAAACTACCACCCCAGCTTTCACGCATTGGATTTTCCGGATTTCCATCCATCATGTAGAAAAGTGAAGGAGAATCTCCCATTTTTATTTCACCATTGTAATAATTTTTAAAATCTAACCCTAAATACCCAACACCATTTATAACCCTATCATAATAATTTGAACCACTAATACTATCGGGTGTATTGCTGTTTGAAAAGAAACTGTAATAACTCGAGTTGACCTCAATAAACCAAAGATTTGGAAAATTCTCAGCAATATAGGCATAGCTATTTGCACTCCATTTTTTGTTGGGACCTCCTATCCAATATATTCTTATTTTATTTTGAATTTCAGGTGCGTCATGAAGTGCTTGCGCAATATCTTCCAAACCACCCCAACCTAAAATCCAAAGAGGCTGAGTACTCTTATTTTTTGCACATTTAATAATCCATTCAGAACCTTCTGTTGCACTGGTATATCCATTATACGGGGCATTTCCTTGACGACCTTGCTTTGCTATCGAACGTAAAAAATCAGGTTCCATTAGGTTCTTATTATGCTTCTGAAGTTTTGGCAGGTCTTTTTCGTATAAACTAATCATGCGTAAAATTTCCTCCTTACTTCCTTTTCCATAGGAAGGAGATGAAACAAGACCTTCAATCGTAAACAAATCGCTATACATCAGTAAATGTGCCATGGATTGATTATCATCAGGGTCTGTACTACCAATGTCTGTACTTATTAAAATTCTTGGTTTAACAGGTACTGTATTTTGAGCTTCGGCTAAGGTGACTAATAAGCAAAGTATTGTTATTAAAATCGTTATTTTCATTTGTATATAATTTGTTTTTTAATGGCCAGATGGAATCGCCATGCGGAAATATTCATTTCGGCTGATGATATTCTTATCATGGCGATTTCATATTGTCTTTTCTGTAATCCATATATTAAAGTTGACGCTTGATTTTCTATAATTGCAAACAACAGATGGCGGAATGCGAAGCTGGGAATGACGGGGAGAATAAACGATCCGTCGACAAGCAACTTGCCAGCGAGATTTGCGCTTACCTAACCATTTAAACCCCGGTTTTGTCCACCGCGTGTTGTGTGCTGCCCTTATTTATTTAACACTGATGTCGAAGTTATTTTAAGCAAGAAGTCGTTTACAGGTGCATCGAAGGTAAACTCACCCGGTTTAACCGTTTTGAGAACTTCTGATTTCATATTCCAGGTATCAATGGACTCAACGGTATAATCATAATTACCAGAGAGATTAATTTTAATAGGACATGGGTTCATTGCATAAACCAAATACACTTTTCCGGCCTTTGATAATTCATATACATTTTTGTCAAGTTGAACCGGAGTCATTTCATCAAATGGCATTGTCTCCATAATCTTACTAAAATAGGCAATTCGAGCAGGACTTTCACCATGAAGAACACCACCTTTCCCCCACCAGAGGATGTCGCCGGGTGCTTGAATGCACTCTCCGTGTCCGGCATAACAACCAGTCATAGCTCCCCACCAAAAGCGCTCTACCATTTGTTTATCAGTTAATTGTCCCCACCCTTTTTCAATATTTCCTTCATATTTACACTCATCAAAAATGACAGGTTTCTGGTATTTATTTCGTAATTCAATCCCTTTTTCAAGAGCTGAGCTTTGAATACTTGCATGCATTACCCAAGATTTAGTATGATCGTACCAGGTATGACCGTTATGAATACTGCTTATCCCAACTTATTTATTATCCCAACATATTTCATAACAGACAGATATAGAATGTGTAGTTAGATAAAAGTTGAGATAATATCTTCGTAAATTACGTACATCTTAAATTTAAATAATTATGGATGTAAGTAATTTGCAAGAACATTACCCATTACTTCTTGAATATCTTTGTGATAATGGGTACAGCCATTGCCATATTCAATGGATGAGACGGTGCATCAAACTGGCTTTGAATGAAGGTTCATCTCCAGATATTGATTCTTATGAACAACTTTATTGGCGTGAGGTACAGAAACGCGGGTATAAAGATGCTGCTCCGGTTCGAGGAACTCTGAGGTCCGTTCTGGGTTGTGTGAAGAGATTCGACTTAGAGGGCACGTATCCACAACCCAATCTGTGTCATGGTTTTCTGGCACCGGCTAAGAGTTATGATTTGCTCAATGATGAATACAAATCAGTTATAGATTACTATGAACAGACAGTCAAACTAGGAAGCAAAGTCGCTCATACGATCTATACAGAACGTCGGGCTGGAATCCTTTTTTTATTGCATTTACAAAATACAGGAGTACAATCAATTAAAGATGCCACAGAAAGGCATGTTCTTGACTTTTTCTATGACGGAGAGAAAATCATCAGAAGCAAAGCGTATAAAGAAAAGATTACCCCGGTCCTGAATGCCACAATCCCATTATATGGTGAACCTATCAGGAAGCTACTATCATTATTCCCTTCTGTGCCTAAGAGTTATCAGAACTATCCATATTTGACTCAATTAGAGTCAGAAAAGTTTCGGATTTGGCTTGAGGAAGAGAACTCGCAACTAACATTATTGGACAAGGCTATTGCAACTATTGCATACTATACTGGGCTTCGTGGGACTGATATTTTATCTCTGACACCTGAAAATATAGACTGGGAGAAAGAAACGATTCATTTGGTTCAATCTAAAAGCGGTGTTGAACTGACATTACCAATGAACGCAATAGTTGGTAATGCAATTTGGGATTATCTCATTTATGAACGTCCCAAGTCAGATGAAAGGATTATTTTTGTTAATGGGGTCAGACCATATAACAAAATCTCTTGTGTATGGGATCATCTAAAAAATGTATTTAACGAAGCCGGTGTGCGTATGGATGGTGGCAGAACAGGTGTTCGTATTTTCCGTCATCATTTGGCCACATCGTTACTTGGGAGCCAGGTTTCATCAACAGTTATCAGTTCCATATTGGGACATACATCACCGGAGTCCATTAACCCCTATTTGGATGCAGACCTTGAGCACTTGCGCGAATGCAGCCTTGGCATAGAAGATTATCCTGTAGCGAAGGAGGTGTTTGAATTATGAAAAGGCCGTTCCGTTCATGCTTGGTTAAACAATTTGAAGAATTTGTTTACAGTAAAAGAGCCTCCCAAAGATGGTGTCAGTCATACGAAGAGAACCTTCACTACTTTGATAATTACTGTGCGCATTGGTTCACAAATGAATCAGCCTTGACAGAGAAGATGCTTGAGTGGTGCAATGAACGCCCGACTGAAAATGGAAACTCATGCAAATACCGCATTACAGTAATATCCAATTTTGTGAAATATGCACGGAAGAAAGGATGGACAGAAATAACCGTTCCCAAGGTACCTTCTCAGAGGCCATGTACATATTTGCCTCATGCTTTTACAAAAGATGAGCTAATTCGATTCTTTCAGGCCTGTGACAGACATGTCGTAGATGCTTTCAATTATCAGAATTCCATCACTAACAAATTGAACAAGTTAGAACTACCTGTATATTATCGTCTTTTACTGAGTACCGGTATGCGAACCAATGAAGCCAGATGGCTTAAGCGGTCTGATGTTAATCTGACTGAAGGCGTAATTAATATTAACCAGTCTAAAGGTACTGACCAGCATCGTGTTGCGTTACATGAGAGCATGTTGAGTCTTCTCGAAAGATATGATGAGAATATGGCTAAGGTCATGTCTGACCGTATTTGCTTTTTCCCAAACAAGAATGATTGTTTTCATCGTCCGGCCTGGGCTGAATACCACTTTCGTATTATATGGAAACAAGTCAGTAAAGAACCTGCTCGTCTGTATGATTTAAGAAGCCATTATGCTGTTGTTAATGTGACAAGATGGAAAGGACTCGGGTTTGAACTTCACGATAAACTACTGTATCTCAGTCGGACAATGGGACACAGGCATATAAGGAGCACCTATGGATACTTTAATCTGTCTCCTGCACTTGCAGATAAGATTAAAAGCCTGACAGAAAAATCGTTTAATAATCTCCTTCCAAAATTACCTGATTATGAGCAAGAAGAATAATGAATACCAAGCCATAGAATTAGCACGATTGACGTTCGACTGGATTAATGTTTATATACCAACCATAAGAACGAATAGCCCACATACGGTAAGAGCCTATAGGACAGCTGTAAACCTCTATGTCAGTTATCTGGAAGATAAAGGGATAACCGATAAAACGTTTAATGCAGAATTTTTCTCTGTGTCTTGCCTCGATGGCTGGCTTATATGGCTTAGGCAGGAAAGAAACTGTAGCAATAAGACCTGTAATAACAGACTGGCAGCTATTAAATGCCTGCTGAAATATATAGGAAACAGAAATGCCATATATAAAGTATTATATCTGGAAGCAGCTGCATCAGTTAAGCGGCTTAGAGAACCAAAGTCAAAAGTGCATGGAATGACAAAGAATGCAGTAAAAGCAATACTTGCCACACCAAATTCATCAAGTAAGATCGGTTTACGTGACATCGTTATTATGTCTTTTGAATACGGTACAGCTACTCGCATAGATGAAGTTTTATCATTAAAAATCAACAGCTTAAAGTTAAGTACGGATAAACCATCTGCAACCATCATTGGAAAAGGAAGTAAAATAAGGACTGCCTATCTGATGTCTGGATTAGTTGAAATTCTTCAGAAATATATAAAGGTGTTCCATGGAGAAAAGCCTAATCCGGATGATTTTTTGTTTTACTCTTCATGGCACGGGCAAAAGTCAAAACTGTCACAAGAGGCGATACGGAAACGCCTGAAAATATATGCTGCTAAAGCTCATGAGACCTGTAGTGATGTTCCATTGGATCTTCATAGTCACCAATGGAGACATGCAAAGGCCTGTCATTGGTTGGAAGACGGTATAAACATTGTAGAAATCAGTAAACTGCTGGGACATGAAAGTATAGAAACCACTATGGTTTATCAGGATATCACTACAGAACAGCAGATGAGGGCTCTGGCTACTTTGGAAGATGAAGCTACCAGTGCAATACCAAAGAAATGGAAGCTTGAAAAGAACATAGGTCTATCTGACCTATTTGGATTTACAAGACCATAGAAAGAATGATCACTAAATATTATTCCAACATCTCAGGCGTAGACCTTTGAAGATGTGTTTTTTACAAACAAAGTTGGGATAATTATAAAGTTGGGATAAGAACCATTATCCAAATGTTTGGATAATGGTTCAGAAATAGCAATAACGAAAGAACTCACCGATGAATGCGGTATAAAGAGACCTAACGAATCAGAAAAAACCAGACATAATAGGATACAAAACCTTTCTCAATTTTCTCGATTCTTATGTGATCTCGGTTTCAGATCTTATATTCCTAAACTTCCGCCATTCAAAAGTACTTATACCCCGTATATCTTTTCAAAGGATGAGATGCAGGCAATCTTCAGGGTCTGTGATGAAATGGCACCTTCTTGCCGTAATCATAATTCGTCAGTGTTCGCTATACCGTTATTGATAAGGCTCCTGTATGGAACTGGAATAAGAATTAGTGAAGCCCTGTATCTTTCATGTTGTGATATTGATCTTCAAGATAAATACCTGATACTTAGAAATTGTAAAAACGGGAAGGACAGAATGGTGCCCATATCAGATTCTTTAGCAAACGTGTGCGAGGAGTATTTGATATATAGAAACCTATCCCCCCTGACTGGAAAAGCAAACAGATTCTTTATAAAACCAGATGGTTCACCCCTGAGTATGTTCAATGTATATAAGTGGTTCAGAAGAATCATTTACACAGCTAGTGTTAAGTTAATTTTGATATGACGGTTTAATTGTGTAGCTTTACCAAAAAAAACTTGGTACTTTATACAATTAAATTAAGCAAGAGTGAAGTTGAAGAGCTCAATAAAGTAATCAACAAAGGGAGCCATACTTCGCAGGCCTTTCGTGCAGCGTATATTTTATTGAATTGCGATAAGGGCGAGTTCTCATCCGATACTGACATTAAGAACTTGGATATTTGCAAGATTTTGAGAGTTGGAGAACGAACCATTGACAGGGTCAAGAAAAAGTTCATTGAAGAAGGTTTTGAGAGTGTTTTGGAACGACGGGTATCACCACAGAATTACACTAAAAAGGCGGATGGTGATATTGAAGCCAAACTGGTGGCACTCTGCTGTAGTGAGCCACCCACAGGATTTGCAAAATGGTCGCTAAGGCTTTTGGCCGACAAAATGGTTGAACTGAGCTATATTGACTATATCTCACACGTAACAGTGGGCGAGATTCTAAAAAAAACGAACTTAAGCCTTGGAAGGTAAAAGGCTGGGTTATTCCTCCTGAACAAAGCAGTGAATTTGTAGCCAATATGGAACATGTCCTGGATATTTACAAGCTGCCGTATGATGAGGATTACCCGGTTGTTTGTATGGATGAATCGCCAAAACAGTTGATCGAAGAAGTTGCATCAACACCGATCAAGCCTGGACAGGAAGCCCGACTGGATTATGAGTACATAAGACATGGAATGGTCAATATTTTTATGGCTAATGAACCATTAAAAGGGAAAAGATTGGTTGAGATTACAGAATACAAAACAAAAAAAGACTGGGCCAAATTTATGAAGCTAATAGCCGATGAAATGCACCCAACTGCGAAAAAGATCAGATTGGTCATGGATAATTTCAAAACACATGACGCTTCTGCTTTCTATGAAACATTTGTGCCGGAAGAAGCCAAACGGCTCTGGGATAAATTTGAATTTATTTTTACCCCAAAACATGGGAGCTGGCTAAATATGGCAGAAATTGAGCTGCACGTACTGAATAGTCAATGTTTAAACCGGCATATTCCAACAATAGAGGAAATAAAATCAGAAGTAGAAGCATGGAAAAATCACAGAAATAATAAAACTGCAAAAATTAATTGGCAGTTTACTAACGATCAGGCAAGGATCAAACTTAAAAGACTTTATCCGTCAATTTTAAATTAACACAACACTAGTATCTCTCATGGAGGAAGAGGCCATGGGCCCCGTCTGCATGATCTAAGACACACATTCAGTGTGCATTCACTTGCCGCTATGTCTGAATCTGAAGTGGATCTTTATTACTCTTTACCTCTCTTGTCTACATATTTAGGACATCAGTCTCTTGAGGCCACAGACAGCTATGTTCGTTTAACTGCCGAAATGTATCCTGACCTCATTAAAAAGACATCTGATATATGTTCAAGTGTGTTCCCAGTAATCACTGCAAATATAGAAGAAGATGAAACCGACTGATTTTTCCAGGAATCTGACGAACTTTCTCTCAAAGTATTTGCCAGGAGAACGGGGCATGAGTGCCAACACTATTTATTCATATAAGGGAGGTTCTAAAAATTCGTTTTTTTAATTTTTTTTCGTCACGTTTTTTCTGACCAAACCGTAATTTGATCTTTCTGAATTTTTGGCAGTCTTCAGACTACAGTTAGTCGACCTAATATG
>Ga0118677_10008753_pt1 | contig 16091 bp, 10 predicted proteins | sample AliMusrvi5mmetaG_FD_86154 | JGI IMG/M metagenome (GOLD analysis project Ga0118677, IMG submission 86154) | reverse complement strand
TTACACCCGCTTTTCAATGGTGGTGAGAGAGGGAGTTGAACCCTCGACCTCAGGGTTATGAATCCTGTGCTCTAACCAACTGAGCTACCTCACCATTTTGTATGGCTGTGAATATACGACAGGCTTCAGGAATAAACAAAACTAATTTATTTCACATCTCTTACGATTCAGAAGACACTTTTTGTTGATATATTGCCTCGGCAACAGGAATATCCTCCGGAGTAGTGATCTTAATATTGTGATACCCGGTTTCAAAAATCCTGATGAGCTGTTCCGGGAAAAAACGTTCGACAAGAGCAGCGTCATCCGTGGCATACCAGCCTTCAAGTTCAGCTTGTTCATGTGCCTGAATCAGAAGTTCACTTCTGAAACCTTGTGGTGTCTGTACCTGAAGAAGCTGGTTGCGGTCAAGTGTTTCACCGAAAAATCCCTGCTCGCTCCCTATGTATTTAATCGTATCTTTTGGTCTGGTTGCCGGAACACAGGCGCCGAAGAGCATGGAGAGGTGTGAAATTTTATCGATCTCAGCAGGAGTTACAAGCGGGCGGGCACCATCATGAACCAGAATCGCATCCGGCACATAGCCCGTCAGGTGTCTTTCCTGTTCAATGGCCTTGATGCAGTTATTGACAGAATCCTGTCTCTCCTTTCCTCCTTCAATAATGGCTTTCAGCTTGCTGAAGCCTGAAGATGCAGCCATCTCTTCAAGCGTAGACCTATTTTCTTCCTTTGTGGCGATATAGAAGTTTTTTATCGACGAAGCCCTTTGAAATGCCTTCAAGGTATGATAAATAACCGGAAACCCGCCGATTTCAAGCATCTGCTTACTTTGTCCCTCATTGAGGCGCATTCTTTTTCCTATACCGCTTGCGGCTATAATAGCTGTTGCATTCATGATGAAAAGGTCAATCACTCTGTGGTTAATGAATGAACATGGCATCTCCATAAGCCAGAAACTGATAATCCTCTTTGAGTGCGGATTTATAAGCTTCCATAAGAAGGCGGTGTTCGGCAAATGCGCTGACAGCCATGAGAAGGGTGGTTTCAGGTTGCTGAAAATTGGTGAGGAGCGCATCAACCACCTTAAACTGATAGGGAGGGTAGATAAACTTGTCAGTCCAGCCCCTGCCGAATTTTATTTTTCCATCGACAGTGGCATTGGCTTCCAGTACACGAAGGGTCGTTGTTCCGACCGCAAAAACACGGCCTGTTTTGTTGACCTTGGTTTCATTGATCTCCATGGCCGTCTGGTAGGGAATATTGAAATATTCAGAATCCATTTTATGCTTTGAGACATCTTCAACCTCAATGGCATTAAAGGTACTCAAACTTGGATGCAGTGTAATTGGAAGTATTTTAACTCCAATCTTCTGGATTTTCTGCAAAATCGGAATGGTAAAATGCAATCCAGCCATTGGGGCAACAACAGCCCCGGTTTCTTTAGCGTAGACGGTCTGGTAATTTTCCCTGTCCAATTCACGAGGGGAGCGGATGAAGTAAGGCGGAAGAGGAATACTGCCGATTCTATCGACAAGGCTGAATACATCAATATCCGGATTGAGGAATCTGATAGTTCTGCCTCGTGACGTCGTGTTATCAACAACTTCAGCAACCACATCCTCCTCAAAGTAAATCTTGTTGCCAACCCTTACCTTACGAGCAGGATCAACCAGTACATCCCACAAACCAGCCTCTTGATTGAGTACCCGAAGCAGGAATACTTCGATTTTAGCGTCAGTTTTTTCTTTCTGACCGAATATCTTGGCAGGAAAAACCTTGCTGTTGTTTAACACAAGCAAGTCTCCTTTTTTAAAGTAAGAGACGATATCATCAAAGACTTTATGCTCAAAATCTTTTTTTCGCCGGTTCAGAACCATCATTCTGCACTTGTCTCTGGGCGAGGCCAGCTCATCAGCTATTTTGGATTTAGGTAAAGTGTATCGAAAATTTGAAAGGCGCATAGGAAGTTCAGTAGGTCAACATGATAAACTAAAAGTATAGCAAAGCTTAATAGTAAAAAAACGGGGGCTGGCTTCATGCTTGCCCCCTGAATGTTCAGATTGAGGCGGAATGATAGGGTACCTCTTTTTTCAGAGTGAGATGCTGACCCGCAATACACGCGAGCGCTTCATCTTCCTCCGCTTCAATCAGGGTTACCACAATATCATTTTTATCGATAGTAATACCATAACGATTATTTCTGAAACAGACACTCAACGATAGCTTTTTCCATTGAGATGGCAGGTTTGGATGGACATTGAGTTTTTCATTATAGAACGAAATTCCGGCAAAATAACGGATAACCGTGTCGAGGGTTCCCGCCATGACACCACAGTGAATACCTTCCTGTGTTGTGCCACCCTGGGTATCATGAATATCGCTTTTAAGTGCCTCGGAAAACCACTTCCAGGCCATATCATGGCCATCATACAGATAACTTGATATAATACTGTGAACTACCTTGCTCAAGGTTGAACCATGACTGGTTCTTGGTTCATAATAGGCATAATTGTTTCTCACCAGACTGAGCGCATCAGGTACCGCATACCCGATTTTGTGCAGTAGTTCAGCAACCTCTCCGGGTGAGAGTGTATAAAAAGTCATCAAAACATCAGGTTGTTTGGCAACCTTGTACATATCGGGAGAATCATCCTCAGCTTTAAGGATTCTGTCCATGCGATGAATATTGCCGTACATGGTGCGGTAGTGTTTCCAGTCAAGCTCCTTCAGGCTTTTGTAGCCTTCGAATTGCTCGATAATGCCCTCATTATCAATCAGAATATTCATGTGGAGACTTATATTTCTCCACTGCAGAAGTTCCTCAGAGTTGAGCTGGATTTTTGACATCAGGCGCTTGAGGACAACAGGGTCAATCTTATCTCCGATTTCAGCAGCCTTGTCAAACAGCCAGACTGCCATGATATTTGTGTAGGCATTATCTTTCAGTCCTTCCTTTCCACTTCCCGGAAGTGTTTCATGAAATTCGTCAGGGCCCATCACACCCTCGATGTGATACTTGTTTGTGTCAGGAGAAAACGTGGCGATCGAAGCCCAAAACCTGGCAATTTCAAACATCAGTTCAGCTCCATACTCGTTCAGGAACTTGGCGTCGTCAGTGTCATAGATATAGCGCCATACATTATAGAAAACTGCTATCGAAACGTGCCGTTGCAAACGACTGAGATCAGGTCCCCAGGTACCACTCTTCGGATTGAAGTGGATGACTTGTGTATCCTCACGGCCATCATCTGCGGTCTGCCAGGGGAACATGGCGCCCTTGTAACCGTTTTCACGAGCATACTCCCTGGCCGCATCAAGCCTGCGATAGCGGTACATCAGCAATGCCTTTGAAATTTCAGGGAAGAGACGGTTGAAAAATGGCAGGATAAAAATTTCATCCCAGAAGATGTGTCCACGGTAAGCTTCACCGTTCAAACCACGAGCTGGCATTCCTGCGTCAATGGATGGATTGTGAGGCGATGCCGTGCACATCATGTGATAGGTGTGCAGTCTGAGCAATTTTTGGCTGAATCGGTCGCCTTCAACAAGCATATCGCCTTTTTTCCATATTTTTTCCCATGCTTCAGCATGTTTCCTGAACAGCGAGTCAAAAGAGTCCTCGCTTTCAAGTGAAAGTCTGGCCGCCTTTACCGGATTGCTGCACTTCGGGTCAAGTGATGTGTGGATGGATGCAAGCTTTTCAATGGTACAGCTTTTATTCGGACTCAATGACAGTGAAAACAATTCACCGATATAGCGATTATCGCTTATGGTTGCGCGCTCAATAACAACAGGTTTTCCATGACTTAAAATTCTTGTCCTGGTTCCCGTTACAATATCGTAATGCGACACATTGGTTCGTACATGCAAAAGAATAATCTGCTCTTCGCTGAAGCCCTCCACATGTTCCAGATGATCGCTTGTGAGCCCACTGTAACGCGCAACATTTTTGTTTTGTATCCGGCCGTCTATTCCAGATCGGAACTCGACTTCTGCACTGTAATTGACTGGCTTGAGCGTGAACTTCAATGCGCAGCGATGTGGGTCGTCCATACTTGCAAACCTGCTGCTGCTGATGCTCGTTATTCGTCCGAGATTGTCCTGAATTACGATTTCCCGCTCCATAAGGCCATTGCGCAGGTTCAGGTTCTGGCGGTAGCTGAGTATCTTCTGCTCAAATGGATCAATAAACATTCCTCCACCAATCCTGAACTCTACGGGAAGCCAGTTCGGAGTATTGACAAAGTCATTATTGAAAACGGTCTGGCCGTGAACCTCCGAGGGCACTCGGTTGAAAACTCCGGCAATATAGGTGCCGGGATAGTGGTGCTGAGAACTGGAAAAACCTTCATAAGAACCTCTTACGCCAAGATATCCGTTGCCGGAGGATGTCAGTGTTTCGCGAACTTTTTCCTCTTTTGCAGAAAAATCGGTATAAGTCAAATTCCATCCCTCATAATCAATGCCTTTACTGAACCACTCTTCAATCTCTTTAATCGTGATTTCCCCGAGGTCACTGACAACAATATCAGCACCCTGTTCCCTCAGTTTTGATCCTTCGATGTCACGGGCAATCCCGAGCACCATACCGAAATTACCACGGAAACCTGCCTGAACTCCGGAAATAGCATCCTCAACAACCACGCATTCGTGAGGTTCCAATCCGAGGTTTCTGGCTGCCATAATAAAAATATCGGGATTTGGCTTTCCCTTCAGCCCAAGCTCAATAGAAACTTCGCCGTCAACACGGGTCTCAAAAAGATGTTCAAGATGGGCAAGCTTCAGAATCAGCTTGCAGTTACAACTTGATGAAGCGATTCCAATCCTGATTCCTTTCGCTATAAGTTCATTGATGAGATCGACCGATGAGGTATATACCTCAGGGCCCTCCTTGATCAGGATTTCAGTAAAGAGGCTGTTTTTGCGGTTTCCCAGACCGCACACGGTCTCTTGTTCCGGAATATCGTCCAGTTCTCCAAAGGGTAATTCAATATCTCTCGACAAAAGAAAGCTTTTGACACCTTCCATGCGCGGTTTCCCGTCTACATACTTGTGGTAGTCATGAGCAGGGTCAAATGGAACGTAAGGTTCGTTGTTGTTTTCTGCATAATTTTTGAGAAAGGAATTAAACATTGACTCCCAGGCCAGGCTGTGTACTTTTGCTGTGCCGGTGATGACGCCGTCGAGATCGAATATTGCTCCTTTAAAAATGTTGCTCATACTGGTATTTAAAGATTATGATGATGCAAAATCGGTGTTACAGAGAGAGTAGTCCAAGAATGGTCAGAAGAATGTCCGGGTAAGGAACCGTATAGCTGTTCGGGCAAATTTCTTTAACCTGTTTTTTAAGATTCTCATCCCTTGTTACAAAAACTGCCCAGACGTCTTCACACATTTCCATAGCCTTTTTCAGCATAGGAATGTCCGAAGGGGTATCGCCGCACACAAGAGTAGAGCCTTCCGAGCCATTTATGCCCAGTTTGTTGTAGATAAAAGAGAGTCCGTCACCTTTGTCAAAATCCTTGATTGGCGAGTCTTTTGATGCGCTATCAATGGTTAAAATAATTTCAATATCAAGACCAGTATCTTCAATTCTGAAATTTCTGCCGCTCGGGTCTATTTCCTGGACAACGTCTTTAACCTTTTCAAGAAAAGCAACAGATTCGTCATCTCTGATGGAGTTTGTGATATCCTGACGGGCAACTGTTGTCTGGCCAAATTTTATCTGGAGTGCAGAGCCGATAAAGTTAAATTTCTCAAAATCCTGTTCCTGGAGAAGTACCAGTATTCTTTCGTTTAAAAGCTGAATCAATTTCTGTTTTTGTTCATCAATGGGAAAGCTGTTGAACTCGCCATTGATATCGATAAACTCCCTTCCTTTGGAACCTGCGTAAATGAAGGTGTGGCTCGGATTGATTGATACGTTCAGAATGCCGAAATCTTTCAGTGGTGCCGAGGTAATGATAATGGGATGATTACAGCAGTTCCTGGCAAAACGGGTGAGAAATACCGAATTGTAGATAGGTTGCACTGATGAACGATAGCGGCCGCAGTAGTTGTTCGTTGTTCCGTCACGATCAGTGATAAAAGCGTTAAAATGTTTTCCCTGAAGTGAGATAACACCTTTATTGACATAGGCGCGAAAATCGGGAATGAATTTTGCCAAATAATCGATGAACTTGTCCTCACCGTATTCAAGGTAGTAGATGTCTTTCTGGAGTTCACGGATTTCATAAGTGAGATCTACCTCAATCTGTTTCATTCCATCAAGGCGCAGCAGACGTTGCCCTGTATCATCATCAATGTAAATGGTTTCCAGTGAGTAGAGAGCGTTTTTAAGCGATTCTACACACGATTGCCCCACAACCCTCTGTTTGATGATGTTTTTGACCACCGGTTCTCTAAGCTCACGTGTTTCTGCCTTCAGTTGATAGAGTTCTTTCAGGGTACGAATATCCTGTAACGTGATCGAATTCGAGGATGTGTTCAGGTTGCGTTCTTTAAGAATACTCTCGTGCATGCGTTACTCGTAAGGAAGTGATGATGGTGTAGTATGTCTTGTAATATAATGAAAATCTTTCAAAAATCGGTAGAAAACTTTAACAAAAAATCTCAACAAAACAACAGGTATTTTTACGTTATTTTTACTTTTTTTAGAGGGAGGTGTGCAGAGTGTGTTTCGATAGAGGAGCGTGTGTGTGAAAAGCTGGAAATCGATTCTTCAGAAACGTGATAATGTGGTTGTGTATCATATTTACCGACTCAAGGGCATTGATGCAGACAAAGCGTTCATTATTCAGCCTCATGATCTCCCGATATCCCTGCTGGACGTGGCGGTAAAACTCAATTCCTGATTGTTCCATACGGTCAAGCTCGTCGCTGTCAAATTTCAGGGGGATTGATTTTTTTGAAAATTTTCTCTTCAAAGCCTCTTCTGGCTCAATATCAAGATAGAAGGTGATATCTGGAGTTATGTTGCAGGTTGAAATAGAGATAATTGATCGGAGCAGCTCAAGATCAATGCCGCGTCCATAACCCTGGTAGGCGGTCGTAGAGTCAAAAAAACGGTCAAGAATAACCGTTTTGCCACTTGCAAGCGCTGGTATGATAACATCCTGAACAAGCTCCGCTCTGCTTGCCGAAAAAAGGAGCAATTCACCAATGGGGCTGATTTTGTGTTGGTTTTCAAGAAGGATAAGACGAATTTTTTCGGCGACGGCCGTGCCGCCGGGTTCCCTCAGGGTTACAACATCTTCTCCCAGACCAGTCATATAGTTGACAAGTTTATTTATCTGGGTTGATTTGCCTGCACCATCAATTCCTTCAAATGTTATCAGCATGAATCCTGCTTGGCATTACGTTCCGGATACCTTTCCAGCGTCGTCGGTTAATGAGGCTGGCCCGTCGGCCGGATCAAAATATCGTTAACATCAACATGCGAAGGCTGACTGACCGCGAACATTACCGCGCGGGCAATATCATCGGGATGTAATTCTGAAGAAGCAGGTTTCTGCAGATGATCCCAGAACGGAGTATCAACGATACCCGGTTCAATCAGGGTAACACGGATTCCTGTGCCTGTCATCTCATTCCGGATAGCCTGAGCCATACCGGTAACTGCCCATTTAGTTGCCGAATAAAGGTTCCTGATAGAGGTAACTCGTCCTACAACAGAACCCGTTATAAGAAAATGACCACCAGTTTTTACAAGTTCAGGCAAGGTCAGGCGAGCAGTAACCGCAGCGCCATACACATTGACCATCACCATCTCCCGCCACTCGTCTGGTTTATCCTCACCACCGTAAAACGTTGAACCTTTCGAAAAACCTGCATTGGCGAAGACAACATCAATTCTGCCATAGCGCAGCAAACTCTTTTCAACCATCTCCTGCTGCGATTTCCATTCAGCAACATCACAAGTCACCGCAAGCGCGTTTTCAGCTCCCAACTCAGTTACTAATTGCTCAAGCTTTTCTGTAGATCGTGCAGCAAGCACAACCTTGAATCCTGCCTCAACCGCACGCCTTGCTGTTGCTTCCCCAATACCAGTTGATGCTCCGGTAATCAGAAATACCTTTTCATTCATCATCTATTGTTTGGTTAAGGTTCGTAAGTGTTAAGTGCGCTATGCTTGCGGCCATAAAAATAATAAATGACAATACCTATAAAGAGCCATCCGAAGAGTCTGATCCAGTTTTCCACCGGGAGGGAAAACATCAGCATCAGGCAAGTGAGAATGCCCGCAATTGGCACAAAAGGCACCAGGGGCGCCCTGAAAGGACGATTGGCTTCAGGGTTAGTTTTTCTCATAATAAGCACTGCGGTGCAGACTACCACAAAGGCGAAAAGTGTGCCGATATTGACCAATTCTGCCAGTAGCCGCAAAGGGAGCATGCCGCCAAGTACGGCAACAAAAACACCAGTCAAAATAGTTGATTTCCAGGGAGTCCTGAACTTTTCATGTATTGCTCCGAAAAACGATTTCGGTAACAGACCGTCACGTGCCATAGCAAGAAAAATCCTCGGCTGGCTGAGCATCATGACAAGCAGTACAGAGGTAATGCCCGTAATAGCACCAAGCGAAATTACAAACTGTGCCCATCCAATGCCCACCTGCATAAAGGCATTGGAAACAGGAGCATCAATACTGATCTTGTTGAAGGGAACCATGCCGGTAATCACTGCGGCAACGGCAATATAAAGAAGGGTGCAGACCACAAGGGAACCGATCAGAGCTATCGGAATATCCCGCTGTGGATTCTTAGCCTCCTCAGCATGCGTTGAAATAGAATCAAAACCGATATAGGCAAAAAAAATCATTGCCGCTCCAGCAAGCACCCCGACAGGGGCGCCGCCAGTGCCTGCTTCACCGAGAACAGTGTGGCCGAAAATACTGAGTCCGGAAAACCCAAATGGAGCAAATGGTACCCAGTTGGCAGGTTTGACATACATCGCGCCAAGCACAATCACCAGCAGAACGATTGCAACCTTGACAATCACCATTCCAGCATTAAAGTTAGCGCTCTCCTTGATCCCTTTGACAAGTACAACCGTAACCGCAAAGGTGATGAGAACTGCCGGAAGATCAACCCATGCACCAGTAGAGCTCAACAGTCCATTGGCTGGATCGAAATCAAACGGAGCATTGGCAAAAAGTGCAGGAACCCCGAGCCCGAAGATGCTGATAAAATCCTGAAAATATTTCGACCATCCATGTGCAACCGTTGCCGAAGCGACGCCATACTCAAGAATCAGATCCCAGCCGATTATCCAGGCCATCAACTCTCCAAGCGTGGCATAAGCATAGGTGTAGGCTGAACCTGCAACCGGTACCATAGACGCAAACTCTGCATAACAAAGAGCCGCAAAAATACATGCAATACCCGCAACAGCAAAAGAGAGCGTTACTGCAGGGCCAGCCTTGTCGTGCGCAGCAACACCGATAAGCACAAAAATCCCCGTGCCAATAATGGCACCAACACCAAGGCTTGTAAGGGCAACCGGCCCGAGAATCCTGTTCAACCGATGTTCACTGTTCACCTCTTTCAAGAGAAGTGAGAGAGGTTTTCTCCGAAAGGTTTTCTGCATGCTATGAGTTTCTGCGGTTCATGATGGAAAGAAAATAGACCAACTGCATAATCGCCTGGGCAGCCGCAGCAACATAAGTGAGCGCCGCAGCGTCCAGTACGGCGTTAACCCCTTTCATTTCAGCACTCGAAACAATTCCCTGCGACACCAGTAACTCCTTTGCCCGACGACTTGCATCAAACTCCACCGGAAGCGTGACAAGAGCAAAAAGAGCTGTGGCTCCAAAGAGGATAATCCCCGCCCATGCCAGCGTCGTACCGATTGTTCCGGCAAGGAACATGCCGGCTATAAAGAGAATCGGACCGATATTGCTGCCGATTGAGACAGCAGGTACCATAAAAGAGCGCAACTGGAGTGGCGCATAGCCCATCTTGTCCTGGAAGGCATGGCCCGCTTCGTGGGCAGCAACGCCAACTGAGGCAATACTCGGCAGGCTGTACACCTGTTCGCTCAACCGCAACGTCTTATGGCCGGGATCATAGTGGTCAGAGAGCATCCCCTGGGCGGTCTCAATCGTCACATTTCCGAGCCCGCCACGCTGAAGAATACGCCGGGCGGCCTCAGCGCCATTCATTCCACTCTGGGTACGCACCTGCGAATATTTGTTAAACGCCGACTTAACCTTGAACTGAGCCCATAACCCAAGCAGCATGGGGGGCATGGCAAATACAAAATACATAGGATCAAAAAACATTGCAGTAATAATTATCGTTTATCAATTTGATAGTGCACAGAGCACTTGTCTGACTTAAAAAGTGCATAAAGCACTTGTCTAACTTAAAAGAGGATACAAACAATACTAAAATGCAGACAAGTTCCAAAAAAGGGCACATCTTCACGAAGATCATCATGAACTGTAATTTAGATAAAAAAAAGGGAAATAGTTATCATGAGCCCATGGCAAAATCGAATCAAGCAAGCCAGAGTGTACTATCGCCAGAATCAGTTCTAAAGGTCAACCATGAAATTTCTCCATACCTCCGACTGGCATTTGGGCAAAACCCTTTATGGCAGAAACCGTTACACTGAGTTTTCCGCTTTTCTGGAGTGGCTTGCCGAGCTGATTGAAAAGGAAGAGGTCGATGCCCTTCTTGTTGCCGGTGATGTCTTCGACACCTCAGTTCCGGGCACCCGTGCACAGGAACTTTACTACCGGTTTCTCCACAAGGTTGCCCGTTCCACCCTCTGCCGCCATGTCGTGATTACCTCAGGAAACCATGATTCAGCTTCCTTTCTCGATGCTCCCAAAGCGCTTTTACAGGTTCTTGACGTGCATGTGATTGGCTCGGTGAGTGACAGACCTGTTGACGAGGTTGTAGCGCTTCGCGACAGCCGGGGATGTTTGGAAGCTGTAGTCTGCGCCGTACCGCATCTGCGTGACCGCGACATCCGAAGCGTTGAGGCCGGGGAAAGTATGGACGACAAGAACCGCAAGCTGCTTGAAGGGATAGAGCGACATTACCGGGAGGTCTGCCAGGCAGGAGAGATGCTGCGGCAGCAGGAGAATAGTGTAGCGCCAATGATAGCGATGGGTCATCTTTTCACGGCTGGAGGCACTACGGTTGATGGCGATGGGGTGCGCGAAATCTATGTTGGCTCGCTTGCCCATGTGAGTCGTTCGATTTTTCCGGCAGGGATCGACTATCTTGCCCTCGGTCATCTGCATGTTCCGCAGAGGGTGGGAGGCGAGGAGCATCTGCGCTACAGCGGTTCGCCACTTCCGATGGGGTTCGGTGAGGCACTCCAGCAGAAACAGGTAGTGCTTGTCGAGTTTGCGGATAATGAGCGGAGAATCAGTGAAATGGCTGTGCCCTCGTTTCAACATCTTGTACGAATCAGCGGAGATATCGAAGCCATTACTTCGCGTATTTTAAGGCTCAAGGCAGAAGGAAGCTGTGCCTGGCTCGAAATCGAATACTCCGGCAGTGATCTGCCTGGTAATCTGAGGGAGCCGTTTGATGAGGCTGTGAGTGGTTCCATGCTCGAAATCCGCAGAATTAAAAATAACCGCATGGCGGCTCTTGTCCTGCAGCAGCTTGCAGAGCATGAATCACTCGATGAACTTAGTGAACTTGATGTCTTCCATCGCTGTCTCAATGCAGGGAAGGTTTCTGAAGATCAGCGACCAGCACTTGTGCAGGCCTATCAGGAGATACTGGTTTCGCTTCACGATGATGAAGAACCGCCTGGATACGAGAACCACTCCTGAATGCTATTTTTTATTGAGTAAAGTCACGTCATGAAAATTATTTCGCTGCGATTCAAAAACCTGAACTCTCTTGCCGGAGAGTGGCACATCGATTTTACCGCTCCAGAATATGTTATGGACGGCATATTTGCTATTACCGGGCCGACCGGTTCAGGAAAAAGCACTATTCTTGATGCGCTTTCGCTTGCCCTCTACGGCCAGACACCGCGTCTCGGCAGGATAACAAAGAGCAGCAATGAAATCATGTCGCGTCAAACCGGGGAGTGTTTTTCGGAAGTGGTGTTTGAAACCCTTACTGGCAGGTACCGTTGCCACTGGTCGCAGCATCGATCGCGGCGGCAATCCGGAGGAGAGTTACAAACTCAGAAGCATGAGATTGCTGAGGATGCATCCGGCAAAGTTATCGAATCGAAACTGCAGGATACCCTTGCCGCAGTGGTGAAACGAACGGGAATGGATTTTCAGCAGTTCACCCGATCCATGCTGCTGGCCCAGGGCGGTTTTGCAGCTTTCCTTCAGGCCCCTTCCGACGAACGGGCACCCGTGCTTGAACAGATCACTGGAACAGAGATTTACTCGGTCATCTCCATGAGAGTGCATGAGCGCAACCGTTTTGAGCAGCAGAAGCTGAAAGCACTCAGGGAAGAGTGCGCCGGTATCCAGTTGCTTGATGATGAGAGACTTGCGGCAACAGATAAGGAACTGCAGGCAAGGCTGAATGAAGAGGTCGACATCATCAGCAGACAGAACAAAGCAGAAACAGCGCTCCGTTGGCTCAAGCAGATTGCCGCCATGAAGGGCGAGCTTGAAGGTATGGAAGAAAGTTTCCGCGAGCTGAGAATCTATGAGGATCGTTTCATTCCTGATCGTCGAAGGATGGAGCTGGCCCGCCTGGCAGCAGCATTTGAACCCGCATACACGACTCTTCACCATCTTCAGGAGCTGCAAAAAAGTGAGCTGCAGGAAAAAATTGTTTTGGAGAGTACCCTGGAGGATGCCAAAACAGCTCTTGCGGAGCGTACAGAGGCATTCAGCGAAGCGGTGCAAAGGCAGCAGAACTTGAAAGTAGAGGAGAAAAAACTTTCGGTGGTTGTTCGGGAAGTGAGGGCGCTGGACTTGCAGATATCCGTGAAGCAGGAGCAGTGCCGAGAGCAGGAAGAGGCAATAACGCTTCTTTGTGATCAAATAGCATCATTGGAGAAGCTGATTGGCAGCATTGAGGGTGAGATGCAGCAGGAGAGAAAAAAGATTGACGAATCGGCTGCATATCTTGACCAGCATGAAGCCGACAACACTCTCCTCTCTTCGATGAGCGGTATTGAAGCCGCAGTGCGGCAGCAGCATGAAGCGCAAGAGGAGGAATGTACGACCAGAACGACGCTGGAACAGAGGCGAAAAGAGCTTGGAGAGGCAGAAGCGCTTCTCCAGAAGTTGCAACCGGAAACAGCAGAAGCCCGTGCGGCTCTTGATGCATCCCATACCCGTCGGGAGGAGCTTTCGGGAGAACTGGCGTCCCTGCTTGCAGGAGTGGATATTTCGCAACTGCGCCGAGAGTCCGAGAGCCTGCATGAGCGCCTGAGAGCACTGGAAACCCTTGCTGCAAGAGTTGCCGCTGCAGGTGAAATCGGGGAGCGTATCTCTTTATTAAAACAAGCTCTTGCGGATAGTGATGCCCGCCACTCCCGAACTGTTGAAGAGATTGAGAGACACACTCAGCTTCAGCAGAAAGAGGTGCAGATTGTCGAGGGGCTTGAACGGCAGGCAGAGCTGCTGTCTAAAATCCTCTCGCTTGACGAAGAGCGGAGGCTGCTGCAGGACGGCTCTCCCTGCCCCCTCTGCGGATCGGTTAACCATCCCTGGGCTGAAGAAAGCCTGGAAATGGTCGTAGAAGGTGATGAACTCCGTCTTTCCAAAGTGTCGCTGCAGGAGACTACCGACAAGATCACTGCGTTGCGTGTTGAAGCGGCCAAAACCTCAAACGATCGGGAACACCATGAGAGGCAGATCATCGCTGAAGAGAAAGCCCTGGCGGGAGAACGTGCTGCATGGAATAATCTTGCAGCAGAGCTTGGGATTGCCGGAGAACTGAACCATGAACGAGCAGTTGCAATCTTTCTGGCGATCCGGAGTCAGGCTGCAGAGCGTGCAGAAGCGCTTGCCGGTGCGGAGCAGCTTGAAACACGCCAGAAGCTTGCTGAGAGAGAAGAGCAGCAATTGCGTCAGCAACTAACGGATGCGGTAAAACGTGAGGAAGCGGCAGTTTACAGCAAGAAAACTTCCGAACTTGAGGTCAGGAGGGGAAAAGAATCACTCGGAAAAAGCAGTGATCGGCGAATGACTCTCCAGGAGAGCCTCAACAGGCAACTTGCAGGGTACGGCATCACTTCTGAAAAAGAGATCTCTCATCGTGATGCGCTGCTTGTGCTGCACACTCGCGCTGAAGAGTGGCAGCGTGCCATCGGCCGTAAAACGGTTGCGCTCCGCCAGATCGGTGCTCTTGAAGGCAACCTCAAGGCTCAGAAGGAGTTACTGTTGACGAGAGCGCACGACTATGGTGAAAGGGTAAGGCAGCATGTTGCCGGAAAAGCGACATGCACCCTGCTTCAGGAGCAGCGGCAGCAACTCTTTGGAGAAAAAAATCCTGATAAGGCAGAAGAGATACTTGCAGAGAGATTAAAAACCGGTGAAGCTTCTCTTGCACTTGCCCGAAGCAGTCGTGACGCATCATCGCAGCAGATCGGTGAACTTTCGGCACGTCTTGGCATGCTTGCCACCTCATCAGCCGGAAGGGCTCTTGATATAGCAGAGACGCACTCTCTGCTCATCCAGGAACTCGCTCGTGTCGGGTTCGAGAGCATTGAATGCTTTATTGCCGCACGCCTTGAGCGCCATGCGCTGGAAAAGCTTGAAGAGCGGGCACAGAGGCTTGCAGCACGTCGGCTTGAGCTTGAAACCCTGCAAAGCGAACGCAAGAGCAAGCTCATGCACGAGGAGAAGATGGCACTTACCGAGGAATCTCCCCAAGCGTTACAGGATGAGCTCGAAAGGCTCTCTGTCAGCTTCAGCGCTGTGCGTTCCGATATTGAAGCACTGAAACACCGGCTCTTCGAGCACGAAAAGGCTGCCGCTCTTTTGCGTGAAAAAACAGCCGCTCTTGCTGTTCAGCAAATTGAAGGCTCACGGTGGGCAACCCTCTACGAGCTTATCGGGTCTGCCGACGGTAAGAAATATCGCAATTTTGCCCAGGGGCTTACCTTCGACATTATGATTGGTCATGCCAATCGTCAACTGGTAAACATGAGCGATCGTTATCTTCTTGTACGCTCGGCAGATCATCCTCTCGGTCTCAATGTTATCGATAACTATCAGGCGGGGGAGGTGCGCTCCACTCTCAATCTTTCGGGAGGAGAGAGCTTCATCGTCAGTCTTGCACTTGCCCTGGGCCTGTCGCAGATGTCGAGCCGGAACGTCCGTGTTGACTCACTCTTTCTTGATGAAGGCTTTGGAACCCTTGATGAAGATGCCCTCGATACCGCTCTGCAGACCCTCGCAGCGCTTCAACAGAACGGCAAGATTATCGGAATTATCTCTCACGTTCCGGCGCTCAAAGAACGGATCAGCACACAGATCAGAGTCCATCCCATCTCTGGAGGCCGCAGCCGCCTGTCGGGGCCTGCGGTGAGCGAAATTTGAACCAATAATTATTTCCATCCTCTTCCTCTCATCGTATATTGCAAAGCAAAACAATACGTTGCTGTTTGCACTATTTTTCTGACGTTCAACGCTGAGTTGCCTTTGTTGGCAGGTAATATTGGCTAACGTCCTCTTTTACCCCTCTTTAACCAGAACCGTTACAGTTTCCATGAACCCCATGACCCTCAACGAATCTGATACCAGGGCCAAGCTCATCGACCCGGCCATACACAAACGAGGCTGGTCCGAAGAGTTCATCAAGCGCGAAGAGACCGCCGGAGCCGTTGAGATAATTAACGGCAAGGCTCGCCGTCGCTCACGCGGAAAGATCGATTATGTACTTCGCCTGAAAGTCAACGTCCACACCCAGCCAGTTGCTCTTGCTCTTCTTGAAGCAAAAAAAGAGAGCTTTCCCCCCGGTCACGGACTCGATCAAGCCAAAGGCTACGCCGAATGCCGCCGCCACAACGTCAAATTCGTCTTCTCCTCCAACGGTCATCTTTTCGTTGAGTTCGACTGCTTCACCGGCCTGACCACAACGCCAAAGCCAATCAGCCAGTTTCCCGCTCCTGATGAACTCCGTACCCGGTATGAACAAGGC